>JAEEGF011536108.1_pt1 | contig 18530 bp, 16 predicted proteins | sample 9134171 | NCBI WGS metagenome assembly JAEEGF01 (sample SAMN16246542, study PRJNA631951) | gut metagenome | biome: gut microbiome; feature: rumen; material: AP-attached | host: Bos | place: Iran: Karaj | collected 2018-10
GCGCGGAGCGTCAGCTCCTCAGGATGCGCGTCAAGGCGCGCAAGGGCACGGTGCGCAAGCAGCGCGCAGCCTCCGCGAAGAACTAACCGGATGCGTCGGAGGGGAAACGGTGGAGATGCTGCCGACAGCTGACAGCCATCAGGGCAGGAAGTTCACGATCGCCGACTTTCTAAAGGCCGGCGAGGAACGACTTCGCCTTTCGGTGGCCGTGGGCGGCGACAACCTCTCGCGTGAAATCGAGGAGCCCATGGCGAACCGTCCGGGCCTCGCCCTGACGGGCTTCTTCGAGCACTTTGCGTGGAAGCGCCTCCAGCTATTCGGCAACGCCGAGATAGCTTACCTGAGGTCGCTTCCCGACGCCGAGCGTCTCGCGCGCATCCGCTCCCTCTTCGAACACAAGGCGTTCTGCGTAATATACACTAACGGACACCGCCCGCGCCGCGACGAGATACGCGTCGCGCACGAGGCAGGCGCCGTAGTCCTCACCTCGGCACTCAAGACGCGCGAGCTGTCGCACCACAGCGCGTTCATACTCGAACGCCTCGGCGCGCCACGCGCCACCATATACGGAACGATGATCGAGGTAAGCGGACTGGGCGTCCTCTTCGAGGGCGACCCCGGCATGGGCAAGAGCGAGACTGCTCTCGGGCTCGTGAAGCGGGGCCACGCGCTCGTGGCGGACGACCTTACGTGCATACGCAAGGACGTCGCGAACGACAAGCTCTATGGCTCGGCGGCCGAATCGACCGCCGGGTACATGGAGATACGCGGCATAGGCATAATCAGGGTCGACAAGATGTTCGGCATCAACGCGGTAAGGGGCGAGAAGCGGCTTCAGCTCGTAATCTCGCTCCGCCGATTGAAGGATGTCGAAGGCGAAGTCGACAGGATCGGACAGAAGCGCCGTTTCGTGAACATACTCGGCGTGGACGTCCCCCACATGATCATGCCTGTCAGCGAGGGCCGAGACCTGGTGAACCTGGTCGAGACCGCGGCCCAGCACGAAAAGCTTGTGAGCTCGGGGTACGACCCCGTCAGCGAACTCTCCGAGCGGCTCCGCCAAAGGGCGAAGGCCGGCAAAACGAAGCGCTAAGGAAAGGTGATGCACATGGCAGAAGAGAAGATAGTCAGGGAGCTGACGCTCCTGAACAAGTACGGGATGCACGTCCGCCCGGCGGGGCTGTTCGCCAAGGTGGCGAGCCGCTACGACGCCTCGGTCGAAGTCGAGAAGGACGGCAACGTCGTCTCCGGCAAGTCGATCATGGCGCTCATGACGCTCGAGGCGACATGTGGCACCGTGCTCAAGGTCACGGCCAGCGGCCCCCAGGCCAAGGAGGTGCTGGACGAGCTGGAGGCGCTTGTCGGACGCAAGTTCGACATCCCCGATGAGCAGTAACCCGCCAATGACCACGATCGCGGGGCTTCCCACCGCGCGCGGCTTCGCGTGCGGACCGGTCTTCGTGTATCGTGGCGACGGGGAGATTCCGATCCCCGAATACGTCGTCGAACCTGGGCGCGAAACGGACGAGCTCATGCGTCTCCGGCGCGCGATGATGGACACGAGGCGCGACCTCGAGAACCTCATCGCGATCCTGCGCGAACGCACGGGACGCGCCGACGTGAGGGTCTTCGAGTGCCATCTCATGATTCTCGAGGACGCCGCGCTGGTGGAGGAGGCCGAAGGCTACGTGACCAAGGACCGGCTCAACGCCGAGGCCGCGGTCCGCAAGACCGCGAACGCCGCGCGCCGCCAGTTCGAGCGCATGAACGACCCCTACTTCCGTGAAAGGGTCCGAGACCTCGACGACATAGAGCGCCGCATCCTGAAGGCGCTGACGGGCTTCGCATCAAGTCCGCATCTCGAGCTCAAGACGCCGTCCATCATAATCGCGGACGACCTTACGCCGTCCGAGACGGTGCAGCTTCCGCGCGAGCTCGTCCTCGGCTTCGCCACGAACGGCGGCTCCACGACAAGCCACGTCGCGCTTCTCGCACGCGCCCTTGCGCTTCCGGCGGTAACGGGACTCGGAGACATAACGTCGCGCGTCAAGCCCGGGGAGTTCGTCCTTCTCGACGGCACAAACGGCGCGATCACTCTGAATCCCGACAGGGCGACCATCCGCGACTTCAGCGACCTCGTCGAGCGTCAGATCGAGCTCACCGAGAACGTCGCGCGAGGAGCTCCGGCGGGTACGCTCAAGTCCGGCGGAGAGGTCCGCATTTTCGCGAACGTCCATCCAGGCGTGCCGCTCGCAGGAATCCGCGAGCAGGGCGCGCGGGGCATCGGACTCTACCGCAGCGAATACCTTTGGCTGATACGGGGCGTGGAGCCGACGGAAGAGGAGCAGTTCATCGCGTACCGCGATGCGGCGAAGTTCGCCGCGACGCTTTCCGAGGGCGGCAGCATCACCATCCGCGTCCTCGACATCGGCGGCGACAAGCTCGTGCGCGGAATCTCCTCGAAGGAGGCCAATCCCTTCCTCGGCAACCGCTCCATACGCTATCTCCTTTCGCACAGGGACGTCTTCCGCACGCAGATAAGGGCGATACTCCGCGCCTCCGCGTACGGCAAGATCCTCATGCTGTACCCTATGGTCAGCTGCGTCGAGGAGCTTCGCGAATGCGCCGTGGCCGTCGCCGAGGTGAAGGCGTCGCTCGAGCGCGAGGGCATCCCGTTCGACCGCAACATCCGCGTCGGCGCGATGATAGAGGTGCCGTCTGCCGCGCTTGCGGCCGACGACCTCGCCAAGTACGTCAACTTCTTCTCCATCGGCACGAACGACCTCGTGCAGTACACGATGGCCGCGGACCGCGGCAACGAGTCCGTCGCGCACCTGTACCAGCCGACCCACCCCGCCGTCCTGAGGCTCATGCGCATGACAATCGAAGCGGCGAAGCGCGCCGGAATAGGCGTCAGCGTCTGCGGCGAATCTGCCGCGGACCCGATCGTGGGCATCCTCTGGGTCGCGATGGGGGTGGAAGTCCTATCCATGTCGTCCACCTACATCCCGCTCATCTCCAAGATACTCGCCAGGCTCACGCGCGAGGACCTCAAGGAGTACGCGAAGGTGCCGGAGTCCATGCCGCCGTGCTCCACGGCCGCCGAGATACTGGCGGCGTGCCACAAGTTCCTCGTCGGCAAGATACCGAACCTCGACGACATACTGATATGATATCCACCGCCGAGGTTGTAATTGAGAGAATCGCGGTCGCGAGAGGGAAGGGCGAGTCTCTCCTCGATTTGGCGGTAGAGTCATCTAGGGTCGCAGTAGGGTCGTCCATCCCGGTCCTCGCCGTGATCGCGGCGACCTTCTCCAATCCGGATCGCTTCCCGTCCCTCGCGGTGAAGGTCGCCTCCGCGCTGGGGCTCCCCGCGTCGACTCCTGCGTTCGACCTCCAGATGGCGTGCAGCGCCTACCCGTATGCGCTGTATCTCGCGGGGAAGCTCTCCGCCGACCTGGGCGGGCGAGTCCTCGTCGTGGACGGCGACGTGCAGTCTCCGCTCGTGGACCCCTCGGACCACGCGACGGGCGCGATCTTCTCCGACGCCTGCACGGCCTCGGTGGTGTCCTGCCGCGGCACATCTGCCGCGCGCAGCTATTTCGATTTCCTCTCGCGCGCGGACGGTGCGCTTGAATGCCCTGCGCAGGGTCCGATAAAGATGGACGGCTTCGCGGTCTTCTCCTTCGTGGCGACGGAGGTGTCTAAGTTCATCGGCGCCTTCCTCGACCGCGTTGCGGCGGAGTCGGGATCGGACCCTCGTTCGCTTCAGTTCGCGCCGCACCAGGCCAATCCCTACATGGTGCGCCGTCTCGCTGACGCGCTTGGCCTTTCAGCGGGGCTTCTGACGATTCCTGACGATTTCAAGAACCCCGGCTCATGCTCCGTGCCGATGGCGCTTGCGATGAAGGGGAAGCCCGGCCCCGCAGTCATCGCCGGATTCGGCGCGGGGCTTTCCGCGTCCGTCGGCATCGTGCGCCTCGCCGAAGGTTTTCATTCGTAACCCAATGTTCCCGCGCCCTGCGGCGCAAAATGCTATAATTCCGCAATGCAAAACGACAAATACAGACTGCTGGTGATCAACCCCGGCTCGACTTCGACGAAGGTGAGCCTGTTCGAGAACGAGACCTCTGTCTTCGAAAAGAGCCTTTTCCATGATTCCTCCGTCCTCCTCAAGTTCCCGCACGTGAACGACCAGGTGCCGTTCCGCAAGGGCGTCATACTCGACATGCTCAAGGACGAGGGTGTCGATCCGTCCACGATCGACGCCTTCGTAGGACGCGGCGGAAGCGCCTGCACGCAGCCGGGCGGCCTTACGAGCGTGAGCGAAAAGCTCTACGACGACACAGTGGCTGCCGTCGGCGGCTCGGAGCATCCGGCGAAGCTCGGCGTCATGCTCGCGTGGGAGTTCGCGCAGGAGTATTCCAGGCCGGCTTACACGCTTAATCCGACGAACGTCGACGAATACTGCGACTACGCGCGCCTCACCGGAATCAAGGGCGTCTACCGCGTCTCGCACTCGCACGTCCTCAACCAGAAGGCCGTTGCCGAGTTCCATGCGGCGAAGCTGGGCAGGAAGTACGAGGAGTGCAATTTCATTGTCGCGCACATCGACGGAGGCATCACCGTCTCCGCGCACGAACGCGGCAGGATGGTTGACGGAAACATGGGGGCGGATGGCGAGGGCGCGTTCACTCCGACGCGCATCGGCTCCGTGCCGGTCCTTCAGCTTCTCGACTACATAGAGGCGCACTCCGTCGCCGAGGTGCGCCTAAGGTGTTCGCGCGCCGGCGGATTCGTCGATCTCTTCGGGACTTCCAACTCCGACACGATCCACGCGCTTGTCGACAAGGGCGACCGCAAGGCGACGCTCGTCTGGAACACGATGATCTACCAGGTCTGCAAGATGATAGGCGAGATGAGCGCCGTGCTCTGCGGAAAGGTGGACGGAATCCTTCTCACCGGCGGGCTGCTGCGCTTCTCCGACGTGGAGGAGGGAGTTCGCCGCCGCTGCGGATTCATCGCGCCGATCTCGTGCTACCCTGGCGAGATGGAGCAGGAGGCCCTGGCGCTCCCTGCGCTCAAGGCCCTGCGCGGCGAGTTGAAGCCGCTTGAATACTCCGGGCGCAACGTGTGGCCTGGCTTCGCCGACATCGGGCTGTAGCCCAGTCGGCTCACTGCGCCTGCACGGCCGTCGCAGCGACGGTGTTGACGATGTCGTCTACGGAGCATCCGCGCGAGAGGTCGTTGCAGGGCTTCGCGAGCCCCTGGAGGACGGCGAAGCACGACGCGCCGCCGAGGCGCTGCGTTATCTTGTAGCCGATGTTCCCCGCCTGCAGGTCGGGGAACACGAGCACGTTGGCGCGTCCGGCAACGGGGCTGCCCGGCGCCTTCAGAGCGCCGACTTCCGGAACAAGCGCCGCGTCGAACTGGAGCTCGCCGTCGATGAGCGTGTCCGGAGCGAGCGACTTGGCGATTGCCGTCGCCTCGCGCACCTTGTCGACAAGCGCGTGGTTCGCGCTTCCCTTCGTCGAGAACGAGAGCATCGCGACGCGCGGTTCGGAGATTCCGCAGAGCTTCCGCGCCGTCTCGGCGGTCGCGACGGCGATGTTGCCGAGCTCCTCGGCGTTCGGGCACGGGTTCACCACGCAGTCCGCGTAGACGAGGAGCCCGTCCTCGCCGAAATCCCTGTTCGGACACTCCATGAGGAAGCTCGACGAGACGAGCTTCATTCCCGGCGCTGTCTTTATGAGCTGGAGGGCTGGACGAAGCATGTCGCCTGTCGAATGGACAGCGCCTGAGACGAGTCCGTCGGCCTCGCCGAGCTTGACCATCATCATTCCGTAGTACATCGGGTCCGCCGCGAGCTTCGCCGCCGCCTCTTCGGTGATTCCCTTCGCCTTGCGCAGCTCGTAGAGCGCGGCGGCGTATCTTTCGAGGCGCGGCGCATCCGCCGCGATGGATTCCGGCGTCAGCAGGATTGGCTCCGCGATGCCTTCGGCGCGTATCTCCTCCGCCGCCTTCACTGTGCGCGGCTCGTCGCCCTCCGGCAGCACGATGCGCTTGATGTTCGACTTTGCCTTTGCCTTTATGCGTTCCACGAGGTTCATTTTTTTCTTCACTCCTTTGCTTTTCAGCGGGAATTATACCAAATCCGCGGCGGATTTTGCGTGCCGCCTCATTACGCAGTGCGAAGGACTTGCCATGGCGCGGAATCCCCAAAGCGGCAGCGATTTATGGTATAATCACGGGCATGAAGAAATCTATCATGCTGTTCGCGGCTCTTGCCGCGGCGTCGCTCGGGTTTGCGGCGCAGGGGGAGGTGCAGTCAGAAAAGCCGCTCAAGGTGCTCATGATCGGGAACAGCTTCTCGATCTGCGCTCTGAAGCAGATGCCGCAGGTGGCGGAGTCCATGGGCCGCAGGCTCGACCTCGCCTCGCTCTACATCGGCGGATGCTCGCTGGAGCGCCACTGGCAGAACGTCGTCGCGGCGACGAACGCCGATTTCCGTCCGTACCGCTTCGACCGCACGACCGACGGCAAGAAGGTCGTTGAGAAGGGCAAGGCCAACATCCCCGACGCTCTAGTCCTAGATAAGTGGGACATCGTGACGCTCCAGCAGGCGAGCCACTTCAGCTGGCAGCCTGATACCTTCGAGCCGTTCGGCGGCAACCTTATAGCGAAGGTCCGCGAGCTCGCGCCGCAGGCGAAGATCGTCGTCCAGGAGACGTGGAGCTATCCGCCGTGGGACAAGCGCCTGAAGAAGTTCGGCTTCGACCAGGTCGAGATGTACGCGCGTCTGCGCGACGCATATGCCGCGTTCGCCGGGAAGTACGGCTTCGACGTTATCCCCGTCGGGACTGCGGCGGAGTTTGTTCCGGACCGCAATTCGCTCTTCACGAAGCCCGATTTCCACTTCAACCGCGACGGCGAGTACCTCCAGGGGCTTGCGTTCACGGCGAAGCTGTACGGCGTCGACGTCAGGAAGTGCGCCTACCGTCCGTCGTGGATGGACGCCGCGCGCGCGGAGGAGATCAAGGCCGCGGTGATGGACGCCATAGAGGGGACGCGGCACATCCGCCGCGCCTTCCGCGATGCGCGCGTCACGCGCGGCAGCACGAACGTCGTCCGCTGCCAGCCAGTCGACGAGGCGTCGTGGATATGGCTCCCGGGCGATGCGGGTCGCAGCGAGGGCAAGGTCGACTTCTGGGAGGGAGACCGCAAGGGACTCTCGGTTGAGGGCGACGTCGCTTTCGTGAAGTTCCGCAGGGAGTTCGACGTCGCTCCGGGCGACGGCACGCTGTTGTTCGACGTCTCGGGAGACGAGAGGTTCTACCTCACGATCGACGGGAAGTTCGTCGCGCGCGGGCCCAACCGCGCCACGACGGAGAACTGGCAGTACCAGACGTACGTCGCCGATCTCGAGCCCGGCCGTCACGTTGTAGAGGCGGTCGTCTGGCGCATCGGCGACTTCGGTCCGCTCGCCCAGCTCTCCCACCGCGGCGGATTCGTCTTCAAGGCCTCCGGCGCGTACGACGAGAAGCTGACGACGGGCAAGGTCGACTGGCAGGCGGGGCTCCTCCCTGGAATAAAGCCGATCGGCAAGGACAAGGACGCCGGAACGTGGGGAACCGGTTCGCAGTTCGAGATCGTCGGGACGGGTCCGTACTCCGGCGAGCCTCAGGAGTGGAAAACGGCTGAGGTCGTCCGTGGTCCGGCGGGCGCTCCCACGGTGAAGAACTGGGGCGGACGCACAAGCGGATGGATGCTCTTTCCGACCCAGCTGCCCGACCAGACGGAGGCGCGCGTCCTGCCCGGACGCGTCAAGGCCGTCGCAAAGGGCGTCGAGTTCAAGAGCCGCCACGTCTTCACCGAGGAGGAGGCTCGCGAGACAATTGACGTGAAGAAGCCTTTCACCATCCCGGCCAACACGAAGATGCAGATCGCGTGGGATCTCGACGACTACTACTGCGTCTATCCCGAGGTCATCCTCTCCGGCGGAAAGGGCGCGAAGTTCGCGGTCCGCTTCGGCGAGGCGGCGAAGCGCGCCGACAACTACCTGAAGACCGGCGAGCCCGGCTCGCGCGGGATGATCGTCGGACGCTTCCTGCCGGCCTTCGGCGACACGTTCGTGAGCGACGGACGCAAGGGCGCGGTCTTCTCCTCGCCTTGGTTCCGCTGCGGCAAGTGGTGCCGCATCGACGTCGAGACGGCCGAAGAGCCTCTGACCGTCGACTCCATCGCTTTCATCGACTCCCGCTATCCGCTCGAGCTGGAGAGCGTGTTCGAGTCCGCCGACGACCCGTCGCTCGGCGGCATCCGCCGCATCTGTTCGCGCGCGATGCAGATGTGCTGCCACGAGATGCTCTTCGACTGTCCGTTCTACGAGCAGCAGATGTATCCGGGCGACACGCGCGTCCAGCTCAATGTCCTCTCCGCGATGTCGCGCGACGACCGCATCATCAAGCGCGCCATCGAACTCTATGACCTCGGCACGAGGGACGACGGACAGTGTCCGTTCAACTGGCCGACGCGCGGACTCCAGGAAGGCGCGAGCTACACGCTCTGCTACCTGCTCATGTACGGCGACTACGCGATGTACCACACGGACCGCGAATGGCTGCGCGCGAGGCTGCCCGGAATGCGCAAGTCGATGGCCGGAATGGAGTTCTACGAGAACTCGGACGGGCTCCTCGAGAACCTCCCCGGATGGAACTTCATGGACTGGACGGTCGGCTGGGAGGGCGACGGAACTGCGCCGGGATGCCTCGCCGGCGATGGCGTCAACGCGGAGCTGAACCTCTACTGGAACCTCGCGATGCGCTCCGCCGCGGTGACCGAGCGCGCTCTCGGCAACGAACTGCAGGCGAAGTACTGGGAGGCGAAGTCCGCGAGGCTTAAGAAGAAGATCGTCGAGAAGTTCTGGGACGAGAAGCGCGGCATATTCGCCGACACGCCCGCGAAGAAGGACTTCTGCGAGCACGCGCAGGCGCTTGCGCTCCTCGGCGACGTCCTGCCCGCGGACAAGTCGGAGGCGCTCTTCCGCCACCTGATCGAGGACGATGACCTCAAGCGCTGCACCGTCTATTTCTCGTACTATCTCTTCGAGACGTACTTCAAGTTCGGACGCGGCGACATCTTCCTCAAGCGCCTCGACCTCTGGCGCGAGTATGTGAAGAAGGGCCTTGCGACGACGCAGGAGGCGCCTGACGTCGGCGCGAACGGCGAGTCCAGGAGCGACTGCCACGCGTGGGGCTCGCATCCGATCTGGTTCATGCAGACGGGCCTCGCCGGAATCCGCTCCGCCGCTCCGTTCTTCGCGAAGGTGCGCGTCGCCCCCTGCCCGGGCGGACTCAAGTCGCTCAAGGCGACGCAGCCGCATCCGAAGGGATGGATCGAAGTCGACCTCTCGTTCGAGGGCGACAAGGCGTCCGGAACTGTCCGCACCCCCGTCCCAGGGACGTTCGAGTTCGGCGGGCGCACGGTCGAGCTCAAGGTGGGCGTGAACGAAATCTAATAAAGCAAGCAGGAAAAGACGGAAATGAAATTCAAGCAGGCAATAATCTGGACATTCGCGCTCGCGGTCGGCGCAGTTCTCGGCACGCTCGGCATCGCGCCGCTCAACGATTTCATGGACTTCGTCGCGTCCGCCTACACGCGCGCGTTCCAGTTCGTCGCCGTGCCGACGGTCGCGCTCGCGATCCTCACGGCGATGGCGTCGCTCGGGGAGGGCAATGCGATGGGCAAGGTGTTCGCCAAGACGTTCACTTGCACAGTGCTCACCTCGTTCGTCGCGGCTCTCGTCGGTCTCGGGCTCTTCATCCTCGTCGATCCCGGCACGATCGACCAGGGAGTGGTCCAGGCGGTCGCGGAGAACGCGGACGCGATGGCGCAGATACAGCGCGCGCCTGAGACGGTGTACGGACACATCCTCAACGCGATCCCGAACAACCTGGTGAATCCGTTCCTCAGCGGAAACGTCCTCGCGATTGTCCTCATCTCGGCCGGAATCGGCATCGCGATCGCCGTCCTCGGCAAGACGAGCGAGAACGTGAAGACGCTCCACAAGGCGTTTTCGGGACTGCAGGAGGTCTTCTTCGGACTCATCAAGGGCCTCATCTGGGCGCTCCCCGTCGGCATCGTCGCGTTCGCTGCGCAGCTCGCCGCGCAGATGTCCGCAGGCGTCGTCGTCGGCTCAATCGGCAAGTACGTCCTCGTCGTGATAGGAGGCAACGTCATCCAGTTCTTCGTCGTCCTTCCGCTCTTCTGCTATCTCCGCGGCGTCAACGGCTACAAGGTGATGCGTCAGATGACGCCGGCGCTTCTCATGGCGCTCTTCACGAAGTCTTCTGCCGCGACGCTTCCCGTCACGGTTGCGACGGCCGAGAAGAACATGAAGGCTAAGCCGTGGATCGCGCGCTTCATACTTCCGCTCTGCTGCACGATCAACATGAACGGATGCGCCGCGTTCATCCTCGTGACGTCGCTTTTTGTCATCCGCAACTCGCCCGACTGCGGCATCGTCCTCACGCTGCCGGTGATGCTCACGTGGTGCGTCATCGCGACGCTTTGCGCCATCGGCAACGCGGGAGTTCCGATGGGATGCTACTTCCTGACGCTCTCGCTCATGGCGGGCGTCGGCGGAAATCTTATGATTCTTGGCGTTATTTTGCCGATATACACGATTATCGACATGATCGAGACGGCGGAGAACGTCTGGAGCGACTGCTGCATATGCGCCGTCGTGGACAAGTCAACAAAGTAGACTTTGCGTCTGGGCGGACTTTCTCGTTTCGACGCGATTTGATATAATATCCGACAGCTATGAATACTGTACTCGTTGGCGCCCAATGGGGCGATGAAGGCAAGGGCAAGGTCATCGACTTCCTCACAGAGGAGGCGGATGTCGTCGTGCGGTTCCAGGGAGGCTCGAACGCGGGCCACACCGTGGTGGTTGGCGACAAGAAGTACGTCCTCCACCTCGTGCCGTCTGGAGTTCTGCACGAAGGCAAGCACTGCGTCATAGGCAACGGCGTCGTGATGGATCCGTTCGACCTCATGAAGGAGCTCGAGCAGGTCGAGAGCTGGGGCTTCGAACTCAAGGGACGCTTCCACATCTCCGAGCGCGCGCACATGGTCATGCAATGGCACCGCGCGATCGACAAGGCCCAGGAGGCCGCGCGCCCCGAGGGCAAGAAGATCGGCACGACGGGACGCGGAATCGGCCCGGCGTACGCCGCGAAGGTCGGGCGCTACGGAATGCGCGTAGGCGACATTCTCAAGCCCAACTTCCTCGACATCGTCCGCGACCAGGTGGAGGAGGCGAACATCGCGCTCAAGGCGCTCGGCGCGCAGCCGCTCGACGCGGAGGAGATGGTGCGTCTCTACGCTCCGATGGTGAAGGCTCTCATGCCGTACGTCACCGACACGGTCCAGTTCCTTCACGAGAACCTCGACGCGAAGAAGTCCGTTCTTTTCGAAGGCGCGCAGGCGACGATGCTCGACATCGACTTCGGCACCTACCCGTTCGTCACGTCGTCGAATCCGACCGCGGGCGGGGCCTGCACAGGCTCCGGAGTGAGCCCGCGCTCGATCGACCGCGTCATCGGCGTCCTCAAGCTCTACACGACGCGCGTCGGAGAGGGTCCGTTCCCGACCGAGCTCTTCGACGCCGACGGCGAGACGCTCCGCGCCCGCGGAGGCGAGTTCGGCGCGACCACTGGCCGTCCGCGCCGCTGCGGATGGTTCGACGCCGTCGTCGCGCGCTATGCGCAGCGCGTCAACGGAATTGACTTCTGGGCGATGACGAAACTCGACGTCCTGGATACGTTCCCGGTCGTCAAGATCTGCACCGGCTACCGCCGCGACGACGGTTTCGTCTACCAGACCTTCCCGGCCGACCTCGAGGCCCTGAAGCGCTGCACGCCGGTCTACGAGGAGCTTCCGGGATGGCAGTGCGAGACCTCGCACGTCACGGACTACTCGCAGCTCCCCGAGAACGCGAAGAAGTACGTGAACCGCATCCTCGACCTCGTCGGCGGCAAGCTCGGCGTCCTCTCCGTGGGTCCTGCAAGGGAAACTACGCTGAGGATCAACGTTTAGTCGTTGGTCGTTAGTCGTTAGTTGTTAGTCGTTGGTGTTGGGATGCAGCATCTCGCTGTCATAATGGACGGAAACGGCAGGTGGGCGCAGAAGCGCCACCTGCCGCGACTTATGGGCCACCGCGCGGGGGCGGACGCTCTCGACCGCACGATGCACTGGTGCAAGGAGGCCGGGATAAAGTACCTCACCGTCTATGCGTTCTCCACCGAAAACTGGAAGCGCTCGGAGGACGAGGTCTCCGGACTCATGAAGCTCCTCTCCCACTTCATAAAGTCAAAGGAGAAGGAGCTTGTGGAGAACGGCGTCGCGTTCAGGGTCATCGGACGCCGCACCGACCTCTCCGAAAAGCTGCAGAAGGAAATCGCCGCGCTCGAGGAGAAGACGAAGGGCGGAGACTTCACGCTCATTGTCGCGCTGTCCTACGGCGGGCGCGACGAAATCGTAAGGGCGGCCGAACGGCTTTTTGAAAAGTGGAGACGCGGCAACATGCCGCGTCGCGAGGATCAGGTCCTGACGCGGCAGGATGCCGCGTCTCCAATAGACGAGCAGACCTTCGCCTCGTGCCTTGACACCGCCGGGATCCCAGATCCGGACCTGATCATCCGCACGTCTGGCGAGCTGCGTCTTTCGAACTTCCTTCTCTGGCAGGCTGCGTACGCCGAGTTCTACTTCACCGACGTCCTCTGGCCAGACTTCGACAAGGCCGAGTTCGACAAGGCGATAGCGAGCTTCTCTAAACGCGACCGCCGCATGGGAGGGCGGGGGAAATGATGAATGGTGAATGATGGAGTGAGATGAATCCGATACTTAAGAGAACTTTGACAGGGTTGGCCGTTGGCGCGGTTGTGATCTGCGCCGTGCTCCTTGCGCCGCTTATTGCAATCAAAACAGCCGTATTCGTCATTGCTATATTTGCCATTTGCGAGTTTCGTGAGTTGCTGTCCATAAAAAAGCCGTCGATGCCTGTGTGGCCTTTTCTGCTGTGCTTGCCTGTTCTTGGCTGTGGCCTGGGCTCTCTTGCACGTATTCCAGATATGTACGGCGACGCGGCGTGCGGACCGTTTCGGCTTGGCAACGTGATGCTGCTCTATGTGATTGCAATCGTCAAGTTCTCCGATGTCGGTGGTTTCGCTTTCGGGCTTACTTCGGCGAAGCTGATGAAGGGCGGCAACCACAAGCTCTGCCCGACGATCTCGCCGAACAAGAGCTGGGAAGGGCTCTTTGGCTCAATATTCGCGTCGTGCCTTGTCTCGTGCTGCTTTATGGGTGCGACTGGTTTTAGCGTCGTAAAGTCACTTGCATGCGGCGTGACTGCCGCGCTTGTGGGAACGGCGGGTGACCTCGTGGAATCGAAGTTCAAGCGCTGGGTCGGGGTGAAGGACTCGTCGACGATGAAGATCACGAACGGAATGGGCGGTTTTCTAGACATGATCGACTCGCTTCTCTTCGCGCCCGCCGTGCTCTACTTCCTCATGGGGCTTGAGTTCTGACATGACGCGCTCTCGCGAAGCTTGGATATCATTTCTCGCGACGCGCGTCGTCGGGATTGTCGTCGACGCCGCTGTGATTGGCCTAGCGTACCTGAGCGCGTTTGCGCTTAGGTTCGACTTCCAGGAGCCTACATCGCTCGGCGGATGGATCACCGTAGCGCGCTCGTACGTCGTCGTGTGCGCGGTGCATCTCGCCTCGCTTCTTCTCTTCGGATGCTACCGCCTTGCGTGGCGCAGGGTGCGCGGGAGCGAGCTGCCGCAGTACATCGGCGCGATGATGTTCGCCTGCGGCGTCCTTACGCTGATGCGCTACTTCCTCCCCAATGTCACACTTTCGCACATCCGCCCCCCGTACTCGATCACCGTCATCTGCTTCTTCCTTGCGACGATCGGCGTTGTCGGCGTGAGGGTGCTGTGGCGCGTGTACTGGACGAGCCGCGTCAAAGAGGACACGCTTCTCGAGCGCAATGTCAAGCACTTCGACAATACTGTCGCGCGGCGCTTCCTCGCCGGGAAGGTCGTGATGGTGACTGGCGCTGGCGGGTCGATCGGCTCGGAGATAGTCCGGCAGGTCGCGGCTGCGGGCGCGAAGAAGGTGCTGATGGTCGAGCGCGGGGAGAACGCGCTCTACGAGATCAACCGGCGCATGAACGACGCGCGCTGCGTCCCGCTGATGTACGACGTGAACGACAGGGACAAGATGGACGCGCTGTTCGCGTCCGAGAAGCCTGAAGTGGTTCTCCATGCCGCGGCGTACAAGCATGTCCCTATGGTCGAGATGAACCCCGAGGAGGGGTGGCGCAACAACACGGAGGCGACGCGCAGGCTCGCGATGCTCTCCGCCGCGCACGGCGTTCGGCGCTTCGTTCTCATCTCCACCGACAAGGCCGTCAACCCCGTGTCCGTCATGGGCAAGACGAAGCTCGCCGCAGAGCAGGCGGTCATGGCACTTAACAACTCCTCCACTCCTCAACTCCCCGACTCGCCCACTTCCTTCTGCGCGGTGCGGTTCGGAAACGTCTTCGGCTCGTCTGGTTCGGTTGTTCCGCTCTTCAGGGAGCAGATCGCTAAGCGCCAGCCGATCACGGTGACGCATCCGGACATGAAGCGCTACTTCATGACGATCGAGGAGGCGGTCTCGCTCGTTCTGCAGGCCGCGTCGCGCGACGAGAGGGCGATCTACACGCTCGACATGGGCGAGCCTGTGCGCATCCTTGACCTCGCCGAGGGCATGATTGAGCAGGCGGGGTACCGTCCGTACGTGGACATTCCGATTGTCTTTACGGGCGTGCGTCCCGGGGAGAAGCTGTTCGAGGAGCTGGACGTCTCGGAGCGCTCCTGCTACAAGACCGACATGGCGAAGATATACATTACGAAGTGAACGCAACCGCCATACGTCGCCTTGCAATCGGCCTTTTTCTCGCGGCTCTTTCCGTCACGGGTTTCGCGTCCACGTTCGTCGTCGGCGCAGAGCTCACCAAGTCGTGCGGCGTCTCATCCGAAGTGCTGTCGTTCCTGCGCTTCGCTATCGCGGGCGCGGCGATGCTCGCGCTGAGGCCGAGGGTTCCGCGCGCGGCGCGCGACTGGCTGTCGATCCTCTGGCTAGGTCCTGTCGGAACCTCGCTCATGGCGTGGTTCGTCTTCCTTGGATGCGCGCGCGTGAGCGCGGCGAACGCGTCGATGGCGGACGCTCTGACGCCGCTCATGATCTTCGCCGCGGCGTCCGTAAAGGCGCGGCACATCGACGGACGCGGAATCTTCGGGCTCCTCTGCGGATTCCTCGGTGCGCTTCTCGTGATCCAGATTATCCACCGCGGCGGCTTCGCGCTCGAGGCGTATTCCGTCGGAGACGTCTACGTCCTGCTCGCGGCGGCGACGTGGGGAGTGTACACGGTGTGGGGGCGTCCGCTCATTTCGCGCATCGGCTCGCAGTCTTTCACCACATGGACGATGCTCGTCGGGGCTGCGGCGATCGGCGTGTTCCTTCCGTTCCTAGACGTCGCGTGGCCGAAGGACGCGAAGTCGTGGTCGCTCGTCGCGTGCCTCGCTTTCGTGTGCACTCTTATGCCTTTCTGGACCTGGAACGCCGCGCAGAAGTATCTTCCGATGTCGCTGCTCGGCGTGACGGCGTACTTCACTCCGGTCGTCGCGGTGGCGCTTGCGGCCGTCTTTCTCGGGGAGAGGGCGACGGCGCTTCAGTGGATCGGAACAATTTTCATAATCGTATCTGCAGTTGTCGAGACGAAGGGAGCGTCGCGCGCTGGCTGAAAAGAAGAGGGCAACAAAATGGAACATCCGACATTCAAGACGACGTACAACCTTCCCGGACGCGAGCTTCTTCCGCACCGCGAGCCGTTCCTGTTCGTGGACAGTCTCATCGCCGCGGATGAGACGGGGTGCATCGGCGAGTATCTCTTCACGGAGGAGAAGAACGACTTCTTCAAGGGGCACTTCCCTGGCGCGCCCGTGGTGCCCGGCGTTGTGCTCACCGAGGCGATGTGCCAGTGCGCGGGAGCGGGTATCGTGGCGCAGAACGTGATGGGAGGGCTTGACCGCGACAGGAGCAACCGATTCGTCCTCGCGGCGATCACGTCGGCGCGCTTCAGGCGTCCGGTGGTCCCTGGCGATCTCTTCACGATGGTCGCCCAGAACGTGAAGGCGCGCTCGCGCATTCGTACATTCGCCGTGAAGGGCTACGTCGGCGACGAACTTGCCGCGGAGTGCGAGATCACGTGCCTTCTCGACACCCGTCCGGCATAGCCCAAGGAAACGCGGCATCCTGCCGCGTCGCAGGCTGGGAGTGACGCGGCTGGAAGCCGCGTCTCCATGGAAAGAGTGCTGAGAGCATGCCCTCGCGATTGCCACGCGGGGGCGTTTTTTGGTATAATTTTCTACATGAACACCAAAATTCTATCTCTGTTGGCGGCGGGGGTTTCCCTCGCCGGTTGTGTATGCTGCGACTACGGCGTCAACTGCAAGGATCCCGTCGTCGGCAATTGGGGCCTCAAGCTCGGCTACGACAGCATGAATGCCGGTCACATGATCGTCTCGCGCGATGCGGACGGCAATGCGCAGGCGCTCGTTCTCTGGCGCTGGGCCTCGCCCGAGCCGATGAAGAACGTTGTTCTTGATGGCAACAAGTTCTCGTTCGACCATCCGTGGGGCTTCAAGGTCGAAGGCCAGATCGACGGCAACAAGCTCGCCGCGACCGCGACCAAGAACGACGGCAATCTCGAGACCACCGTCGTCGGCTGGCGCAATCCGGTCCTCAAGCCCGCGTCGACCAAGGACGCCAAGCTCGGCGAGCCGATTGACCTCCTCGCCAATGGACTCGACGGATGGGAGCTCATGGACAAGAACGCCAAGAACGGCTGGTCGTTCAAGGACGGCGTCCTCTCCAACACGCTCGGACTCAAGCCCGACGGCTCCTGGGCCGGCGGTGGTGCGAACCTCATGTCCAAGCGCGCCGACTTCTACGACTTCAACCTCGAGTACGACGTGCGCGTTCCGAAAAACTCCAACTCCGGCGTCTATCTGCGCGGACGCTACGAGTGCCAGGTCGTAGACAGCTACGGCAAGCCCGTCAATGAGCACAACATGGCCGCGTACTACGGACGCGTCGTGCCGAAGGTCGCCGCCGAGAAGAAGCCCGGCGAGTGGCAGCACGTCTCCGTCACGCTCTACAAGCGCCACATGACCGTCGTCCTCAACGGCATCACGATCATCGAGGACGCGCCTGTCGTCGGCATCACCGGCGGTGCAATCGACGCGAACGAGTTCGTTCCCGGTCCGATCTACCTCCAGGGCGACCACTCCGACGCGGACTACAAGAACATGATCCTTCGCCCTGCGAAGTAAGTCGTGAACGCGCTTTTCGCCATCGCCGCGCTTTTTGCGGCTGCCGCAGCGGCGACAGACAAGTCGCCGGAAAGCCCGTCTTCAGTTCCGTCCGGCACGTGGCCGGACGGGAAGAAGGCGGCTTTCTACCTTTCGTTCGACGACGGGTGCCCGACTCAGACGAAGAACGTGTTTCCGCTTCTTGAGAAGTATCGCATCCCGGGGACTTTCTACGTCTGCCCCGGGTGGGATCTCTTCAAGAAATACGAGGCCGCGTGGTCGAACGCTAACGAGTACGTGTTTCTTGGCAACCACACGATGACCCACGGCAAGATTCCAGACAAGGCGGCGCTTGACAAGGAGCTTTCGGAGTGCAACGCGGCGATAGCGCGGCTGCGCCCCAATCAGAAGGGCCCCGTGTCTTTTGCGATTCCCGCCGCGGAGTCGATGCACAAGGTGCTCGAGATAACCGACGAGGAAATCGCTGAGACATACAAGCGTCATAACCTCGTGGAGCGCTGGCTCTGGCACGGGTATCCCGTCCAGTGCAAGACGATCCCCGAGATGGAGGAGTATGTCGACAAGGTCATCGAGTCCGGTGGCGTAGGCAACATGGATTTTCACGGCGTTGGCGGCGACTGGCTCGATCCAGGACTCGAGTACTTCGAGGCGCTCATGAAGAAACTTGATTCACGGCGCGACGAGATATGGTTCGCGACGCACATTCAAATACACGAACGGCTGAAGAACCATAAGTGAAAATTACCCCCTTGCGCGCGCAAGGGGGTTTTTGGTATACTATGCGCCGTTTCCACGGATTGGGGAAGTAGCTCAGTTGGTAGAGCATCACGTTCGCAACGTGGGGGTCGAGAGTTCGAATCTCTTCTTCTCCACCATCCTTTCCGGAGGCTACGTGGGACTGTAGCTCAACTGGACAGAGCGACGGTTTCCTAAACCGTAGGTTCCGGGTTCGATTCCCGGCAGTCCCACCAAGAAGCCGGTTTTAAAATACCCCCCTTGCGCTCGTGTCTGACATTTGGTATACTATCTCTCTGTCGCACCTGTGGTGAAATTGGCACACACGCTAGATTCAGGTTCTAG
>JAEEGF010337788.1_pt1 | contig 18527 bp, 12 predicted proteins | sample 9134171 | NCBI WGS metagenome assembly JAEEGF01 (sample SAMN16246542, study PRJNA631951) | gut metagenome | biome: gut microbiome; feature: rumen; material: AP-attached | host: Bos | place: Iran: Karaj | collected 2018-10
GGGATGCCGAAAAGTTGATTTTCGGCAACGGACGCCACATCATGGAGGCCAATATCGACGGCTCGAACCTCCGTCAAGTAACGACCGTCAACAACCAGCATGTCATGCATTTCGACGGCTGCTATCTGCCGTCCGGCCAAATCATTTTCTCCTCCACCGCCTGCGAACAGGCCGTTCCATGCACGGGCCAGTGGTACGTCGCCAACCTTCATATCGCCGATGCGGACGGCAAAAATGAACGCCGCCTCTGCTACGATCAAGACCACGACTGGAATCCAACCGTGCTGAACAATGGCCGCGTCATTTTCACGCGTTGGGAATACACGGACACGCCGCACTATTTCTCCCGCCTGCTATTCCACATGAATCCGGATGGCACAGGCCAGATGGAATACTATGGTTCCAATTCCTACTGGCCGAATTCCATGTTCTGGCCGCGCGCCATTCCAGGCCATACGTCCGCCGTATCTTGCGTCATTTCAGGCCATCACGGCACCGCGCGGCAAGGCGAACTGCTCATCTTCGATCCAGCCAAAGGACGTCATGAGGCCGACGGCGTCGTGCAGCGCATTCCAGGCCGCGGCAAAAAGGTCGAACCCGTTATCGTGGACAATCTTGTCGATAAGTCATGGCCGAAATTCGCCGCCCCCTACCCGCTGGCGGAGCCTGAAACGAATCGCGGCGCAGGCAAATACTTTCTCGCCACTATGCGGCCTGATCCGTATTCGCCCGCAGGTATCTATCTTGTCGATATTTACGACAATCTCATTCCAATTATCATCGGCAACTACATCGATGCACGACCGCTCCGCCCGCGTTTCAAGCCGCCTGTCATCACGCCGAAAATCAACCTGAAGCAAAACAAAGGCTTCGTCTATATGTCTGACGTGACGCAAGGCCCTGGCCTTAAGGGATATCCGCATGGCGTCGTCAAAAAGCTCCGCGTCGGCGCGCACCACTATCGCTTCGGCGGAAACGGCGACACCTACGCCACAGGCTACGACGGCGGATGGGACTGCAAACAGATCATCGGAACCGTGCCCGTTGAAGCGGACGGCTCCGCCTTCTTCGAAATTCCCGCCAACGTTCCGATCTTCGTCCAGCCGTTGGACGCAGAAGGCAAGGCATTGCAGACTATGCGTTCATGGTTCGTCGCCATGCCGGGCGAAACCGTCAGTTGCGTCGGCTGCCATGAACCACAAAATTCCGTCTCTCCGGGTGTTCCAAAAGCCGCCGCACGCAAAGCGCCGCATGCCATCGAACCATGGTATGGTAATGCACGCGGATTCGGTTTCGATCAAGAAGTCCAGCCTGTTCTCGACCGCAAATGTGTCGGTTGCCACGCTGGCCAGCCTTCCCGTAAAACAGGCAAACCCATGTTGGACCTGCGCCGCAAGCCAGACGACTACAAAGGCCATTATTCCCCCGCCTACAACAACCTCCATCCGTATGTCCGCCGCGCGGGCATCGAGGCAGACTACAACATGCAGAAGCCTGGCGAATGGGACGCCGATTCGTCGCCGCTCGTCCAACTGCTCAAAAAAGGCCATCACGGCGTTCAATTGACGGAAGAAGAATGGTCGCGGCTCTACACATGGATCGATTTCAACGTGCCATACGCGCCCAACTGGTCGCAGTCTCATCAGAAGCCGTCGCAGGATCAAATCAACCGCCGCAACCAGTTCAAGAAGCTCCATGCGTTCATCGACGACACGAACGAAACCATCATTCCCATGTCGCCGCAACAGGAATACGTCCCGCCCGCGCCACATGCGCATGGCACAGTGGATGCGCCGCAATTGGACAACTGGCCGCTTTCAGAAGAAGCCGCTAAAAAGCAACAGGACGCGTTGGGAGAGAAAGAGTTGCGGTTCACATTGTCAGACGGCGTCGATATCGTCTTCGTCGCCATTCCCGCTGGAAAAGCCGTCGTTGGTGACGCGAAAGGTGCGGCGGATGAACGCGCACTCCATGTCGTTTCCATCGATAAGCCATTCTGGTTAGGCAAGTTCGAAATCACAAACCAGCAGTACAAGCTTTTCAAACCAGACCACGACAGTGCCTTCATGGATGCCCGTTGGAAAGACCGCATCACACGCGGTGAACCAGTCAATCGTCCAAATCAGCCTGTCATCCGCATCTCATGGAACGACGCAAATGCCTTCTGCCAATGGCTTTCCGCCAAAATCGGCCGTAAATGCACGTTGCCGACAGAAGACGAATGGGAATACGCCTGCCGCGCAGGAACGGACACGCAGTGGAATTTCGGCACGCTGGATGTCTTGCAAAACGGCGTCCGCCTCGCCAATTTCGACGACAACCGCCTAAACCGTTGGAACTGGGGCCGTTGCCATAAAGAATACGACGACGGCGCGCCGTATTCGTGGGAAGTCGGTGCCTATCCGCCCAACCGTTGGGGCCTCCATGACATGCACGGAAATGTCGCAGAATGGACGGCAAGTTCTTACAAAGAAGATAATTCCACACTCAAGACTGTTCGCGGCGGTTCGTGGAACGACATGCTCCCGCAAGTCCGTTCCGCCTCCCGTTGGCGCTATCCGCAATGGCAGCCCGCCTATAACGTCGGCTTCCGCGTGAAGTTAGACTAACCACAACCGCCCGCAGGGCGGCACATCGTCGCGAAGCGACATCGCACGAAGTGCGAAACCATGCTTAACCACAGGCAAGCGCCCGAAGCGGCGCGCAGCCTGTGGTAGATCAATGATAGAATACAGCGCTCGCAAGAGCGCCACTAACAATTCATATACATCATCTTATCATACAAAAAGGAATCCTATGAAACACATCATCATCTGCCTGCTTCTAGCCTCGCTCTCCGTTTTCGCCGCACCTGTCTATCTCTCGCCGACCGCCTTCGCGCAGAGTGACGACGGCTTCCTCTACGTCGCGGAAGAAACGGCCAGCCAGATCGCATGCATCTCTTTGGCGGACAACAAGATCGTCAAGACATTTTCGTTGAGCTTCCAGCCGCGAGCCATCGAGGTCGTCGATGGCGGCAAGACGCTTCTCGCCGCCGGCGGCGAAGCAAACGGCCAGTTGGGCTTCATCGAGACGGCCAACGGAAAAGTCAAGACAGTCGCCGTTGGCCATACACCGACGGCCATGGCGGTGTCTAACGGCGTCGCATACGTTGCCAACCGTTTCAACAACACCGTTTCAGCGGTCAATATCAAATCCGCGAAAGTCGTCAAAACCGTTCCGGCGGGACGCGAACCGCACGGTGTCGCCGTCGGCGACAACGGTTCCAAGCTGTTCGTCGTCAGCCACATGCCAATTGGCCCTGCCAACGGCGATTTCATCGCCATTTCCGTTTTTCCATTTGCCCTGCCGGATTTGACGCCGTTGCCGGAAATCAAACTGCCGAATGGCTGTGCTGTCGGCCGCAAGGCCACCGCTTCTCCTGATGGCAAATACATCTATACCGTCCACAGTCTCGCTCGCTATCAACTTCCTACCACGCAGCTTGAGCGCGGCTGGATGACCACCAACGCCCTTACCGTAATCGATGCGGCAACTGCCAAATTCGTCAATTCCGTGCTAATCGACGATGTCGAACTCGGTGCCGCCAATCCGTGGGACGTCTCCTGTTCGCCGGACGGCAAGACGATTGCCGTCGCCTCCGCAGGCTCCAATGAAGTCTCTGTCATCGATCGTCTCGCCCTTCACGACCGTCTTGCGAAAGCCGCCAAAAACGAAAAAGTCACCGCCGTCACGAGCTCTGCGGATTCCGTTCCCAACGATCTCAGCTTCCTCGTCGGCATCCGCAAACGCTTCAAACTGAAAGGTATCGGACCGCGCGCCGTGTTCGCTCTCAATGACAAAATCTACGCGGCAGAATACTTCACCGATTCGCTGGCAGTCATCACTCCCGCCGCCGATCCGCTCCATCAAATCAAATCGTTGCCGCTCGGTCCAAAGCAGGAAGTGACCGCTGTCCGCCAAGGCGAAATGCTCTTCAATTCCGCTGAAATCTGCTTCCAGACATGGCAGTCCTGTGCGACATGCCATCCCGATGGTCGTACCGACGGCCTCAATTGGGATCTCATCAACGACGGCATGGGCAACCCCAAGCAGACGAAGAGCCTCCTCCTTTCCCACAAGACACCGCCGACCATGATCTCCGGCATCCGCAAAAACGCCGAAACATGCGTCCGTTCAGGCATCCGCTACATCCAGTTCGCCGTCCGTCCGCCAGAAGACGCGGAAGCCATCGATGAATACTGCAAATCGCTCGTTCCCGTCGAAAGTCCTTATCTTGTAAAGGGTAAGCTATCCGATGCCGCGCAACGCGGAAAAGAAATCTACATCGCGGCAGGCTGTGCCATTTGCCATCCGCTGGATGATTTGATGACCGATCTCAAGCAGTACGATCTCGGCATGCAGGATCCGATGGATAAAGGCAAAAAGTGGGACACACCCACCATCCGTGAAATCTGGCGTACAGCCCCCTACATGTTCGACGGCCGCTCCGCCACAATGATGGACGTCCTCACGAAGCACAATCCCAACGACATCCACGGCAAAACCTCCGCCCTCACGCCGAAGCAACTCGCGGATCTCGAAGCCTTCATTCTTTCGCACTGACCGCCATTACTCAGCCTCCCCCCTCTGGGGGAGGTGCCGCGACAGCGGCGGAGAGGGCTAAAAACTAGAAAGGATCTTTCATGAAACCACTCGTCGTTATCGCGTTTTGCTGCGGCGTCGCCTTCGCACAGACCGTCACCATTTCCGAAAATGGCAAGTCCAATCATGTCATCATCATTCCAGACCAGCCGCAAACCGTTCTGAAGACGGCTGCAAAGGAGCTTGCAGATCATCTGAAACTTGTGACTGGCGCACAACTGCCTGTCATCGAAGCCGCCAAACGGCCCGCCGACAAGCCCGCATTCGTCCTCGCTCCCATCGACGGCAAGCCGGACGAAATCGCCATCGACTTCAACGGCAACGACATCCAGCTTCGCGGGCAGATGCCGCGCGGTCCGTTGTATGCCGTCAATACCTTTTTGGAAGACTACGTTGGCGTCCGCTGGTGGACGGCGACAGAAAGCACCATTCCACACAAGCCGTCGCTTTCCGTAGAGGCCAAACCGCATCATTACGCCCCGTCCATCGTCTCCCGCGAGACGTTCTATCAGCCTATTTTCAATTCCGTCCATGGCTCGCGCATGAAGAACAACGGCCATTTTGCGGGTGTCACGAACGAATACGGTGGCCATTACACAATCATCGGCTGGTGCCATACGTTCTACCAATTCCTTCCGCCGCAAAAATACTTCAAAGACCATCCAGAATGGTACAGTTTCGTCAATGGAACGCGCGGCTATGCTGGCCGACAGCTCTGTTTGACCAACGACGACATGCGCCGCGAATTCACGAAAATCTGCCTGGAGCAGATCCGCAAACAGCCATGGGCGGGCATCATCGACGTCTCGCAGAACGATTGGAACGGCAAATGTGAATGCCCTGCCTGCGCCGCCATCGAAAAAGAGGAAGGCGGCTTCTCTGGCGTGTTGCTTCGCTTCGTCAACGCCGTCGCAGAAGATATCGAAAAAGAATATCCGAACTTCCTTGTGGAGACGCTGGCATACAGCTACGGGCGGACGCCGCCGAAAATCACGAAGCCGCGCCACAACGTCGTCATCCGCCTATGCGTCGGCGGCGTGAACCACGCCCAGCCGTTGGAGACTGGCTCCGACAACGAAGCGTTCCGCAACGAAATCACTAGTTGGAGCAAAATCGCTCCCAAGTTGTTCATCTGGAACTATCTGGCAAACTTCCACTCCTTTATTCTCCCCTTCCCAAACTACCGCACGTTTGGAGCAGATATCCGCTATTTCGTCAAAAACAACGCCGTCAGCATCTTTGAACAAGGCGACGCGCAATGCCGCGTCGGTGACTTCAATCCCGCCCGCGCATGGATCATCGCGCATCTCCTTTGGAATCCAGATGCCGATGAAGCGAAACTCACGAAGGAATTCTATGAAGGTTATTACGGTGCTGCCGCGCCGCATCTTCTTGCCTATCAAGACTTTCTATGCGACACGTTCAATGCCACCGGGCAGAAGCTACATTCCTCCCGCGACATCAGTTCATGGCTGACACCGGAAGCCCTTGTGAAAGCCCGCGCCATCTACGCCAAAGCGGAAGACGCCGTGAAAGATGATCCTATCCTTTCACGCCGCGTCCGCCGCGAACGCCTCTGCCTCGACCACGCCTGCCTCCTCTATCAAGTCAGTGAAACACGACGTGAACGCTACTGTGGTGAAAAGCCGAAGGTCAACATTGCGGATGCCCGGAAACTCGTCAACGAATTCGTCGAATTGACCGACGAATGGAGGCCTGGCAGCATCAGCGAAAACAATCAGTTTGGCGGCTACGCTCATCGGATGCGTGCGGACATGTTCCCCGAATACGGTGAAATTCCAGAGCCTTGCAAGAATCTGCCCGCCAGTCGTTGGGACTGTCTAAACATCGATCAGTTCCGTATTTACGAAATCAACCACAGGGCATTCCTCGACAAAGATTCAGGAGCGGAAAAAGGTCTTGTCGCATGGATGCGCGGCAACTATCCAGACTGGCTTGTCCAATGCGATCTCCATGACGGCTACGACATCACCAAAAAGTGGAAGGCTCGCCTCCGCGTCCGCATCGAAGCGAAGGCGAAGGACGGTGTCGGCCTCAATTTCGGCGTCTATGATAACCAGGACAAGAAAGGCCTCTATTCCAAGAAGATAGAGATTTCCGAATTCGACGGCAACAACTACACGGTCATTGAAACGCCCTATTTCAATCTCGGCCACAAGATGTATCTGTGGTTCTCCCCGCCCGACCGCCCATTGGATGAAGTGGAAAAAGTCTTCATCGACCGCGTCATTCTGATACGGGAAGTGTGAGGCAACTTACGATTGAATGGAATATATCATGTAGCCTATAATTCAAATGGTATTCGGTTACATCTAGCTTGATTGCATGAAAAATTGCGATATAGTAACATACCAATAGGAGGAATCGATGGTATTACCGCCATCGTAATACAAACACGAAACATGAATGTGTTCCATAGGAGACAGGCAAGGAGGTCATGATGCTATTATACCACGGAAGCAATATACCAGTACCAAAGCCTCGTCTCTTATCTCCAGAGCGTCCGATGGATTTCGGCTCGGGATTTTACATGACAAGTGATATGAATCAGGCTCAGCGTTGGGCGCAGCGAACAACCAGTCGCCGACATGCAGGTACTCCAACGACTTCGGTTTATCACGTGGATTTGCCCTTTCCTAAAGAATTCAAGATTCTTCATTTTGCTCGTCCAGATGAAGCATGGCTAGATTTTGTCGTTGGTAATCGGACCATTGAATCATTTCCCAATGATTTCGACATTGTCATTGGCCCTGTAGCGAACGACCAGACCATTCTAACAATCAACCTATATATGGAGGGATTGTTGAGCAAGGAAGCCGCGATTGCAGAACTGCTTCCACAACGTCTCAGCGACCAATATACTTTCCGGACACCTAAGGCAATCGCTCTGCTTCAATTCCAGGAGGCACTCCATGAATAGGGATGTGAAGAAGTTTCTACCATATTATATAAGCTTCGTCGAGAAGTACGTTGTGGGAGAACTATGCAAACGCCATGGATTTGAGCCATTGGATGCGCTTCGGCGTTTTCTGAATTCAGAGACATATCGGATGATATGCGATCCGGAATTGGCGATGTGGGAGTTTTCCCATCCCGCCATTCTTTCCATGTGGGAATGCGAACAAGCCACTGGAGACCCACGCAATTCCATCTACATCAGTGGAGAATAATCCCATGGAAGTAACTTCTTTTCCTAACAAATCGTTGCTCAGCCCAGAGATGGACTTCTTTATCTTCCTGTTGGAGCAATATGCCGCCCATAAGCACACCACGGGAGACAAGATCTTCGAAGAATGGGACAAACGAAAACTTGTCCAATGGATATATGACAACTATTGGGGCTATCATACAGAAGCATTGGAAAATGCCTTCAAGGATATCGACAGCATGATGACCACAGGCAAGCCTGCCTGGTAGCTTCTAGATGACTAGGGTGATCCTGTATGCGTTCCGCAGTAGCGGTGAAGGAGAAACGCAACTTTAGCGGTTCTAGAAATTCTAGGCTTCTAGAATTCTAGCCGCCTAGCCATGAACACGCCCGCAGGGCGTTTATGGAATCAATTCAATCTTCCGTATCCAGATTTCGCCTTCGCCGTTGTCGCCGTTGGCGGTGCCGTGGCAACCAATCATCATCGACGTGATGGAGGCGACATCAAATTGCGGATTGTTACCTTTCTTCTTCGACCAGCTGGCCATCGTGAAGTCCTTGAATTTCAATTCGATGGACAGCCATTCAGAGGTTGCTTTCGGAGCAGGAGCGACGAATTGGCCGCCGCCTTCCGAAACCGTCACCAACAGGCCGCCGATCGGTTGTGGAATCGTCGCCTTATACGTCAGACGGAAACCTGAATATGACGCATAATCCAAATCCGGCAGACGGAACGTCGGCGTGAAATACATGTGGCGGCCCAACGGGAACTTGAACGTCTCTTTCAAGACATGATCGCCGTCAACTTCCATATCTTCAATCGAAACTTTTGCGGCGGGATCCGCACTACGGGAGACAGCCTTCGCAATCGGAACGTTGATGACAATCGGCTTCGTCGGAACGAACTTCTCATTCGTCATTGATATGCGACGAATGGACAGCGCGCCTTCGCCCTTTCCTTCCACGACGATGCCCACGAACATTTCAGTCACATCCGCCCAATCAATCTTGTCATTTTCATCATGGCTGAAAGCCGCCTGCCGCAGATTAGCGAGATTCACACGAACTTTCTCAAAATCGTTCTGCGTGAACGGCATACCGACGCGGCACCAACTGCTGCCGTCTTTTTCCACGAACATGACGCATGGACGGGCGACCATTCCATCGGCCAACGTCAAGCTGGCATCCATATCCAACGCCTTCTGTTCCAACAGTTTCTCAATCGGCCGCATCTTCAGGGCGACCATACGGCGCTCTACGCCATCCTTTTTGAAATTGATGGATAGTACGCCTTCATTTTCAGAAAACTTCCCGTCGAAACCACCAGTTGCGGCCATTTCATGCGGAACATCCTTCTTGCCGACAGCATCATACAGCACGAAATCCGCCAAAACTACGGTCTGAGTGAAAACCAACAACGCCATGGCCATGCAACTGATTTTCTTCATGTTTTGTCTCCTATCAATTCAAATTCAGCAACTGCGAGAGGCCGGATTTCATCTTCCAGCGGGATTCATCCCATGCATCCAACGTCCCATCGCGCTCCGCCTGGAAGGCCCATGTCAACGGTCGCAACGCCAACGACAAAATGCCAACTTCTTGTAGTGGAACACCGTTCACCTGCAATTTGACTCTCTGATCTTCAAAGCTGTAATCCGCCTTGGCACGCAACGACATGATCGTTCCATCCGTATAAACATCTGTCACCGCCAGACGATTGCCAAGAAACTCCACATTCGCGTCCAACTGCGAAATGCGCCCTAGTGTCGAGCCAGAGCCATTTCCGCCGGGCAGCACTTCACTTAACTGCTTCAACAGCGGCACGTTCCACAAATCCGCCTGGCGAATCGCGACATGGCCGCCGCCTTCCATGTGAAGCGGACGGCCGGCCCAGCCGGCCAATAAACGGCCGTGGAGTTCGCCTTTGACGACGCCCGGCGCTTTTCTTTCAGGAATCTTCTCGTCTTTCTTGTCGTCCTTTTTCTCCATCAGCTTGTTGATATTGTCGTACGGCAGGTCATCGATGAACACCAAAAACTCGCCGCGACCGTGATCCGGCTCGAAAACGCCGCTTGAACGAACCGCACCATCCATGAACGACGCCTTCGTGACATTCCACATCAGGCCATTCGACGAATAGGACCATGTCGCTTCCATGTCCGACAGCTTCAGTTCGCTAATCACCGTTTTCTTCTTGCCCGACGCTTTCGCATCCTTCTGTTGCGGCAACCGCCATCTCACTTCCGGGCTGGCCAGACTGCCATGGACGGAAATGCGTGGATCGCCGTTGAGGAACATCTCCCCTGTGCAACTCAGGCAGGAATCGTCACTGAAGTTAATGTCCTGCAAGTAGTTAACAAAATCTTTGTTGATGGTTGTCAACAACGTTTTCGGATTCAAATGACCCTCTTCGCCGTCGATCAGGAACGTCAGTTGCGGCACGCCGCCGTACGTCACGGAAACCTCCCCGTAAACGTCGCCGTTCTCCGTCTCCAGCGTAATCGGTTTCACCGACAGCGCCGACGGCAGATCCAACGTGATGACAAGATCCAGTTTCTTCCCTCTGTAGTCATGGTAGAGGACATTCTCCGCGTTGATATGGCCGGTCATCGTCAGCGTCCACGGCGAAGCGTCCTTATATATTAAGGTAGGCATCCGCAGCAACGGCTTGTTCGTCTCGTCCCACGTGATGTCTTTCCAGATGTTGCGGTAAATCGTCTGGGCGTTGCTGTTCAGGATGAACGCCGACGCGAGAACGGGATTTCCCTTCAGTTCCAAGTCCTTGATGGAGAACTCCAAAGGCGAATACTGCACACGGATGTCCAGTCGCAGATTCTCGTCATCGACCGTCAACGCGCGGATATCCGTGATTTCAACCGCCTGCGACGTCACCATCACTTTGCATTCCGTCGTCTTCGCCCTGAACGTTCCGAAATGGCAGTTTTCACCGCTCACAGATGCGGTCAGTTTCCATTCGTCGAAATTGTCGAGCGGCCATTCAGGCACGTCCAACGTGAATTCCACCGGCGTGTCCTGCGTTCCGAACAACACGAAAACGTAGGACATGCCCAAGTTGAGACGACGGCAATACGTCTGGTAGATCCAGTCCGGATGACAGTAACATTTATCCTCGCATTTGATGCCAAGTTTGTTGCCTTCGGGACGATAAGTCACATTTCCGCTGCACGACAAGCCCTTCCCCCATTCGCTCTTCAAGTCTGGCCGCGCCATCGCGTCCAATTGAAATTCCGTCTTGAACTGGCCGAGTTTCATGCCTTCCAAAATATCGCATTTCGCTTTGAAAGAAACAGCATCGTCCATTTCCCGTAGTTTCATCTTCAATGGATCGATGGAAAATTCTCCATTCTTCAAAGTGAATTGCATGTCCATGAGATTGCAGGACTGCGTCAGAAAATGGAGGCCCGTATCTCGCAGATGTCCTTCCACGTCAAGCCCTTTCAGATCAAAGGAGCTCAAATTGACCTTGGCCTCGAAATCCGCCGCATCGCCGTTGCTGTTGATGATTTTCCACGGCAAACTCACGCCGTAGCCCTTCAACCGTTCCAGCCAGACGATTCGGCCGTCCAATTCGCCTTCCACACGCATGTCGTTCAAATCCAACGTCAAACTACCGCTGATGTATTCGCTTTCGTCGGTGGAGACAACCAAAGAAAAATGCTCTGCGACAATTTGGCTGTCATGGCATGACAGCTTGAAATCACCATGTTCGACGACGGTTCCAAATGCTTCGAACGACGTCTTCAAGGAGCATGAAAGCTCTGGCGACATCTTCCGCCAGTCCAATTCACATTTCGGCAGCACGCCGTTGAACGACAGCACAGGAATGTGAATGCGATGCGACAGCCAGTCCTTCGTCTCGATTCCCGCCAGCTGACAGGCCGTCGCGGGCGCCATTTCGCCATCAACTTCCGCCTCCAATTCCATGGTTTTCGGATAGAACACGCCATGGCCATTGAGCACTTCCGAACGGCTTAGAATGATGTTCAATCCGTCGAAACGCAACGCCTCCATGCCGCCATGCAGATGGCCGCGGAATTTGGAGACGACGACATCGTTGACGAGCAGATCCGGCATGGAGAAATGGCAGTCCACACGGCCGTTCATCCAATCCAGACAATCCGCCTCAACCTCCACTCGGATGAACGATTCGTCGCTCAACTGGTCGATACTGTGCAATCTCTTGCTGATTTCCTCCAATTTGGCGGAGAGTTCAGGATCCGGCGTTACGGGATCGCTCTCTTTTGGAAGCCGTTTGATGAATTCGCGCGCATTCGCGAACCGTCCGTTCACATCAAGACGGATCCGCAACGTTTCGCCTTTCAAACTGACCACGAGCTGTTCATCCGCCTCAAACGTCAGCCTGCATTCGGAAATTTCACCTTTGATGATGGAATCATGATGGATGCCCAATAGATCCATCTTCACGCCATGTGCTTCCACCGCATTTGGAATCCATCCGTAGTCCTCCGTCAGCCCGAACCAGTTCATTTTGCCTGCGATACGACGCGCGTTGACCACCAATGGGCCGGCCTTCGTATTCATGTCAAACGAAACGCCCTGCAACACGACGCCGTTGAAGATGCCCGCCTTGATGCGTTTGCATTTCAGCAACGGACCATCCCCTATTCCAAACCATTTGTCACATGTTGATCCAGCCAAGCCATGGGATTCCAGCCAGAAGTCTCCCAACAGCAGAAGGATCAGCAATGCCATGCCAACTGGCCCGAAAACGAGTCGGAAGACGAAGTGGATAAACCGCCATAAGCCCTTCAAGATACGAAAAAAGACAGAAGCCGACTTGTTTTTCGTCATCGCTTCTGTCTTGTTTGTCTCCATCGCTTCGCCCATGCCTGTTGTCCGTTGATCTATGGTTGAAAAAGATAGGGCATGCCCTCCTCCCGCCCTATAAAATCATATACGAAAGCGTCTTACGCCTTGGCTTCAGCCGTTTTCGCTTTGCGGCCTGCGAAGCCTTTCACGATCCAGACCAACACGCCCAACGTCAAAAACGCGCCCGGAGCGCTCTTCAGAATCAACGCGGGGCGGAACGTCGAAGGCGACCACTTCCAGCCCAGCAACGTGCCGCCGCCGAAACCTTCGCGGACAAGCGAGACGCAGAGCAAAACCAACGCGTAACCGAACGCATTCGCCAAGCCGTCCACGAACGACGCGACCGGACCATGGCGAAGCGAATAGCCTTCGCAACGGCCCAAAACGATGCAGTTCGTGATGATCAGGCCAACGTACGGGCCCAGAGCGCGGCTCGTATCATATTGGAATGCACGCAGATACAAGTGGATAAAGATGACGAACACGGAAATCACCAACATCTGCACCATCAAACGGACGCGATGCGGAATCGTGTCCCGCAGCAACGATACGAATAGGCAGCTGAGGCTCGTCACCAGCATGAGAGAAAAGCCCATGACCAATGTCGTGCTCACTAGCCCCGTCACCGCCAAAGCCGAGCAGATGCCCAGCGTCTGCACAAGCACGGGATTGTTCGTCGCCACTCCGGATTTCGTCAGACTTGACAGACTGTCGTTATTTCCAGCTCCGTTGTTCGCCATTTTATCGCCTATGTGTTTTTTTGAAAAAAATCAGTCCTGTTGATTGCAATTTTCCATAATTTATACTCTATTTATAATAATTCCAAATGAAGGCGGCCGTCTTCTGCACATTTTGTCGTTTTCATGAGGCTTTTCTTCGGACTGCCCATGAAAACACGCCTATGCGAGGCGGCTTGTGAACTTTCTTACAAATAACAGTATTTTTTTACTTGACATTCTCAAACTTTACACTAAATTTTATCAGCGTTATTGAAAAATCACCGAAAACACATTGACAGGAGCATCCGACCATGCCATTTGATCAAGGGAACATCACCTTCAGAATCTGCCGCCTCCCGCAATCCATGCCGGAGGACGCCATAGAAAAATTCGCCGCCTTCGTCGCTCCGCCGCTGGAAGACATCCAAGACGAACCCGTCTGGGGATGGGTCTCGCCACGCCATCTCTTGGACACGCGAATTGACGAAACGACCATCAAGTTGGCCGGCCACTACCACGTCTGTCTCCGCCAGGCGGAACGCAAGATTCCGGCCTCCCTCCTCACCGCCGAATGCCGCATGGTCGAATTGACCCGCATGGCGGAAAAGGATGTGGACCATCTAAACAAAAAGGAACGCCGCACCATCAAGGAAGACGTCAAACAACGCCTCCTTCCGACGATGCCTCCCCAGCTCACCGGCGTCTATTTTGCCATAGATAATTCAGAAGACCTGCTTTACACGACGGCGACATCGCAACATCAGCTGGACCTCTTCTTGAGCTTCTTCTCAAAGACGTTCGGTTTCGAGCCCATCCCGCTGACGCCCGATCTCGCTGCATCTGAACTCTTTGAGCTTGATCCAACCGCCGTCCCATCCTTCTCCATCACGCCAGACATCCATCCAGACGAAAACAGCGGCACTCTCGGCCGTAACTTCCTTACATGGCTGTGGCAGTATCAAGAAGACCACAACGGCGCGTTGCCACCCTCCAAACTCGGCGACTTCTCCTTCCTGCTGGATGGGCCGCTCGCATTCGTCGCAGAAGGTGCGGGAGCTTTCGAAACATCTGTCAAGAAAGGACTTCCGACGATTTCCGCAGAAGCCAAAGCCGCCCTCACGACTGGCAAGAAGCTCAAGAGCGCCAAAATCATCATCGCCCGCTCCGAAGGCGATGAATGGTCTTTCACGCTGGATGCGGATGAATTCATCTTCCGCGGCATGAAACTCCCTGAAGGAGAGGCACTTGACCCAATCTCCATCTTTGAGGAACGCATGACCAACATTTTCATCGTCCAAAGCGTCTTCTTCGGTCTCTACCAGAAGTTCCTCGCGGAAATGACGGATGAGAAGAAGGCGAAGGAATACCAACAGAAGGCTCGCGAATGGGTCAAAAACAGGGAGGCGAAATGATCGTCGGAACGGGCATCGACATCATTGAATGCGACCGCCTGGAGAAGTCGTTGGACAAATTCGGCCAGTCATTCGTCGATTATTTCTGCACGGCGGCCGAGCAGGCCGCCGCACCGTCGAATCCGCATGCCCGTCTCGTCTATTTTGCCGCCCGTTGGGCCGCAAAGGAAGCCTGCGCCAAAGCCCTCGGCACAGGCTTCGGAGCGGATTGCGGCTGGAAGGACATCGAAGTGGAAAAGCTTCCGTCCGGCCAGCCGACCATCCGTCTGAACGGCAACGCAAAGGAAACCGCTAATAAACTCGGAATCAACCGCTTCCATCTTTCCATCTCCCATGAACGGCATTACGCGACCGCCATCGTCATCGCTGAAAAAGACAGTTGAACCATGAACATCTGCATCATCTGTATCGGAGACGAACTCCTTTCAGGAGACACCATCAACACAAATCTCGCTTTCGTCGGCGAAGAACTGGCCAATCGCGGCCTGAACGTCGCGTCGGAAACCTGCGTTCCTGATGATTTGGATGCCATCCAAAGCGCCATCCGCCAGGCGGACGGCGCGGATGTGTTGATTTTCATCGGCGGCCTCGGGCCGACGACGGACGATTTGACGCGCGCTGCCGTCGCAGGCTATCTTGGCCTCCAAATCCGGTCCGACGCGACACTTCGCCAGCATATTGCCGACTATCTTGGAGAACGCCATAAAGGCCAGATTCCAGACGGCTATCTGGACATCCAGTCGCAGGTCATCGACACGGCGGAACTGTTGCCGAACAACAACGGCACGGCTCCCGGCCAATTGATTCGCCGCAACAACGCCCTTTGGGCCATGCTACCTGGCCCGCCCCGCGAAATCAAGCCGATGTTCCGCAACTATCTCCTGCCGAAGATCTTGGAGAAATGCGACAGCATCGTGGAGACGCTGACCGTTCGCGTCTGCGCCCTGTTGGAATCACAGGTTGAGTCAAAGGCCCGCCATGCCATCGAAGGCATTTCCGGCCTCCATTTCGCCATCTGCATCAAAAAAGACTGCATCATGATCCGCCTGAGCAAGCCAGTAGGAAGCGATCAGCAGGCTCTTGGATTAGCTAAACAACGTCTTGCAAAGGAGTTCGGTCATTATCTCCTGCCAGACGAGTGCCTTTCGACAGCCCATTATCTCGGTCTGCTTCTGAAGGATCGCCATCTGATGATGGCCACCGCCGAATCCTGCACAGGCGGCGGAATCGCCGCCGCCATGACGGACACGGCTGGCTCGTCAGAATGGATCGTCGGCGGAGTCGTCACCTACGCCAACGAATGGAAAATGAACGTGTTAGGTGTCCGTGAAGAGACGCTTCAACGGCATGGCGCCGTCAGTGAAGCAACCGTCCACCAGATGTTGGACGGCCTCCAACTGCGGTTTGACGTGCAGGCCGGCGTGGCCGTCAGCGGCATCGCCGGCCCAGGCGGTGGCACACCGGACAAGCCAGTCGGAACGGTCGTCATCGGTGCTTACGCGCCGCATTGGCGTTGCGTCAAAACGTTCCATTTCAACGGTATGCGGGATACAGTCCGCCAGCGAACCGCTAACGCCGCCATCAATCTGCTCATCACGGGACTCCTTGAAACACAGCCATAAAAACAAAGCCTTCCATTTCACATAAACAACCTATTAACAAAAGGAACGAACATGGCCAGAGAATCAGCAGCCGCATCCGAAAAAAACGCCGCCGACGCAAAAGAAAGAAACCTCAAGATCGCGCTCGGCCAAATCGAAAAGGAATTTGGCAAAGGCTCCATCATGAGGCTTGGCGACCAGTCCCACATTGAAATTCCAGTCATCCCGTCGGGTGCCATGGCTCTTGACATCGCCATGGGCATCGGCGGCTTCCCGCGCGGCCGCGTCATCGAAATCTACGGCCCCGAATCCTCCGGTAAGACGACCGTCTGTCTCCACGTCGTTGCCAACGCTCAAAAGGCTGGCGGCACATGCGCCTACATCGACACGGAGCACGCCCTTGATCCGAAATACGCCAAAATCATCGGCGTCGATACGGACAATCTGATCGTCTCCCAGCCGGACTGCGGCGAAGACGCCCTCAACATCGCGGACACGCTCGTCCATTCCAACGCCATTGACGTACTCGTCATCGACTCCGTAGCCGCTCTTGTGCCACGCGCGGAAATCGAAGGCCAGATGGGTGACAGCCACGTCGGTCTGCAGGCCCGCCTGATGTCGCAAGCCCTCCGCAAGCTGACCGCCATCATCGCCAAATCCAACACATGCGTCATCTTCACGAACCAGATCCGTGAAAAGATCGGCGTGATGTTCGGCAATCCGGAAACCACCACCGGCGGCCGCGCCCTTAAGTTCTACGCGTCCATCCGTTTGGACATCCGCCGTATCGCCACCATCAAAGGCGCAGACGGCGTCGCCGCCGGCAGCCGCGTAAAGGTGAAAGTCGTCAAAAACAAACTCGCGCCGCCTTTCCAGGAATGCGAATTCGACATCATGTATTCCGAAGGCATCTCCCGCGCAGGCTCCCTGCTGGATGTCGCTCTCGACATGAAGCTTCTTGAAAAACGCGGCTCTTGGTTCGCAATGGGCGATATTCAAATTGCGCAAGGCCGTGAACAGACCAAGAAGGCCATCGAGTCGGATCCGAATCTCGAAGCCAAATTGATGGAAAAAATCCATGAGAAACTGGCCGCCAACAAAGGCATTCCCATGCAACAACAGCCGGACGACGACGAACTCAGCGAAGACGATACCGTTGAACTTGCAGAAGACGTCCAATAAAAAGGTTATCGCGCAATAGCTTCGGCACTGAATGTGCCGAAGCTATTGTTTTCCAAGCTATTGCGGCATTTTCCTCTGTCTTTTTCGTCTCTTCTCGCTCCAACCGCCATGAATCAAAGACACACTTTCTTCTTCGGTTGCCTCGCCCTCTGCATGCTGTCGCCGCTTCACGCGGCTGACACATCATGGATTCAACACACGAAACCGATAATGCTTTCGTTTGGTGACGGAAATCATACGGAACCTGCTGTATCCGCCAACGGCACCATCGCCTTCCAATCGGACGAAGGCGGCTTCAACCATATCTGCATACTCACCCACAGTGCCATCATCAATTACATCACACTGCCCGGCCATACCATTCATCCCGCTTGGACGCCAGACGGCAAACTCATCTACGCCGCCATCAATCCAAACCAGACTTCCGCCCAAGCTATTGAATCCCATTCGCAAGACGGTTGCAACCTTTATCTTTTTTCACCTGCCGACCAAACCACAACTCGTTTGACGACAGGCCATTGGCGTGATTTCACGCCAACCGTCGCTCCAGACAGCCATACCGTTTGGTTCGCCACCTCCCGCAATCGTGCAAAAATCGGTGACGGCTCCCATCTGGCGATGCTTGATTTGCAGAATATTACGGCACCCGTGAAGGAATTCGCCATCGCTGGTGGAGGCAGTTTCAACGCCATCGCTTCTCCGACGATTTCCACTGACGGCCAATTCATCTGTTGGACCCAATTGAAAGGCACTTACGACAACTGGCGGCTCTATGTCGCACGCACACGTGATTTGAGCAAAAACGCGCCGTTGACAGACGGTAACATGAGCTGTTATTCACCCAAATGGTCGCCAGACGGCCAATTCATCGCCTGCGCAGGCTATAAAAACGGCGATCCAGGCTGGGGAATCTATCTCTTCGAGCCTCGTGCCAAACGATTTACGCGTC
>JAEEGF010648403.1_pt1 | contig 18525 bp, 15 predicted proteins | sample 9134171 | NCBI WGS metagenome assembly JAEEGF01 (sample SAMN16246542, study PRJNA631951) | gut metagenome | biome: gut microbiome; feature: rumen; material: AP-attached | host: Bos | place: Iran: Karaj | collected 2018-10
GTCCGAACAGAAGAAGCCGGAAACCTTTAAGCTGTCGATCCCGCTGGATAAGCTCAGCAAATACTTTCCGAAGTCCTATACCGCCGCAAGGATGGAGGAAACCATCTTCAAGCTGCTGGACGCCTGGATGAAGAAGCGCCAGCGCGACCAATCCCGCTAAAACCAAATACCGATGAAGGCTGGAAAGGAAAAACCTTGTCCGGCGATTTTTTATGCCCATATTCAAGATTATCTATGAAAGGACTGCTGTTATGAAACGCCCCCTTGCTTACATCACCGCTCCCTGGAGCGATAATACCCGCGAGAATGAAGAAATTGCCGCCAGCTACTGCCGCCAGATCTATGAGGCGGGGTACTCTCCCATCTGTCCCATTCTGTTTCAGCCGCTGTTTCTGAATGACAGCGTGCCCCAGGAGCACAACGACGGCCTGAGTATGGCCAGAGACTATCTGCGCCGGTCCCGCGTCCTGGTGGTTTGTGGCTCGACGCTCTCAGAAGCCATGAAGAACGACATTGCTATGGCGGAACGGCTGCGGATTACCGCAACCACGCTTGACGGCATTCTCATGGTCAAGGGCCAGGGCCGGGAGAATAGAAAAGGTGGAGGTAGCTGCCGATGAGAAGACCTCCGGAACTGATCAAAGGTGACGGTCTGCTGGCCGTCAAGAGATACCTGGACGGGACCTCTCACATGGTCATTTTCAGAGTGCTGGCGTCAGATGCAGCGCTTGGCAAGAGGGGCGAGCATATCCGGCGTTTTCTGACTGACGATGAATTTGAGGCCATCCAATTTGCCGAGAAAAACGGCTTTATCAAAATCATCCACCATGCCGCCGTCATTGAAGGACATATTCTGCCCGACAAGAAAAAGCGGCGTTATCACAACTGAGAGGAGTAACAATAACATGAGACTGAGTATGAGACTTCGTGAAGTTCTGGAGGAGCTGTTTGTCTCCGGCGCTGACGAAGAGCACGACGACGCAGAGATGCTGTCTTTGCTGGAAAACGTGGATTTCGAGAATCTGGCCCGGATTATCCGCTTCGCTGAGAACCCGATCTACGAGTATTGGGCAGGCGGCCTTGGTATGTACTTCGGACGCAGGCTCGCTGACTATACTGCCATCCGCATCTATGAGGACCTGAGACAGGAGGATTTCGACGAAGAAAACAGCTTCCGACGCTCGCTGGAGCTCTGGCTGCTTTCCGATATGACCCTGCTGGTAACCTCCTGCTACCGTGCGGAATGTGACCCCCTGTTCAGCGAGTACCGCTGTGCCAAGAGCGTGGATTGGAAGGAAGCTGGAATGGACCTGGACTTTGTGGAGCTCTCCGACTTCTTGGATTATCTGAGCGAGTATGCGGACGAAAACCACCTTCCGTATTACGAGGAATAAACAACACCCCGGCTTCCGGGGAAATGTCCGCTCAAATGAACAATTCTCACGGGAGGATGCCAATACAGTCTGACATCCTTCGTTTCAGAGAAAGGAAGATGTTTATGGCTGTTTTCAGAGTCAACAAATCAAAGGCATATACCGTGATGAGCAACTATCACCTTCGGGATATTGAACTGTCCTGCAAGGCCTGCGGGTTGCTCTCTAAGATGCTCTCCCTCCCTGACGAATGGGATTATACCACAAGGGGTCTTGCTGCCATCTGCAAGGACGGTGTGGATGCCATCGGCTCCGCTCTGAAGGAGCTGGAGCAAAGAGGTTATCTCATCCGCCACCGGCTGCGGGATGATAAGGGCAAGATTACAGACGTGGAATACGTCATCTACGAAAAGCCACAATTGCCTGCCCCAGATATGGAGAAGCCAGATCCGGAAAACCCACATACGGAAAACCCGGATATGGATAACCCGTGTCTGGATGCACCGTGTCTGGAAAACTCCGCGCAATTAAATACTAAGAAATCAAATAAAGAAAAATCAATTACTGATCTATCAAGTACGGATTCATTCCTTCCTTCGGAGCCCGCCCCCGCACAGACAACGGAGGCCGACAGACTGACGGACGGAAATGCGTTACGAGAGAAGATCAAAAAGCAAATTGAGTATGACGTCATGGTATTACGGACAAGCAAGGCGCAGCTGGACGAGCTGGTGGAGCTCATGGTCGAGGTTCAGATGAACCAAAGTCCCATGACCAGGATCGGACGCGACGCGGAGTATTCCACAGGCTTCGTGCAGCACCGATTCCGACAGATCAATTCCAGCCACATAGAGAAGGTCCTGGATGGGATCGCGGAGAACACCACGCGGGTCAGAAACACCAAAGCGTATCTGCTTGCGGCCTTGTTCAACGCAGTCTCTACCATCGACAATCACTACACCATGCTGGACAACTACGATCAGCATTGCTACTAAGGCCCATATCCTTGCACGGGTCTGATGATCGGTGTAAAATGGAGCCAGATCACAAAAGGAGGTTTTTCTATGAGATACAGAAAAGCATTTGCCTTGTTTCTTCTGGCGTCGGTTCTGCTGACAGGTTGCTCCCGGTTGTCACTGGCTGTCTCCACATCGGAGTCGCCGCCAGACATAGCGTTTACCGAGACTGCCGAGGACACTCGCGTGCTTGTGTACGCAGAAACGGAACAAACCACTCTGGAAACCGTATATGAGGCTTCTGCAGCAACGACGTTCTCGCAGGAGACTGACGTGCCGGAAATCGGAGAAGAAACCGTCCCTGCAAATCCATCCACGGAAACACAGGCCTCAATTGCGGATGAAACGACCCAGCCGACGCAGGAAGCACCGCCGCAGCCGCCAACGGAACCCAAGCCTACGTCACCGTCGATTCCCATGGAGCCGCCCGAAACCAGCCCTCCAACAGAGCCGCCAACGGAAAAGCCCACCGACCCGCCGCCTGAAACGCAGCATATACATAGCTGGAGCGCCTGGAGGCAGACCACGGCTCCAACCTGCGGTGCTTCCGGCGAAGAAACCCGATCCTGTAACAGCTGCGAGGCAAAAGAAACGCGGTCTGTGGCAGCTACCGGGAAGCATACCTGGACAGAAACAGCGCCTTCCTGCACTGAGAACGGCGAGAAAACCTGTACGGTATGCGGCGCAAAGGAAACCGTACCAGCCCTGGGTCATTGCTGGGTCCACCATGATGAGGAAGGCTGCTGGGTAACGACCATCGTCTGCTACTGCGAGGCACAGTTCCGTTCTACGGCAGAGTGGGACGCCCACGCAAATGCCAGCTCCGATCTGGATTACCTGGACGCCCATGCCGGTTATTACGCCTATGAAGAATGGGAGGTCTCGTCCTCAGCCTATGACAGCTGCTCCAGATGCGGCGAAGTAAAAAGCCCATAACTGAATACTCTCTTGTGAAGAGCGCGATCCGAAATATTGGACCGCGCTTTTTCTATGCCCGGATAGATCACCCCAATGAAACCAAACAATCAAAAAACTCAAAACAGGAGGAAACAAATGAACAACAAACACATGACACGAGCGGTGTCTCTGCTCCTGCTTCTGGCCCTGATCGTCAGCGTCTTTCCGCTGTCGGTCCTGGCCGGAGCTGTGTCAGCAGAGGAAACCAAAGAAACCGCCACGGTTGAGACAGAACCGTCGACGGAGACCAAGGAACAGGAAACCGACGTCCCGGAAGAAACAAACGATTCTGTCTCTGAAACGGAAGATCCTATCTCCCGTGAAGAGCCCGTCACCGAAGCTCCCGCTACGGAGGAGCCGATCACCCAGGAGGATATGGTTAGTGCCCTGGCCTGGATGGATTCCGGGCTCCTTCTGCTGAAGGACGGCACTTTTGTCCTGTATGATCCGACATACGACATCACCGACGAAGGTGACAGCCAGCGTGAAGATCAGACCGGGCTCAGAGCAATCCCCACCGGCATCTACTATTCCGACGTCCTGGGAGCACACGGAAGCGATCTGAACGGTTACTACATCAAGGCCGGAGGCTTGTATGACAGCTGGGTCTACGGCAACAACCAATGGTGGCCTTACAGCACCGGCGTCCTGTCCCCCTATACCAACAAGCGCGTCAGAACTGACATGATGTACTGCAACGATGGCCCGATCCACTACAAAACGGAAAATGGCGTCTTGGCCATCCCGATCAGGCCCAGCCAGGAATCCGGCTGGAGCATGGACGTCAATGGCTACGGCAATTACACCACCCGGGCAACCGGCGTTCCGACCTTCAAGTCCGAATCTCTCTACACCAAGATGATCCCGACCTACACGGCGGCGACATGGACGCAGATCAATCTGATCTATGGCGTCGCCAAGGGTATGGGCGGCATGACGGAAAGCGGCAACACCAATGTTACCGCTGCGGCAAGCACGCTGATTACCAACGTCGTGTTCGGAAATATCGGCCTTGGCTCTGACAAGGTTTTCCACGGGAAACCCATTATGACCACCAGCTCTGCCGTAAACACCCAGATGCTGGAAATCCTGGTGCGCTGCGAGGTGTACTCGAAAGAGAAAAACTTGACGGGCAGCACAACCGGTGACAACACGGTTGCTGCGATCAAGGCCAAAGGCTATTCCGTAACAGATACAACCGGATGGTACGTCAAATCCGGCACCGCTTCTTCCAGCGCTATGGCCTATTTCCAGATCAACAAAAGCCAGTCCTCCGGCAATCAGGTTTACATCTACGGCACCAACGAGATCACCTTCGATAACGGTAAGACGGTCTCTCTGAAAAAGACCATCAAGGGCAGCGACAGCGCCCTGGCGTGCATGGAAGGCAACCCCCTGTACTCTCTGCAAGGCGCCGTTTATGAGATCCATCAGGGCTCCGCAACAGGGACCGTGGTGGAGACGCTGACCACCAACGCCAACGGAGAGGCCACCGGCACGCGGAAGTATGAGATCGGCACAAAGCTCTATGCGGTGGAGGTCACAGCCCCTGCCGGATACGAGCTTGATTCCACACCCGTTGAATTGACCATCAGCTCCGGCACCAATGTATTCAGCGTCCAGGATAAACCCACCTTTGACCCGAACAGCCTTGTGCTGACGAAGACCGATGAGGACAGTGAGCGGATCGAAGGCGCTGTATTTAAGGTGCAGTTCTACGGCTCCAACTGGGCGGATTCCACCAAACTTTTGAAAACCTGGTATTTCCAGTCAAAGGCAAACGGAACCGTGAAGCTCCTGGAAAGCTATCTCGCAACAGGCTATACTTCCGATTCACTGTACAAGCTGAACGGGAGCGAGGTACTTCCCTTGGGCTGTGCCGTGGTTACAGAGATCAAGACGGCAAACGGATATGTCCTCCCTACAGGAAATAATGCCAGCGTGTGCATCTTCATTCGCCAGGGTGGAGGAAAAACCTCGCAGATGGGTATGCCGGCTGGCGCTTATTGGGGAGACGCGAGCGCAAATCCGTTGAGCACCACCAATCCGAAGGGCATCTACAAGGTCGAGAACGACGCCGACAAAAGCAACGTGTCCGCTGTGAATCCCAAGGCTTACGGCAAGCCCTTCTCGCTGCAGAAGATCGACCCGTCCAATGTTCCCCTGGAAGGTGCTGTATTCCGTGTTGATTACTACAACGCTGGCTGGTTTGATTCCACCAAGTTGGAGCGAACCTGGTATTTCAAAACGGACAGCAACGGCTATTTCACGCTGGACAGCGCACACCTGGCTTCCGGCTACACCTCCGATACGCTGTTTCCGACCAACAAGATTCCACCTGGCATCATGCGTGTCCAAGAAGTCAAGGCACCGGATGGCTTTAAGCTGGTAAGTATCGTCGGCGTGTGGCGTATGAAGCAAGCGGAAAGCGGGTCTTCCACCGTGGACAGCTACTGGGCAACCTCCAATGGCTATACGCCTACGACCAGCTATGGAGACGTCGCTTATATCCTGGACGCTGACCCCGCAAAGCTCTATGTGAAGAATGAGCCCTCAGACGTACCCTTGGAGATCATCAAGACCTCCACAGACGGAGCGATCTCGGGCATCAGCTTCCGAGTTGAGCGGTACGTGTCTACGGGCAGCGCCGGCTGGCAGACAATGGGAACCTATCAGACGGATGCTTCCGGCAAGATTCTGATGGACCCGCTGCCCGTTGGCACTAAGCTGAGGATTACCGAAATCGTCCCCGAGAATTATATCTGCACCAGCGAGAACCCTCAGACGATCACGCTTTCCGAAACCAGCCGACAGGTCAGCGTCACAAACAAGCCGATTGCCTCTCTGGAAATCGTCAAGCATTCAGACGACGGCAACATCGCAGGCATCAGCTTCCTTGTCGAGCAGTATGAGCCAACAGGCGTCTGGCGGGAGCGCGGCACCTATGTGACGGACAACGACGGTAAGATCAACATCCCCGATCTGGACGTTGGCGTCAAGCTGCGGATCAGCGAAATTGTTCCCGAGAACTACACCGTAGATCAGCGGGTCAAGGAAATCACGACGCAGAAGGGCGTAAACACTGTGTCCTTCCAGAACCATCCCATCGTCGAGCTGGAGCTGTTCAAAGCCTCCGAAGACGGGCATGTAGCTGGGATCGAGTTCACGCTGGAAAAGAAAACAGGAAGCGCCTGGACTGAGATCGGAACCTATGTGACCGATGAAGACGGCTCTATCTTTGTTCCGGAGCTGGAGCTCGGCGCGACCTATCGGATCACGGAAACTGTTCCCGAAGGTTACATTGGGGAACAGCCTGTGCAGGAGTTTACCGCCCAGCTCGGCACCAGTACCGTCCGCTTCTCCAATCGACTGATTCGCGGAAACCTTCTCATCGTCAAGCTGGACCGCGGAACAAAAACGCCGCTGTGTGGCGCTGGCTTTGTCGTTCTGAATGAGGCTGGAGAGGAAGTCGCCAGAGAGTACACCAACGAGCAGGGCGAGATCTATATCGAAGGTCTGCCGTATGGCCAGTACACCTATCAAGAGTTTGAAGCTCCGCAAGGGTTTGCTCTGGACGAAACTGTGTACCCCTTCTCCATTCTCGAGGACGGAGAAACCATCGTGGAGGAACGAGAGAACGACATCATCCCCGGCAGCATTCCCATCTACAAGGTGGACGAAGACAATCGCCCCCTGCCCGGCGTGACGTTCCTGCTGGAATACTCCGCGGATAACGGAAGCACCTGGGCCCCGGTCTTCTATCGGGAGCCGGACAGCCCTGTGATCGCAGGCGGCTGTACCTCCGATGGCTTGAACAACGGCAGGCTGACTACCGGCTCTGACGGAAAAGCGGAATACACCGGCCTGTGTATCGACACACAGCTTGGAAAGGTCCTCTACCGACTGACGGAGGTTTCCACCAAGCCCGGCTACAACCTTCTGACGGACCCCGCCTTTGAGGGCAGCCTCCCGCTGGAAGGTCAGACCGAGGTTGCGCTCACAATCGTCAACACGCCCACCTTCAAGATTCCGGCGACCGGCGGAGGCGGCTTTGCGGCAACCGTTGCCGCAATGTCCATCGCCGGAGCCGTTCTGGCCATTCTTCTCTACGCTCTGACAGGCAAGAAACGGAAAACCCATTAACGGAGGTCCCGTCCGGGGCCTCTTGCTTTGTAAAGGAGTGTGATCCGTTTGCGCCTGTACGCCTACCGCAGCCGGGATGCTCCTGCTGCCTGCTGCACCTCACGAACAAGCCTATTATCACTTTCAAATCAAACAACAAAACAAATCTAAAAAAGGAAAGGAAAACTATTTATGAAAACCACTTTTAAGCGCATCAGCGCAATCATGATGGCCATTGCCATTCTCTTCTCCCTCGCCGCCGTCGCGAGTGCGGCTACCGTCCCCAACGCCACCATCGACTTCTCCAAACGCGGCTCCATCGACCTGTATAAGTACGACCTCACCATGGCCAACACCGACGATGCCGCAGCTGCCATGATCGACAGCTACGTCTCCACCGGCGTCCGCGACACTGCCTTTGAAGCCGTAATGGACGACGGCACCGTCAACGACCTGGGCAACGGCCAGACCTCTTACGGCTATGCCATCAAGGGCGTTGAGTTCCGTTACCTCCGTGTGGCTGAAATCGTGACCTATTCCGAAACCGAGGCCAACGGCGTCCATAAGGATATGGTGCTCTACAAGTTCGACGACGGCGTATCCGGCAATCTGCTTTTCGCGATTGGTCTGACCAACAATGACGCCTATCCTGTCACCGCTGAATTTGCCGAAGCCGGTTATCACTTCTTTGAGAGCGATACCCTGATCGAAGCCCTTTCCGCGGCCCTGGCGTCCAACTCCACCACAGTCAAGAACAATATGGAGGCCTACATGAACGCACAGAATGCCGCCACGATGCCCGAGACCGATGAACACGGTCACACCAGCGCCGGCAATCTGGAGCTCGGCCTGTATCTGCTTGTGGAAAGCAAGATTCCCGAGATGGTCACCTCCACCGTTGATCCCTTCTTCGTTTCCGTGCCCATGACCACCGTGAACGGCACCAACGCCTCCAACGGCGGGCAGGAATGGCTCTACAATGTCACCGTGTACCCCAAGAACCAGACCGGCATTCCCACGCTGGAAAAGACTCTGCGTGAGAACAAGGACGACACCGGCAAGAATAACGGCAGCGAGGCGATTGATGACGGCTACGATCATAACGCCACCGGCTCTGACGGCGACGTGATCGACTATCAGATCATTTCCAAGCTCCCCGCCATTACCTCTGACGTCACCAGCCTGACCGCCTATACCTTCGTGGATACCCTGTCCCGTGGGATTGAGTACAACCGGAACGACGTCGTGATTGAGTTCTTCAAGGATCAGGGCTGCACCGACAAGATCGCCACCTGGAAGGAAACCGATACCGTCAAGAAGTTCTCCGTAGAGTACGCTCAGCTTGGCGCTGATCTGGATGACGCCACCACCATGACCATTACCATGACCGCTGCCGGTCTGAACGAGATCAATCATGCGACCTCCGTTTACACCGCTGCCGGCGCTCTGGACCGGGGCTACTCCTCCTGCTACCTTCGGATCACCTACCAGGCGACGGTCAATTCCAGCGCCGACGTAGTTTACGGCGACGACGGTAATCCTAACACCGTCGTTCTGACCTGGCAGCGCAGCAACATGAACTACTACGACACTCTGGTGGACGATTGCCACTTCTACACCTACGTCCTCGACGCCACCAAGGAATTCTCTGACGGCAAGGGCGACTTCTCCAAGGTCAACTTCAAGGTTCAGAACACCACGGACGGCTACTGGGTCAAGGCCCGGCTCGAAAGCGACGGCCTGTACTATGTGACCGATCACGTGACCGCCGAAGAGGACGCGACGGTGTTTGTTCCCAATTCCGAGACCGGCAAGCTGCTGATCTACGGCCTGGAGGATGATACCTACATCATTACCGAGGTACAGACGGACAACGGCTACACCCTGCTCCGGGACGGCATCACCATGGTGATCTACGCTGACGAGGATGAATCCCGTCCCTGCGGCATCTACGGCTCCGACGTTCTCGGCCTGGTGCAGAATGATCCCCGTTACAAGACGTTTGACGGCTACAAGGAGCTGGCACACGTGATGCTCACCGCCTCCGCCGCCATCGACAACGACGCGGTGCAGATGGAAGAGAGCGAGGGCTCCGACAACGCGATGGTTCCCGTGACCGTCATCAACACCCGCGGCCCCGAGCTGCCCCGTACAGGCGATAACGGCGTTTGGCGCTACAGCGTCTACGGCATTCTCCTGATGGCTGCCGCCGCCTGTATGATCGTCCTGATCACCCGCAAGAAGAACACTAACAAGCAGTAAGCAGATACGACAATGGCTGCCCCGGCTTCGGGGCAGCCTCACAGAAATGGAGGCAGTATGAAAAAAGTCATCCTGGTTACGCTCGCCGTGCTGCTCTTTCTCGGTGCAGCGGGCGTAACGGTCTATCCATTGGTTTCCAACTACGTCAACGACAAGTATCAATCCGTGGTTCGTTCTGACTATGCCAGGCAGATTACAGAGCTGGATGCCGCCGAACTGAACAGGGCAAAGGAGGCAGCGAAAGCCTATAATGACACTCTTTCCATCCATCGGTATAACCGGGAGGCGGTGGAACAGGCATCGGTAAACTACGCCGACCTCCTCAACTTGAACGGCTCCGGGATCATGGGTTACGTGGAAGTTCCGCGAATCCAGATCAATCTGCCGATCTATCACGGGACGGGAGAATCCGTACTGGAAAAAGGCGTCGGCCATTTGGTCGGGAGCTCGCTGCCCATAGGAGGCGCTGGGTATCACAGCGTTCTCACCGGGCACTCCGGCGTCGCCGGAAAACGGCTGTTCTCTGACATTGACCAGCTCCGCGCAGGGGATGTTTTCTATTTACATATCCTGGATGAAACCCTGGCCTATCAGGTGGTCGAGATCAACAAGGTGCTTCCCCATGAAACGGAGCTGCTGGCTCCGGTTGCCGGGGAAGACCTCTGTACGCTGATTACCTGCTATCCATATGGCGTCAATACGCACCGTCTGCTGGTACGCGGATCTCGCATCCCCTATGAAGCTGCGGTAGAGATTGAAGAAGCCGCGGAGGATGCACCCGTGAAATCCACTTGGAAGGAGCAGTATGTTTCCGGTCTCGTCGTCGGCGGCGGGATCGCCCTGGCAGTGATCCTTGTCGGAACCATTCTCGGCGCAGTCCGCAGAAAACGGAGGAACCGTCATGCGGAAACGTGATATTCCTCTGATGATGCTGGCAATCGTCTGTTTCCTCGCGGGGGCCTACGTCCTTATGAAGCCAACGGTGAATCAGCTCCAGCAGAAGAAGGAAGCATCTGTGGCGGTCTCAGAGTTTTTCCGGGACCATCCCAGTGCAACCGCAAAAGAGGAGGATCTGGGAACAGAGCCCGTAAAAGAGCCTCCCGAGGATCTTCCCGAGGGACCCACTGAGGGGCCGTCTGAGCTTCATCCGACAGAAACGTCCTATGCGGATCTTTTGGAAGCAATGAAGGCATATAACGCAGAGATCTTCCGCAACGGACAGGCCGGGCTCGCTGATCCCTGGGCGTATCAGGCAGAGGTGCTCCGACTGTCTGACTATGGCTTGGAGAATGAAACCGGGGGAGTTCTGACGATTCCCAAAAGGGATTGGCAGTAGCCCGGCTACCTCGGCGCGACGAAGGCGCACATGGATCACGGGATCGCGCAGCTTTCCATTTCCTCGATGCCGATTGGAGGCGAGAATACGAACTGTGTTCTGGCCGGTCATCGCGGCTGGAACGGGGCGCTTTTCTTCCGTCACATTGAGCTGCTGGAAATCGGAGACGAGGTTACGCTGACAAATCTGTGGGAAACCATGACCTACCGGGTGGTGGAGATCAAAATCATCCAGCCCAACCAGGCGGAGCAGATTCTGATCCAGCCAGGCAGAGACCTGCTGACGCTCATAACCTGCCACCCCTACGGCAGCGGCGGTCGCTGCCGGTATGTAGTTTACTGCGAAAGAGTAACTGAGGAAGGAGGACAATGATGCAGGAAGAAGTTGAAAATAAGGTGGTCGTAATGATCACCAACTGCTCCAAGCTCACCGCACGGGAGCTTCGACAAGCTCTTTCCAAGCTGCTTGCGGCCTGGAAACTGAGAAGCAGGACAAAAGAAGCCCAGCAAAAGCAAACCAAGGATGTAACACCGCACGGCAAAATGACCGTAAAGGAGCTTGCCGCCAAGGACAAGGGAATGCAGTCCATTGAGGTCAACGACAGCAATATCGGCAGCTTTACCCGCATTGCAAGGAAATACGGGATCGACTTTGCGCCGTATAAAGTCAAAGGCGAGAAGAAATATCTGATTTTCTTCAAAGCACCCGATACGGACGCCATGACCGCGGCCTTCACGGAATACACCCAAAAGGAAGTCAAAAAGGCCTCCCGCCCGTCTATTCGTCAGCGGCTTGCGGAGCTCTCTGCGCTGATTAAGCGCCCGAAGAAGGATAAAACGCGGCACAAGGAGCCGGAGCGATGAAGCAAATACGTTGGAAAAAGCTGCTGCCGTATCTTCCTTATCTCTTGTTTGCCTTGCTTGGGACAAAGCTGGGCCAGGCCGCCCGCCTCGCTCCGGGCGATAACTTTTCCACCAAAGCGCTGCACATTCTGGATGGGATGCGCAGCGCTTTCCGTTCGCCCCTGCCCAGCTTTCATCCGGCCGATCTGCTGGTGGGAGCAGCCGCTGCCGGCCTGATATGGCTGGCGGTTTTTATCAAAGGGAAAAATGCAAAGAAGTTTCGGAAGAATACGGAGTACGGTTCTGCCCGCTGGGGAACGGCGCAGGACATCGCCCCGTATATCGACCCCAAGTTTGAGAACAATGTCATTCTCACGAAGACCGAGCGGATCACGATGAACAACCGCCCAAAGGACCCGAAAACAGCGCGGAACAAAAACGTGCTGATCATCGGCGGCTCCGGCAGCGGCAAGACCCGTTTTTGGCTCAAGCCCAATCTGATGCAGTGCGTCTCCAAGGAATATCCCTGCTCCTTTGTGGTCACAGACCCCAAGGGAGATATTGTGGTCGATTGTGGGAAGCTGCTGCTGCGGGCCCATTATGACATTCGGATTCTCAACACCATAAACTTCAAAAAGTCCATGCACTACAATCCTTTTGCCTACATCCATTCGGAAAAGGATATTCTGAAGCTGGTCACAACTCTGATCGCCAATACCACCGGCAACGCCAAGTCCGGGGACGATTTCTGGGTCAAGGCCGAGACGCTGCTCTATACAGCCCTGATCGGCTATATCTACTACGAGGCCCCGGAGGAGGAACGGAACTTCTCTACGCTGATTGAAATGATCAATTCCATGGAGGTCCATGAGGACGACGAGGAATTCAAAAACAACGTGGATCTGATCTTCGAGGAGCTGGAAAAGGAGAAGCCCCAGCACTTTGCCGTGCGCCAGTACAAGAAATACAAGCTGGCAGCCGGAAAGACGGCGAAATCCATTCTGATCTCCTGCGGCGCACGCCTGGCCCCCTTCGACATTCAGGAGCTCCGGGATGTGACCGCATACGATGAGCTGGAGCTGGACACCCTCGGCGACCGGAAGACGGCCCTGTTTCTCATTATGAGCGACACCGACGACACCTTTAATTTTCTGATCGCCATGTGCTACACCCAGCTGTTCAACCTGCTGTGCGAGAAGGCTGACGATGTGTACGGAGGGCGTTTGCCCGTCCACGTCCGCTGCCTCATCGACGAGGCTGCCAACATCGGTCAGATCCCTCGGCTGGAAAAGTTGATCGCAACCATCCGCAGCCGGGAGATCTCCTGCTGCCTGGTATTGCAGGCGCAGAGTCAGCTCAAAGCGATATACAAGGACAATGCCGACACCATTATCGGAAACATGGACTGCTCCATCTTTTTGGGCGGCAAAGAGCCTGGTACGCTGAAGGAGCTGGCGGCAGCGCTGGGAAAAGAGACCATCGACAGCTACAACACCGGTGAAAGCCGGGGCCGTGAGGTCTCGCACAATCTCAATTATCAGAAGCTCGGAAAGGAGCTCATGAGCCAGGATGAGCTGGCCGTTATGGACGGCGGCAAGTGCATCCTTCAGCTTCGCGGGGTCCGTCCCTTCCTTTCGGACAAGTACGACCTCACGGAGCACCCGCTTTACCGCTATACCGCGGATTATGATAAGAGAAATGCTTTCAATATCGAAAGCTATCTGAAACACCATCTCAAGCTCCGACAGAACGACGTATTTCTGATGGAGAGCGTCGATCTGTCCTCGGAGGCGGACGAATAGCACGTCCGCTCCACAGAAAAGTGTCCTTCCAAATCAAATTTTGGAGGTACATTTTTTATGGCATTTTTTTCATCCGCAATCGGCGTTCTGCAAACGCTGGTCATCGCCCTGGGCGCAGGTCTGGCTATCTGGGGCGTTATCAATCTGCTCGAAGGCTACGGCAACGACAATCCTGGAGCCAAGTCCCAGGGTATGAAGCAGCTCATGGCAGGCGGCGGCGTCGCCCTGGTCGGCGTCCTGCTGGTCCCCCTGCTTTCCGGACTGTTCGGCTGACATCCCGATAACCAACCCAGGGAGGCCGCGTAATGCGGCCTCCCATGAAAGGAGGGCAACCCATTGAGTTGGTTATGGAATAAGATCACAAGCTGGATCAAGGACCTGCTGGTGGACGGCATTATCTCTAATCTGACAGGTATGTTTGACGCCACCAATCAAAAGGTCGCTGAAATCTCCGGGCAGGTCGGAATGACGCCGCAAACATGGAACGGCAGTATCTTCAATATGGTGAAAAACCTATCAGATACCGTCATCCTGCCAATCGCGGGGGCAATCCTCGCATTTGTCATGACGCTGGAACTGATCCAGATGATTACCGAGAAGAACAATATGCAGGACTTTGATACCTGGATGGTCTTCAAGTGGGTCTTCAAGTCTGCCTGCGCCGTCCTGATCGTTTCCAACACCTGGAACATCGTGATGGGCATCTTCGAGGCTGCGCAGAGCGTTGTTTCGCGAGCAGCCGGAATCATCGGAGCAGATACCAGCATTGACATCTCAAGCATTATGTCCGGTTTGAGATCCAACCTGAATTCCATGGACGTCGGGCCGCTGTTCGGTCTGTGGTTTCAATCCCTGTTCGTCGGCATCTGCACCTGGGCGATGACGATCTGTATTTTCATTGTCATCTACGGGCGCATGATCGAAATCTACCTGGTCACGTCCGTCGCACCGATCCCAATGGCCACGATGCTGGGCAAGGAGGTCGGCGGGGGCATGGGGCAAAACTACCTGCGCTCTCTGCTGGCGCTGGCATTCCAAGCGTTCTTGATTATCATCTGCGTGGCGATCTACGCAGTGCTTGTCAGGAATATCGCTACCACCAGCGACATCAGCGGCGCGATCTGGACCTGCATGGGCTATACCGTCCTGCTCTGTTTCTCCCTGTTTAAGACAGGCTCGCTCGCTAAGAGCGTGTTCAACGCACATTAAGGAAAAGGAGGAATCACAATATGGCCTATGTAAGCGTCCCCAAGGACCTGACAAAAGTGAAAAGCAAGGTGATGTTCAACCTCACCAAGAGGCAACTCATCTGCTTTGGCGGCAGTGCGCTGATCGGCGCTCCGCTATTCTTTTTGCTGCGAAAGCCGCTGGGCACCAGCCCTGCAGTGATGTGCATGATGATCGTGCTGCTCCCGGCAATGCTGTTTGCCATGTATGAGCGCAACGGACAGCCCCTGGAGGTTGTCCTGCGGCAGATCATCCGCAACGGCTTTACGCGGCCCAAAAACCGTCCGTATCAAACGGACAACTTCTATTCCGCCCTGATTCGGGAGGAAAATCTGAAAAAGGAGGTTAAACGCATTGTCCAAAAACCAAAAGCAAAACAATCCGCCTCGCCCCACAAGAAAACTGTCCAGAGCTGAGAAGAAGGAAATCAAGGCTGCCATTGCCCGTGCCAAGCGCGCCGACAAGAAGGGCATTTCCGCGCAGGAGACCATTCCCTACAAGCGGATGTACCAGGACGGCATTTGCCAGGTGACGGACCGGCAGTATTCCAAGACCGTTCAGTTTCTGGACATCAACTACCAGCTGGCGCAGAACGAGGATAAAAGCGCCATCTTTGACGGATGGTGCGATTTCCTCAACTTTTTCGACCCGTCCATCCACTTTCAGCTCACCTTTGTGAACCTCTCCACATCGGAGGAGCATATCGCCGCCACGATTGACATTCCTCCGGCTGGAGATGAATTTGACAGCGTGCGGGCTGAGTACACTGAAATGCTCCGCAACCAGGGAGCCAAGGGCAAGAACGGTCTGCAGCGTGCCAAGTATCTGACCTTCGCCGTGGAGGAGGACAATCTCAAAGAGGCAAAGAGCCGCCTGGAACAGATCGAGCGAGATCTCATGGCAAACTTCAAGAAGCTCGGCGTCTTCGCCCACGCCCTGTCTGGCTCTGAGTATCTGGAGATCATGCACAACATTCTGAACATGGATACCCAGGCGCCTTTCCGGTTCTCCTGGGACTGGCTGCCTCTGTCCGGCCTGTCCACCAAGGACTTCATCGCTCCCAGCTCTTTCTCCTTCCCCAATGGCAGAATGTTCCGTATGGGAAAGAAATACTGCAAGGCCAGTTTCCTTCAGATTCTGGCCCCGGAGCTTCAGGACCGTATCCTTGCGGACTTCCTGGATATGGAGTCCAACCTGGTGGTCGGGATGCACATTCAGTCTCTGGATCAGACCAAGGCAATCAAGCAGATCAAGAGGAAGATCACCGATCTGGACAAATCCAAGATCGACGAGCAGAAAAAGGCTGTCCGTGCCGGTTATGACATGGACATCATTCCCTCTGACCTCGCCACCTACGGGAACGAGGCCAAGAAGCTGCTGAACGATCTGCAAACCCACAATGAGCGGATGTTCCTGGTCACGTTCATTCTCATCAACATTGCCGACAACAAGCGGGATCTGAACAACCTTGTCCTGCAGGCGTCCAGCATTGCCCAGCGCCACAACTGCGCCCTGGTCGGTCTGGACTACCAGCAGGAGGAGGCCGCCATGAGCTGCCTGCCCCTGGCCTACAACCAGGTTCCCATCCAGCGGGGCCTCACTACTTCGGCCACGGCGATCTTCGTGCCGTTCACCACACAAGAGCTGTTCCAGACTGGCGCAGAGGCCCTGTACTACGGACTAAACGCCCTGTCCAGCAATCTTATTATGGTGGACCGCAAGCTGCTCAAGAACCCCAACGGCTTGATCCTCGGTACGCCGGGCTCCGGCAAATCCTTCTCGGCCAAGCGGGAAATCAGCAACGTGATCCTGGTCTGCCCGCATGACGACATCATTATCTGTGATCCAGAGGGCGAATATGCGCCGCTTGTGGAGCGCTTCAAGGGTCAGGTCATCAAGATTTCGCCAACGGGCGTCGGCCACGACGGAAAGCCCTGTTACATCAATCCCATGGACATCAATCTGGACTACTCCGACGACGAGAACCCGCTGAGCCTGAAATCGGACTTTATCCTCTCCCTCTGCGAGCTGATCGTCGGCGGGAAAGACGGGCTGGCTCCGGTGGAGAAGACCGTCATTGACCGCTGTGTCCATCTGATCTACAGGGACTATCTCAGTGATCCAAGGCCGGAGAACATGCCGATCCTGGAGGACCTCTACAACGCCCTGCGGCAGCAAGAAGAGCGAGAGGCACAGTTTGTCGCCACGGCGCTGGAAATCTACGTGACCGGCTCCCTCAACGTGTTCAACCATCGGACCAACGTGGACGCCAGCAACAGGATTGTCTGCTATGACATCAAGGAGTTGGGAAAGCAGTTAAAAAAGATCGGTATGCTGATCGTCCAGGATCAGGTCTGGAACCGTGTCACCATCAACCGCGCTGAGCACAAGGCTACCCGGTACTACATCGACGAGTTCCACCTTCTGCTGAAGGAGGAACAGACCGCCAGCTATTCCGTGGAGATCTGGAAGCGATTCCGAAAGTGGGGCGGCATTCCCACCGGCATTACCCAGAACGTCAAGGACCTGCTCTCGTCCCGCGAGATCGAGAACATCTTTGAAAACAGCGATTTTGTTTACATGCTGAACCAGGCCTCCGGCGACCGGCAGATTCTGGCAAAGCAGCTCAACATTTCGCCCTATCAGCTTTCCTACGTCACCCATTCCAACGAGGGCGAGGGTCTGCTGTTCTATGGCTCCGTCATCATTCCCTTCGTGGATCATTTCCCGAAGGATACAGAGCTGTATAAGCTGCTGACGACCAAGCCCCAGGAGGTGGCTGCTGAATGAAGCAGGAGCCCAGGCTGAAATTCTCCAAGGAGGACGCCGAAAGGCCGGAACTGAAAAAGCCCATCCGCAAGCAGCAGAAAGCAATGCGGAAGGCAGATCTCGCACAGGCAAAGCTCCCCCAGAAGGCCGTCAAGCACCGGGTATATGACCAGGCCACCGGTAGGGTCACGACCCACCTTGTATTTGAGCCGAAGAAGGCCCCTTCCAAACTCACCCATGCTCCCGCGTCGGCACCCGCAAGTGTTGCCGCTGTGAGTTTCCACCGAGAAATGCGGCATTACGACGATGAAAATGTCGGCGTCGAGGCTGCCAACGCCGGAGAGACCACCGCTGAGGCCGGAGCCCGGAAAGCACATTCCGTGCTGCGTTCGGAACGCTCCCGGACAAAAACCTATAAGGAGGCGGCAAAGGCTGAGGCCAAGCTGGAAAAGCGAAATCTGGAGGTTCTCAATAAGAAGGCTCAGACCGAGAACCCTACCTCCAACCCGTTTTCCCGGATGATGCAAAAACGGCAGATCAAAAAGGAATACGCCGCGGCGAAGGCCGGCAAAACTGTCACGACAACCAAAGGTGCGGCAAAGGCAACGGGCAAGGCCGCAGAGAAATCCTCTAAAAAGGCATCGGAAAAACTCGCTGAATTTGCCGCTAAGCACAAGAAAGGCGCTGCGATTGCCATCGCTGTAGGGCTGACAGCCAGCTTCATGCTCAACGCCTTTACCTCCTGCGGCGGCGTCGGCGGCGGGGCCGGTTCTGTCATTGCCATGAGCACCTATCAGGCCGAGGATGATGAAATGCTTG
>JAEEGF011815976.1_pt1 | contig 18525 bp, 8 predicted proteins | sample 9134171 | NCBI WGS metagenome assembly JAEEGF01 (sample SAMN16246542, study PRJNA631951) | gut metagenome | biome: gut microbiome; feature: rumen; material: AP-attached | host: Bos | place: Iran: Karaj | collected 2018-10
TATATCAGGAGGGAAAGCCTTCAGGTTCGGTGCCTTGTTCTATTTAAAACGCCTCCAAAAGTACACAAAAGGTCTGATACTTAAGCTGGTTTTTTAGGAAAAAAACACGGGGTGGTTTGTAAGATATGCAGAATCAATGCGTTAAGTAGCCATTCAATAAACCTGATTTTTAGGTTTGAACGGGCAGTGGCAATTGTCTTTGGCTTGACCACAAAAATCACACATCGAACGCATGTTGATTTTTCCAAAGTAGCGGCTTGGTTTGGCCTCGCCCAGCGAGTGGCCGCCCGCTTTGTCCTTTACCAATTGAGAATTCTCATCATACCAAGGGCCTTGGGTGACGTCTTTCGCAAAGTTATTGCTCAACCATTCCAACGGCCCGTCAAAGTCAACTGCGACGCGTCGGTAGGTATCAGCAAGGTCTTCGTCAAAAACAAGTACCAGCCGAGTCTCGTTCTCATAACTCCATCCAGCTTCTTTGAACATGTATGGCTTTTCTCTCATGCGTTCCACCACCTTTTCTTTTCGGGAAATACGAAACTTGTCACTGTCATAGAATAACAGTCCTTCGTTTGAGTCTGAATAATGGAGTCCTTTTTCTTTTTTGCTCCAATAGGCCACTTGCACCAATTCCAATTTTGCAGTGCAACTTAATGGTTCCAATTGGTTTGCGCTGTTGACACCATATACATTGATTTTACCCGCATTAAATTTTCTTTCCCAATCGCTAATGGACCTACTGGAGAACTTAACGCGAACCGCCTCGGGGGTTGGGATGCCGTAGCCGTTCCACATCGAAACATTTTCCATTGGGCCAAAAGAAAAACTGGAGAAAAACACGTTCTTTCCACATTTCTTGTCGTCCTCGTCATTCATGTTGGCAGCAGCGCCGAGATGTAACATTCGATGCGGTTTTCCATCGGTTGGTGATTTCACAGGTTCCATCATCTTGCAAAGAGTTCTCCAATTGGTGAGATGATGGTAACCATATCCGTTTCTTCTCACCTCTAGCATACGAACGAAATCATCGAAATGAATTTTTATTTCATTGTTATCGCTCTTATCAAGGTTCTTGAAGAATTCTGTCCAATATTTTTTCCTTTTAGGGTTGGTTTTATCGTTTTTTTCCATGAGGTGTTATTATAAAAAAATGACAACGAAGTTGGATCATCATATTTTGTTGTTGTGTTTTTATCCTGTTTTACTTTATAACATATCTTCAATTGTAACGTCAAACTTAATCTCTTTGTTCCGATACAGACAAACATTCGTATCATACTTGATGTTTGATATATCATAGAACACGCCATCTGGCTGTCTGCCAATGAGCCACTCATTGATGAAGCCTCCGTCAGGATAGATGGATAGTTTCTTGTTTCCACAGATAAATGAAAGTTCACGCCAATGGGTTAGCGATCGCTTATCAGCTGAAACTATGGGAATGAGTGTACCTTCAATGTCTATCTCACTCAGGTCATTTATCCAAGCATTGGTCAACTCTTTCAGCCATTCATCCCGCAAGAAAGCCGTCGGTTGATTGGAAGCAATCCTATCAGCACGACCATTATCGTCCTTGTATGTCTCAACTTTATATTCAATGGTAAAGTTTACGCCTATTTGTTTGACGAAGTGGTTAATCGTCTGAATCGTAAGAACCATTCCCATGATGCTCTTTAGATGCTCATCCTGATAGCACACTTTTAGCTGCCCGCCATTCTGTTTGGCATAGTCGATAAACTGGTCTATCAAACCATCCGATTTTTCCTGAAGTATCTTACCTAAATCTTGAGTACCAATCTGTTTATACTCTTCTGCTAACTTCAAAAGCTTGGTTGTGGATTTAAAGGCGGTGTCGATAATTTGTGTTGATGGCTTCACGGGATTATCTGTGCGCACAAAGAACATGGTATCATTGCCCCATTGGATGTTGAGCTGCGAATGTTCTTTACTCGATGTGAAATATAGGTTTCCGTCGATGTAGGCAAGCGGATAAAGCCCTTTGTCAGCAAACGGATTCTTCATGATTTTTGCATCAGACCCCTTCGCCCATGCATTGATTTCACGCACCATTGCCTTGATGGGTTCTATCACCACATTGTTCTGCGATTCCATGATACAGAAAGTGGTCGTCTGTCCCTTCATTACGAAGTTGTTCAACAGTTGAGGCCGCCATCCGTTCTCCTGGGTGTCATAATCCCATTCTTTGTAGTCGTTGTCAGCGAACAACACAAGTTCATGGTATGAATTGCCAAACGCTTTCTCTAAGTCATAAAGGGTCGTCTGCGAGGGCATAGCACCAGGGAATGCATCCTTAATGTTCTGCGGCACGGTGTCGCCAACCTCTTCTTCCTCTTCAATCCATTCCAAAGCTTTGTCAATGTCGATGTACTTGGCAAAGCGTAAGGTGAACTTGTCGAGAAGCATGTCCTTCGAATTGAGATTTCTTGCTTCTGTCAACAATCGTTTAGAGGCCTTGATGACTTCTTTCATCACTTGAATGTTGGCCATCTGGTTGGCATAGCCTGCACCGCCTGGGTTGCAGTCGAAAATACACAGATGACCATTCGGCATGATGGTGAAATCCACGGCTCCGCGCTCTTTGCCCAAGATGTCCACCAGCGTTTGTGTGAATGCTATGCCAAGGGTGAACAGCAAATTCTCTTCTTTGCTTCTGTCCGACATCCATCGGTTCTGGCCTTTGTGGCGAATGCGTATCTCACTGTAGTCGGTCTGAATCAAATCGCCAATAATCACATTCCGCTTGATTTTGTCTGGTTTGTTGGAGCAACTACAGGCCTTATGCATTTCAGATCCCGAAATGGCAAAGTGATAATACTTTGTTGGTTGGCCATCAACCTTCTTGACCTTCGGATTAAACTCGTAAGGTGTCTGTAACGGTTCAAATGGATCGGCCACTGCATCTTCCAACACCATTCGTCCACACCGTGTACAATAGCAATAGCCGTTGCCTTTGCCCTCGTTGTAATATAGAATCTTGGCGTTGCCCGTTTCACTGTTGGGCCTCACCGAGAACAAATGTGGCTCAGTCACGTTGTTGGCCCAGTCATCAGCATCAATCAATTGTGCGCTCACTCTCGTGAATGCATTGCTGTCCATGATTCTGGTCTTATCCTCATTCATGTCAGGCAAGAAACTGACTGGTTGAACAAGTACAAGGCCATAATCATCATTCACAGTCCACTTAATAGCATTGCTCAGACTGGGTTCATCGATAGCCGTCTTGTCCGCGTTCCTATAGATGCTCTTATAGGTTTTCTTGTTGTTGTCATACATGCCCGAAGTCTCCACACCTCGAACGGTATAAACCACACCATCCACGGCCACGCTATTGCCTGGCGCGTATTGTGCAATGGCCTCGCGAAGCGAGTAGGATGGATTGGATGAGGTCATTGGTGTAAAGAAATCCTTCTTACCACTGCTGTTTAAATCAAGTGTCAGCACATTGACAGGCATATTCGCATTAGGTGTGAATCTGCTGGTTGCCCAAAAATTGAGTAACCGTTTATACAACACCTCAATGTATTGCATTTTTAACTTAACAAGGAATTTTTTATTACTTGGATTGCAATTTATAAACGCGGTTTGATAATCAACAAGTTTATTATAAAGTTCTGAATAACAACGGTCATTTGCCTCTTGCGCGTTTTTTATGACTAGCATTATTTGTCCATCGTAGATGGTATCTTTAAGGAGAGTTTCCAATTCTTGACGCACCTCTTTTTCAAGTGGCTTTGTACACATTATATTGAATCTCTCATACATCGTTCCTTTGGGATCTCCAAGCAAATCGTTCGGGTCTGCAGAACTATTCGTGTCTTTTCTAAACTCTATTTTCCCATTAATCACATCTACTTTAAACGGTGTATAGTAGTCAGCTACTTTCTGCGTCAGTCGGCCTCCATTTGCTCCCTCTGTGAACACACCAAAGGCACGCACAAGGAATGAATTGACGTGTCTCTGTATCACCTGCGGGCTTTTCAGGTCAACCGTAGGCACACGCACCGGTCGGCTGATGATCTTCTCTATCGGATTCCTCAACGTCCTAAGTCCAATCAAATCCGAGCCGCAAAGGGTGATACAAGCACTGCGCACCTTATTGTTACGTCCGCTACGTCCTGCTCTCTGCTTGTAGTTGGCTGGATGCGGTGGAACGCTCGACAGCATCACCACCTCTAGATTACCAAGGTCAACACCCATCTCCATAGTGGTCGAGCAAGCCAAGATGTTGATGGTGTGGTCTTTGAACCTGTTTTGCAAACTGCGTGCTACGCTCTTGTCAACTTGGGCTGTATGCTCCTGTTGCACGAAGAGATTGGGGAACAAGTGAATGTCTTCCAGACGATTAGAGAACACGCCATCTGTACCCCAGATGTGGTTTTTCCAAAGCAACGACCGATGGCTTTCTGCCCACGCGTCAATGCGTTTCTTGTCGCATTCTTCTCCTGAACCTACATAGTAAGGGAACGCTTCCCATGTCTCATGCAAGGTTTCATCGAGTTCAACAGGTGTGCTGCCTTCCAGATAGGGTGAGAAACGTTTGAAGTTGTTTCCAATAGGTCTTAGGCAAATGGCATGATTACCAACATCTGCCTTGGTGTCGCAAAGATAAACGTCGTCGTATAGTTTGAAGCAAAGATCATACAGATTAAAACGAGGTGCATTGTCCTTCTCAGGAACAAAGTTTCCTGTGTCGTCCAATCGTTCACCCACAGGTAGAATCTTGTATTCATCACCTGTCAAGGTGTCCCACAGCGCATCAATCACCGCCGAAATCTCTTTGAAATAACGATGTTGTGCGTCATTGAGCGTCAACGAATGGTCGTCGCGGGCTATCAAAGCACAAAGATATCTGACCACACGTGCTTGCGACACCTTGCCTTCTTCAAGTATAGGTTTGTTGAACGGGCGGCGGCGTGGCTTCTCAGTCGCAAAGCGCGTGGTGGAGAAGATGTCTATCTTGTTGTTGCCTGGCAATCTGAGATAGAAGGATTGGTTGCTTCTGACGGTGTAATCCAAATAGACTTGCATTAGGTTTCTCCAATCCTCTTCTGTGATGCGGTTGGCAGGATTATCCAAAATCTTGTTGAAGTCCTCAACCGCCTTTGGTAGTTTCACCTTCTGTAACTGTGGATAACAGGTCTCAAACAATCCGAAGTTTTCTGGCGATGCTGCCGATGCCGGACGATGTGCTAAATACATCACCATGATGCTCTGCACATACCTGTCGATGATTTCCTCCGAAGGTAGTCCATCCTCAACCTCGTCACTGTCACCTGAGCGTTTCACGAATAAGGAGCAAAATACAGGACAGTATTCATCGGCTTTGATTAATTCTGTAATCTCTCCCCATGTCATATAGTTGCACGACATTTCATCAAGCTGTTCCTGCACAACTTTTGGATCAGATGATTGAAGCTTGGTCATCATCGGTGCATATTTCACCATCTCCATCGGATTGGCCTGTACCGCAGTCATAATCTGCGCCATGGCCGCCTCTTTGGTCATGCCATTGGCTTTCCTCTTGCACAATTCATGGTATATGGTGCTGTAAAACCACATGCGTTCCTGCTCCAGATTCTGCTTCAGCGTGGCCTTGGCTGCCGCTTGTCGGCTGTCAACGAAGCTGATGTATTGCTGTCCTTTATGCAACACGATGCCGTTGCCAGCCGATTTGCCTTCCTCCAATTGGTCGAGGATGCTGGGAGCTAACATGCGCGAAATGAAGTCTGCCGACAAACGGAATTTCTGCAATCGGTTGTCTTCCATATTGCCGTTGGCATCGCCTTCCAATTGCTTCTCCGTGTCGTTTTTCTTCGTTTGCTTGGTGTTGCAGTAGGGGCAACAGCACTGCGTGTTGCCAACCAAGTGCCAGCCTGCTTCTCGCTCCGCTTCGGCAGGTGTCAGGGGCTGAAGTTTGGCTCCTGGCAACACTCTGAATTGCACGTTGTTGTCGCCTTTCGTATTTCTCTTGTTGCTTAAGCCAAAGATGGCATATTTCTTTGTTGAGGTGTCGTCATCCGATTCAACCAAATCAAACATGTCGCTGTCATCTGGTGATAGGGCTTCGTAGGTCCAATTTTCCGTGTCAACCATCGCAAGCGAGACATACTCGCCACAATGCTTGCAGCGACTCAGCTCCAGCAGTGGATAATCTGTTTCAATATCTGTAGCAAGTGTTTCTTCAACGGCCCTACCAATGGTGTTTTCCGTATAGATTCTGAACGAGCCGTCGACAAATTCATTCAGTCGTACAAAGAGTCCATTATTCGGCACACGATAGAAGTAGTGCACCTTCAGCTTCATGTCGGGCACATTTCTTCCAGCAGCCTTATAACGGTCTTCTTCCCGTTGGCATATGTCGTCAAGCATCTTAAGCTTCTCTGCAATGCTTTCATTGCCTGGATACAGCTCGTTAAGGGCAACATAGTCCTTTGCAAAAATAGTTTTCCAACGGGCTTCGTCTTCACCATGCGGGATTTCCTTCTCGCCGATGCGTTCGCCATTGATGGCCTCAATCTGGTCTATTCTGACACCGGTGATGCCTGCAATGAACTCTTTCAGCTCTTTTTCGTCCTTCTCCTTGTCCTCTCCATTGCCAAAGGTGGCCGATGAGGTGGCAAAACGCACATCTTTTGCGTCCACATTGAAGGCTAACAATACCCTCCTCAGCAGCATGGCCAGTTCAGCGGCACCCGCTCCCGTATAGCTGTGGGTCTCGTCGATGACCACCCAACGGAGGCTGTGTTTACTGGCACTGATCAAATGCGCATCCGAACCACGAAGCAGGATATACTCTAACATGGTCGGGTTGGTGAGCACGATGTTGGGTGGGGTCTCACGCACGGCTTTACGGGTGTAAACCATGTGTTTGTATTTCGGTTTATCCAGTCTGTAGAAGCCCTTTTCGTTCGGATTGGGTTTATCATAGATATATTTGCCTCCCGTGATTTGCTCGATGCGAGTGCGAAGTTTCTCCGCATCATCGCTCATGTCGGTGGCTTTTGGCTCAATCTCAGGGAGGTCGCTGTTATACACTGTGTAGGTGAGTTTCACACCAGAGGTTTGTTCCACGATGTTAAGCAGTTCCTCTAAGCGTTCCTTTTGGTCTTCCATCAGGGCGTTAAGCGGATAGAGGAACAAAGCCTGAATTTCTCCTGGCAAAGCATTGCGGCTAAGGTCATGCACAAGCGGCATCATGAAGCATTCGGTCTTACCTGAGCCAGTTCCTGTGGTCACCACAATCGACTTAGGCTTGCCGTCTTCAGTATGCTGGTTCAACAAGGCATCCCACGATTTCCGCTGATGCTCGTATGGGGCGTATGATGCTTTCCATAGGCTACCCACCAATGCTTTTGCTGCCTCTTCCTGCGCTTTCGCTACTGGAATGTAGGAGTTCATGCATTGCACTACGGGAAAGGCGTTCTTTGGCACAAACAAATCGCCTATCACCGATTTCAATTGCTTAATGTGGGCGCGTTGGCTATCGTTGGCCGCATCGCCACACCACATGGCCACTAGTGCTCTTTCTACCGCCGTGCGGTTATTTTTGTATAGCTCAGAGAAATTCATATCGTTGATTTTAATTGTTATCAAATGAGATTATGCCAGTCAAAGCCAAACTCTTCTCCTAATCGGAGAAGGCCATGCTTGTCTTTTTCGCTAAGCTCGCCACCCCTGGCTTCGAGCAACGGCTCATAGAGTTCCTTGATGATGTTGATTTTGGGTAAATCATCCATCAGCGGCTTCATTAGGAAGAAGTACGTTTCGGCATCATTGGCTACTTCAAAGCATTTAATATAAGAAATGTCTTCTTCACTTGGTCCATCCCAAATTATGTCTTTATCATTTTGAATAGGGAAGTTGCAAATCAAATCCTTGTTCTTGCTTAGATTCTGGAAGATTATACCAAAGTCGATGGTTTCTGTAGGAGAAATCACCTTTGGTTCTAGACCTTTGTCATAATTCCAAAATAAAGCTTCAGGTCCTTCCCAATTCGACTCTTTTTTGCTTCTGCCGAAACAAACCAATAGACTGTCTGGGGCCATTTCATCGAGTCGCTTGCCAGGATACTTTTTATCTGCATCCCAAGCGGCAAGCGCGGCCATGCCAACACTCTGGTTGTGTGTCACATTAATATAAGGCTCAGTATAAATGTTGCACAGGTGCTTGCACTCGTAAGCCTGATAACCTTGTCTGCTGAAATCGTTCAGTTGCACGCGTTGTTTGAAGATATAGGGCAGTTCAAGCTTCTCATCGTCTTGCAGATAGTCGATGATCTTGCCATCAAGCATCACTTCCTTGATGAGCGTGGACCTATAAACATCCACTTCGCAATAGCGGTCACCGCCGCCATACCTTATAGCTATGGTCGGTGCAAGCGGCTCGCCATCCAGAGGTATCGCATCCTGATAGATGACATCTTCATCGAAAATGTTCTTATACCTAATGCAACACGTATCGTAGTCACGCATAATGGGCGTCTCACTGGCAAGTCTTGGCATATAGGCCACCGCCACAATATACGGCTTTCCTTTTACGGTCACTTGCAGCGTCACCTTGCCATAGTCAGGTTTGTTCTCTTCAGTCCATGGGGTATATCTGCCGCTTCTTTGCTTGTATTCTATCAACTCAGCCTCGGTATCTTCTTCGGGCTGTGCATTCTTGATATCGTCCTTGGTTGCGAAATGCCTCACAATAATGTCATCCAGCCCAAAAATCAGTGGCAGATTCTCAACGTCCAGTACATCACTGATTTCAGGGTCGTCAATATAGTAACGCCTAATCTTCCCACCATCCACATAGTGTATGACGTCCGTGTAGAGCTTTGTGGTCACTTGGTCGTAACCGATGCGGTTAAACAAGGTGAATTCTTTGCCCTTTTCATCAACGAAGGTCACCGAGTCATAAATATACACCCAATTCCATTCTTCACTGAAGCCAAAGGCTTGGTCATTAAAGCTCCTGTGAAACACCTCATGACTAATCTCGTCCCTCACACGACAGCGGTTCGAAAACAGCAAAGCTGTCTGTTGCTGCGCATTTTGCGTTGATGTCCAGGTGTCGCCATAGCCTTGTTCCCGCCACAGCTGAAGGTATTCCGTAGCTTCCTGTGTCTGGGCGATATACTCATTGCCCTCATCATCTTTTACTACTATTTCAATCTTGTCGAAACGGCTTGAAGGAATGTGTTTCACTTGCGCCAACCGCTCCGTGCTGAAAGCAACGAAATCGTTCACACCATGGTTGAGGTAGGTAATAAGTGGTTTCTCCATCGTTGAAGGCTCAACGACTTCGCTTCCGTTCTTGAATCGGATATGGACATAAAGGTGCTCCTTATTCTCAGGATGAGGCACACCCCATAAGTGTACCCTGTCGAACCGCAGGTACTGATGCAGACCTCCACCAACCTCCTCGGGTTTCAACCACACGTTGAGACGACGCTGCATATAGTTATAGTCAGGCGAAAAAGTAACCACCCACTCAAAACGGAACTTCACCCTAAGTATCTCGTCATTGGCGGCTTTGATGGTGGCCACAAAACGATTGACGTCCGACGATTCGTCTTTAAGGTCGTCTTCGTGGAAAGGCATTGCTCCGTTCAGTATCTCCTTCATGTATTCATACAGCGAGTGTTGCTGTTTGATACTCTCGCGGAAAGCCACGGCTCTTGCTGCGTCATCAAGGTTTTCCAGTGTGTAGTCTTCGCCGTGATAGATGCGGCACAAACCTTTCAGGAACTTCATGTTGTCGTTTCTGTTCAGCTCATGCTGAATGGCAAGGCCACCCAATACATAGAGGGAGTATATCCAACGAGGGGTTCCAGTATCGTCCTTGTATAAGTATTTCTTTTGACTGATGCCGCTGTTTTCCCAAAGAGCTTTCATATCAAGGCCATCGATGAGCTCATTTTTATTGCCGCTCTGATACCGACGTTTATACCACTCAGCAATATAAACAATTGTGGCAACAGCATATTCTGGTTTTGCCAATGTGGCTTTGCCGTTGTCCGATGCAATGGCTGTAAGGCATTTTTCAAGTTCGTTGAAATCTGCCTCCGACAATCGTAGCCGCCATACGTAAGGCTGGTTGATGTCCATCGTTGCTATCTTGTCGCGTAGCGACTGGCTCAATCTTCCTTCCATACCTTTATCTCCTTCTTTTCGCCCTTATAGGCTGCTCGCAATTCCGCAAGTGTCAGCGGACCTTCCTTGCCGTGATGGATCATCGAATGGCAGTTGCTGCAGAGCGGCACAAGGTTTTCCAAAAAGTCTTCGGGACGGCTTTCATCGAAGGTGGAAATCATCTTCAAGTGATGCACCTCTATGAAGTTGCCGCCCAGTTCTTCTCCATACAATTCTGCGAAGTTCATGCCACAGCACTGGCACTGGTAGCCGTACTTGTTGATGCAAGCTTGCCGCAAAGCGGGATTGCGATGGGCTTGTTCAAACTCCACATGCTTTTTCTCGCCCTCAGTCAACGTTCTCTCTTTGGGCTTTGATGGAGCAGGGGGTGTTTTCGTCTTCTTTCTCTGAGTGCTGGCTCCTCCCTCATTATTGGTTTTCTGCTTGCTCAGCTGCTTGAACGCCTTCGACTCCAAAAACTGAGAGTAAGTCCTTAAATGGATATAGAATTGTTGGCCAGCAGCTTCGTTCTCGGCTCTCATTTCAGGAACAATGGCAATTCTGTTACGTACCCTGTCATAGAAGTTATGGTCGGTTTGCTCATAGATACTGCCAAAACCGCTGTCCACATGCCTGCGGATGAAGTCAACCAGCTCGTGCTCTGTGAAATTAGCAAACGCTTCGGCATTCGGATATCGTTTCAGAAACTCTTCCACGTAGGCTTTGCGAATCGCTTCAATAGAGGGAAAACCGTTATTGTGTTGTGCCATGTTGCTCCTTTTCAAGTTGTTCTTTAAGCTGTTTCCCCAATGCAGTGAGATAGTACTTCTGCTGCGGATGGTGAAGGTTTTCAGGATGGGTCCTTTCTATCAGGCCTGCTTCAAGTGCCGGCACGATGAACTGTTTGATGAACAGTTGCTTGCTATTAGGTGAACAGTTGGTGACAAGTTGAAGCTCGGAAACTGACATATTTTCTTCTTTAAAACTATGTATCAACGACTTAACCTGTGTTGACAAGCTGGTGAACAGCTGGTGAACAGCTGGTGAACAGCTCACGTCTCCTGGATCTTTTACGACCACGCTAAAAGCAGTCAAATAGCTGACGTTGAAAACCGCTTCAGGATTCTCGTTGGCACGAAGCAAATCCTGTACCTCACCAATGCCATGATTAAACATGTTGACATAGTTCAATATTTTCATCATCCCTGCCACAACACTGTTTCGGTAGTCGTTCACATAAGGGAAGTTTTCAGGTCGTGCCTGTCCGTACAGGCCTCCAGGATTCATGATTTCAATGTGGGTGTCGTACTGATACAATCTTGTGGGCATGTTCGCCTGATAGTCACGATGCATCACAGCGTTCATCATCAGTTCGCGCAGTGCTTTGAAGGGATAGTTCAACACATCTTTCTCCCGTAGAATACTTATAGGCACAGGCCGTTTTGTGATGATGCCATCGCGGATGAAGTTCTCCAACTGGGGAAGCATCTTGTAGAGGCATCCTTCAAACCGCCGCTCATTCAGTATTTCACCGCCATTGGTCTCGCCTTTTAAGCGGACAAACTGAATATATGCCCCTGGCATAAAGTATTTTGGGTTATTTCCGAACATAATGAGAGCGGCATAGGTGGGGCAGTCCCATTGCATATTGTACAGATGAAGCGATGCCAATTGCTCCTTTAACGGGCGGCGATCGGCTGCCAGCACGTCGGCATCGATAGCCCGAGGCAGATATTCCTTGACGATGGTGTCGGTGTCAATATCGTCGATGGTGGCCTCGCGGCAGGGTCGGGTGTCGAAGGTGGGCAGACTGGCGGCACAGCGTTCGGCCAGTATGCGTTCCTCTTCGGCGCTGGCGATGTCGCGGCGAGGACCTATACGAATAAAAGTGCGGCCACGGTAGCGCACTGGCGTGTCGAACGATGGCGTTACCTCCACCACCAACACGTCTCCCTTGTCGGTCACCACCTTTTCGGTGCTCATCACTGGCAGGGGAAGGATGTTGCCATCGGAGCGTATGCCGCTGATTTTCTTCATCAGAGCGTCATCCACTTTCAGACCGTCGATTTCGCCATTGTCGCGCACACCTATCAGCAGATAGCCTTTCTTGCGCGAGCCAGGCATATCGTTGGCAAAAGCGCAGATGGCCTCCTGAAACTTGTCCATGTTGCCTGTGGAGGTCGTCAGCTCAATGCGGTAACTCTCGTCCGACGATATGATATTGAATAACTCTTCCTTCGTCATAATCTCTTCATTTTTTCTGCTTTAAAAGTTCTTTCATTTAGGCCTTGCAGTTGACTTCAATGTTAAGGTCTTGCATAGCCATTATTATTTGGCTTAAACCATCTCTTGAATGTATTTTTCAATAAAGTCTCGTTCGAAAGACTCGAGTTTATACTTATCATATAACTGCTTGTCTATCTCATGAATAGAGCAATTCCAATTAATATCACTAGCCGATGTAAAGTTCTGGACGGGTATATACGCCCAAACCGCAGGTGGATTATCTTGAGTAATCTTTAATATACCAAGTAGGCATCTCAGAAATTTTGTTTTTAAGTATTTGGAGCAATTAATTGCCTCTATTTCAGTATCAAAGGCACCAATACTAATAAAAGTAGAAGTTGCAGAATCTCCTGGATGACCTATTTCCGTTTTGCTTAAGGCTTCGCCTAAGACGCCATTCCCGTTTGCTTTGGGAGTAAAAACTTTGTATTTTTCTATGTTATTTCTATCCTTATATCTTGGAACCATGTATTTCCGTTCAATGTACTTCCACACTCGTTTTGTATTAACTAAACCTAAAAGCCTATAATAAATAGATGTGTTTTCAACGACATCTTTGAACACGTAGGGAAGAGCTTCAAAAGTGGATGATTTAAGTTCATACTCTTCGTTTGAACCAAGTTGACGAACAGAAGGCCGTTTAATCTGAATAAAAGCTAATCTATCAGCTTTGCTATCAGGATAATCTAGCAAGAAAGTCTGATTGAATTTTAAGTCTGAACGGCCGCCAAAGATTATTTTTGAAAGGCTATTGAGACTTTTTGGATTAAATTTGGATGCAATACTCCTCAATTTGTCATTGGGGAGGAATTTTACGATAGGGGTAAAGTCCTCTTGAGTATTTCGAAACATTATTACCACCCCTCCCTTGATTTCGGTATTTGGGAAGCAAGCACTTGAATCTTGTGTATAATATGCTACTTTCAAGTGTTTGTCATCGAGCATCTTTTGATTCCATGCTGAAGGAGTTAATCCTGCGTTAAACAAAAAACGCGCTGGTGATATTAAAGTATAAAGATTACTTAATTCACCTGCAATATCATAAAAGTAATGATATATCGGATTCTGCCTATTGTTAACATCCGATGTCTCCATGTATGGTGGATTCCCTACAACTGCATTAAATTCAATCATATTTTTGCTTCTTGTTCCTTTCCAAAATCCTTCAGATTTTAGTTCGGAAATTAGTGATTCTTGGTCGTTAATAGCTCTATTTATTAATTCAGCTGCCTTGATATTCGCTTTTTTCTCCACTTGGCGGAAGCCGAAGAGGGTGCGTTTGGTGATGCCCACAGCCATGGGAGTGTTGCAGATGACAAAGATGTTGTCGGCCACAATGTCGTCCCAAACCACTTGCTCTTCCTGCACGCTGATGGTCTCAGGGTTGATGCACTCGGCCTTGATGTACTCTTGGAGTCGACGGCGGTAGAGTGAGTAAGTGACATAAAGGGGATAAAGACCCGTCTTTGAGTTAATTTCCAAAATTTTGGTCTGCACCTCGCCACCGTCATCCACATTGTCGAACAACTCACGGGTCACCTCACCTTGGTCAACAAATCGGGGTTGCTCAATCTGGCCTTTCTTTTCGTCGAAGGTCTCGTCAAAGAAACACCAGCCGCCAAGGGTGTCGCTCAGATGCATGTTTACCACACGCCAAGGTGTCAAAACGGTTTCCTTGTCGGGGTTGTGGAAATAGGAGAAGATTTCCGTAATCTGCTTGATACGTTCTTCTACATGCATAAAGTCGGCCTCGCGGGTCAGGGCTCGGTATTTGCGGCCCGCTTCCATAAAGCGCGTGGCATTGAAGCAACGCTTAATCTTGTTGAAATCCTCCTTGCTGATGCCTTTAGGCATAAACTCCGCCCACGACTCGTCCTTGATTTTGCGGGTGAAGTTCTCAACGGTGATGTCGTCGTTGCTGTCGCCGGCATCGGCACCGCCATACATCAGCAGCGGGATGCGCAGGGCAATGCCTCTGATGTTGGTGATGCGTTTGCGGAACTCTTCGCGTTCCTGCTTGGCTTTCTCACGTTTGGCAGCCTTCTCAGCCTCATCGCGAAGCCATTTTTCACGCTCTTCGTCGCTCGCCGATTCCCACCATTTGATGAAAGCCTCTTCTTTTTTCAGTTTTTCCTCGGCTTTCTTTTTGGCATCGGCCATTTTCTCGGCAATTTTTGCCTCCCACTCGGCGCGCTGCTATGGAGTCATGTGGCTCAGGTCAACCGTCTCTTTGGCCTCCTTGCGTGTTTCGTCGGGGGCCTGGCCACCATTCATGCCGATGTGGTTGATGATGTTAGGATCGAGCTTATTAAGCTCTTGCATATTGTACAAGCATGAATCGTCAAATCCCTTGCGTACCAGCCGGTCGATGAAGACGTTCTCCAACTGTTTGTATATGTCGTTGACATTGAGAGGCGACATCATCCCTCCTTCCATCGAAATAACTGGGCAAAGCTTCACAAACTCTTGCACCGTTTCCTTATCGCGCATCTCTTGGGTCTTTTCCTCGTCGCCTTCTTCTTTCTTGGCTTCTTCCTTCTTCGTCAAAGAAGAGAACTTGGCGGTTTCGGCCACAACCTTTATGGTACGGTCGGGCGAAAAGTCGAACACATAACACGAAGTCTTCATCTTGCCATCTGGGGTCTTGTAAGGCGACTGCACTCGGAAGATGGTCTGCATATAGGTGGCAGCACGGTCACCGCCTTTCAAATAGAGCACCGCCGACCAAGGTTCCACGGTAACCCCCGTGGTCAGTCGGCCGCACGAAATGGTGATGGTTGAGGTTTGTTCTGGCAACTCGCCTATGGCATTCTTTACAACGTCGAGGGCTGTCTCCTCTTGTTCGTCGGTTTCCACCTCGCCAGCCACATTGATGACCTTGAAACGCTTGAAAATGCGATGCTCATCAAGCAAGGTTTTAAGTGCTTTGGCCTCTTTCACACCCGACACCACCCAAAACGTGTGGCGGAACATTTTGCGATACTCGTCAGTCGAGAATGGGAAATTGTTTTCTGCGTCTTTGGTACACAACAAATCGAGGAACTTCTTCACCTCAGCCTCATGCACAAATCTGCCTTTGGCACCTTCTGGCATCGTTGCCCTATCGGCCTTGGGGTTGCCTGTCCAAGTACGGAAAAACTCATTGAATGTGAACACACCTTCCTGGTCGAGCACCTGATTGATGTTCTTCGTGATGTCGTAGGTCAACATGTTCATTTTGGGCAAGTCGGCGTAGGGGTTTTTCTCGCCAGGATGGTCAATCTCCCATTGATGTTTGGCTTGCTGCTCCGAAATGTAATCCCACGTGAAGATTTCATTCGATTCAAAATCCTCATATAAATTGAAAGGCGTGCCCGACAAATGGAGCATCTTGGTCTTTTCTTTCTTTAAGAAGTCTTTGATGACGCACTCTCCCAAAGCAGTTCGCGTTCCCTCATGGGCCTCGTCGATAACTACTAAGTCCCAGTCGGTCTTCAAAATGTCCGCCTTAAGTTTCTCGTTTTCGTTACTTGGCGTGTCGTCTTCCTTCGTGCCATGCTTGGCCTGTGTCTTGGCATTCACCAGTTCCGATAGGCGCAGGTACTGCATCGAAACGAAAAACACATAGTGGTTGCCGTCTTTCTTCACAAACTTCTCCAAGTCGTAGTAGTTACCTTGATTGTCTGTTTCAGAACGAGTACCAAAACCATACTTGTCAATGACATCACTGTTGCCCTCAATGGCAGTGCCAAAAACTTGTTTGAAAGCTTTAAGCCAGCTATCACTCACCACAGGTCGATGGGTTACGATAAGCGTCCGCTTCACATCCATTTCGCGAGCCAACTGCAAGGCGCAGATAGTCTTGCCAAAACGCATCTTGGCATTCCAAAGGAACTGTCTATAATCAGGCCGAACTGTGTACACATAGTCGGGTTTTCGGCCGCTTCTGTCGCAAAACCGCTCTTTGGCGCAGTCAATGGCGTCTCTCTGTTCTGGACGTAGCCTGATCAAGTCAGCACCAAACATGACGGTTTGCGTGCCAGGCTTAATCTCTTCAAGGGTTGTATAGGTTGCCATACTTCTAAATTTGCGTGTTTACCAACGATTCAAAGGTTTGTGTAGGAGCGTTTTGGTCATGGAAGTCCCGCGAGGTGAGGTTTTCCTTTTTCAGGTTGACACCATGCAAGAAATCCTTGATAATGCAAAAACGCTCAAAGGGTTGTATCTCGTGCTTCTTATCCGGTTCGTCAAAGAAGCTGTCGTCATCCATTAGCGTGTATTGGTTGGCTAATTCTTTTGGTTTTTTCTCTACGTAAGGTTCATACCCGGGAATGCCAAACTTCAGTCCGTCCATCTGCCAGAGGTTCCACGAAATGATGTAGGCGGCACCTGGCATCACGGTTTTCTTTAGCTGGTTGAACTTCTTTTCGCCGTATTGCGCTATAAAGTGTTCGGCGAAAGTGAAGAACAGTGCTTCGCGCGCCAGCAACAGGTTGTCGCCCTGCCATTCAAATCCGTACGTGGCACGCAAGGCTACTTTGCCCCACACCAGCCATTCTTTGGAATCTTTGGCGTTTTCGCTAACAATGCGAAGCTTACGGTCAAGCATACCGATACGATATTTCACGTTTGCATTATATTCTCCCGTGACGGCATCGTATCGGTTGGCAAGGTAAGGAGCTTCCCCACAGGTGATTTCAAGCCGAGTGTCAGCCACGTAATCTTTCCATGTCTTTCCTTCGGGGAATACGATATTTTCCTCGTTGTTAATCCACTTTTGCGGGTTGTCAGGGTCGGGCCTGTTGAAGAGTCCTTCAGTACGACCAAACCAAGCCTCATCGATGAGGTTGTTTTGTGCGTTGCAGATCCAGGCAGGCGTAAATACCTCAGCTTTATCCTTAACTCTTAGTGTTTGCTCCTCCTTCGACTTTTCTGCTCGGGGTCGAATCACCTTGCCCAAAGGACCAGTAATCTGCTCAACTGTGATTTCATTAAAGAAGGAATACGCCTCGCCATAATCTTTCACATACATGTCGGTAGCCCAAATGATATTGCGCTTGGTGGTATGGTCTTTCAGTAAAGTCTGCAGCACATCTGGCCAACCATAAAGGATATCATCTTCTAATATGTCAGAGGCGTAATTCATATATGATTAAAACTTTGTGCCCAAATAAACATCTGCTAAACCAAGGATGCCATCGTTATCTTTCAACTTTTTGGCGCAAGTCCAACCGCTTCCCTTAAAAGCCATCTTGGGATTTTGAGGGTCAGGGATATAAAGCAATAAACGTTGCTTATTCGCATCCCAAACAAGGGCTTCCTCATCGAGATACCTTGAATAAAGCGTACTGGCAATCTTGGCACTTTTATTCGTTATAATCAAAATGCCTTCTTCGGTTTTGCCATAACTATAGTCGTTCCAAATGGTAGGAAGAGATTCTGAGCGACCTTCCTCGTCAATGACAGGTGTCTTGAAGGCATCTTCCAAAAGGTCAGCGTATGCAAACTCGGGAGAGGTGTTTCTATTTTCCATAAGAACGGATTATTAACTAAAGGGCAAAGATAGCAAAAAACACAAAACAAGTATTATTTGGAGGAGAAAAAACACCCAATTATATGAATAATTTGATTGTAAAAACATAGAATCCCTAATTTTTTTCCTTGTCTTCTTTCAAAAGTTGGCACATCCTCTTGGTTTTTTTTAAATTTCTTCAAATTATTTGTTTGGATTTTTTCGTTTTTTGTATGTTTGCGACAATATGCAATTTCTGTTTTTTTTGTTTTAGTGATATATAAGATTTATTTCCCTATTTTTGAAGCTCAAATTTAAAACACAAAACATCATGATTTCCGATGAAGCATATAAGAACAATTTGGATCTCGTTGAGTTTGAAATACCCGAAGGCACCCGCCACATCGGAAAAAGCGCTTTCGCGGGTTGCGAGAACCTGCGTTCCATCATCATCCCCAACAGCGTCACTGTGATAGGAGAAGCTGCATTTTGGGGCTGTCGTAGCCTGCAATTTGTTGTGGTTCCAAAAAAAGTTAGAACAATTCGAAACGAAGTGTTTTACAACTGCTACCAACTGAAATCAATCATCCTACCTCAAGGACTGCA
>JAEEGF011455718.1_pt1 | contig 18513 bp, 9 predicted proteins | sample 9134171 | NCBI WGS metagenome assembly JAEEGF01 (sample SAMN16246542, study PRJNA631951) | gut metagenome | biome: gut microbiome; feature: rumen; material: AP-attached | host: Bos | place: Iran: Karaj | collected 2018-10
ACAACGAGCTTCCCTTTGAGATCAACCACTCAAGAGAGGCTGACGAGACAGCACGTCTTAAATATCGTTATCTTGACCTTCGTAATCCCGAGGTTAAAAAGAATATTATCCTTAGATGCAACGTAATCGCAGCCCTTCGTCAGTCAATGACAGAGCACGGATTCATGGAGATCACAACTCCCATCCTTACCGCTTCTTCACCTGAGGGCGCAAGAGATTACCTTGTACCTGCAAGAAAGCACCCCGGCAAGTTCTATGCTCTGCCCCAGGCTCCTCAGCAGTTCAAGCAGCTTCTTATGACAGCAGGCTTTGACCGCTACTTCCAGATCGCACCGTGCTTTCGTGATGAGGACGCAAGAGGCGACAGAAGCCCCGGAGAGTTCTACCAGCTTGATATGGAGATGGCTTTCGCTACTCAGGAAGATGTTTTTGCAGTATGTGAGGATGTACTTCCTCCTGTATTTGAGAAGTTTGGCACCTATGACCGCGCTTCCAAGTCTCCTTTTACAAGAATTCCTTATCTTGAGGCTATGGAAAAATACGGTTCTGACAAGCCTGACCTTAGAATCGACCTGACAGTTACAGACGTAACTGAGGCTCTTAAGGACTGCGGCTTCGGACCTTTCGCAACCAAGGCTGAGGACGGCACAGATACAAACGTAAGAATCAAGGCTGTTGTAGTTTCTGACTTCAAGGAGAGCCGTAAGTTCATCGACAAGACCATCGGCGATGTTGAGGTTCAGTCAGGAAACAAGGCTTACTGGTTCAGAATGGACGAGAACGGAGAGCTTGTTGGAGGTATCTCCAAGTTCGTTGCTCCTATCAAGGACAGCGTAGTAGCAGCTCTTTCACTTAAGGCAGGAGATCTCGTAGTTCTTTCTGCAGGCAAGCTTTCAGCTGCTCAGAAGACTGCAGGTGTTATCGTTAAGACCTTCGGCGCAGCAGTTCCCGGACATATGGACAAAGAGAAGTATGAGTTCTGCTGGATCGTTGATTTCCCTATGTACGAGATCGGCGAGGAGTCAGGCGAGCTTGAGTTCTGCCACAATCCATTCTCAATGCCTTCAGGCGGTCTTGAGACCCTTCTTAAGGCTGAGAGAGGCGAGATCGATCCTCTTTCCATCACAGCAGATCAGTACGACCTTGTTGTAAACGGAATCGAGCTTTCATCAGGAGCTGTTCGTAACCACGATCCTGAGATCATGATCAAGGCCTTCGAGATGGTAAGACTTGGCGAGGATGACGTTAAGGCCAAGTTCCCTGCCATGTACAACGCATTCTGCTACGGAGCACCTCCGCACGCAGGAATCGCTCCCGGCGTAGACCGTATGGTTATGCTTCTTGCAGGAGAGGATACAATCAGAGAGATCATTCCTTTCCCTATGAACAAGAATGCACAGGATATCATGATGGGCGCTCCCGGATATGTTACAGACAAACAATTGGAAGAGTTAAATATAGCAGTAACAGCAGACATCACAGGCTGATGTCTGCGTGAGAATATGATGCAATAAATGCTTTGCACCTTGCGAAGCAACATTATTTGTGCAAAGCATACTGCGAGGCAACGAGCAGGAGCTTCACATCAAGACAACAGCAGTAGAAGAAAATGAGTAAAATAAAAAAATACGACTGATAAGATTAGATTTTAACAAATTAAATTTGTTGAAATTTCACAAACTACCAGTTGTGATGAATATTCCGGCAACCACAAGCCCTTGGGGCAGTGTTTGGTTGCCGGTATTTTTTTGTGCTTTTTTTCCAAAAATGACCACTATTTTTCTACTTCCGGAAGAACCTAAAAGCCTAGATGTAAGCGGTTACATGTGTTAGGATGTAAGTGCTTACATTATAAAGTGGGGATTTATGCTATAAGTAAGCGACTTTTTTCAGAACAATAATCACTGTCGAAAGGAGAGAGAAAGTGAAAAAGACTAACATGAAGATGCAGCGACTGCTTGCAACTGTTCTCAGCGCATTCATGATCGTTACGGCTATTCCGACGAACGTGGCATACGCAGCAGAAACGGGCTACTCAAACGTCGAAGCCATGGAGGCTGACCAGAATGCTGCAACTACAATGGTCGAGGATGAGATCCTCGAGGACGTTTTGGAAGAGGAAGATATTCAGGACGTTGTTACTGATTCCGATGAAGCTGAGGATGCTGTAACAGAACCTGAAGTATCAGATGAAATTGAGTCTGAGGAGGCAGATGCGGCCCAAGAGACTGTAGAAGCTGATGAGGACCCTATCGTAGAGGAAGAGGCTGAATTTGAGGCAGCTCATGATGCTCTCGTAGAGTTCACAACTTCTTCAGCTACAGAGGGCGGTATCAAGACCACCACAAGCAAGTGGGATTTTGCTACAGCCAAGAATACAGGTAAGAGCACAGCAACCGGTGATAGCATCAGCGGTATCATCGTTGGCGGTGGCAGCGGAAGAGTAATTCTTGACGCTAATACAGACCTGAATGTTAAAAACAATTCTACAGCAGAGACCACAGGTGTTATCTATCTGCCTATCGCTGCTGATACAAACGTAGTTACAATCAAGATCCTTCCACAGGACAAGGATTCTTCCAGATATGTAACAGTCGGAAGCTTTGATTCTGCTGTTAAGCTCATTGACAACGCAGATGATGCCGATCACCAGACTGTTACCTTCAAGGCAGACCTTGCGGACTACGTTGTGGAGAACGCCGGCGAAGTTAACGGACGTTACATTCCACTTTTTTCCCATGGTAATTTCAAAGTTAAGAATATCGAGCTGGTTGAGACCGATGCCGTAACCATCGTTGATGTGACAGGTAAGCTCACAGGCGAGGGCGTTGAGAGAGTTACAGGCCTCAAGTTCAGAAACGAGACCACAGAGGAGATCGTTACAGCTGAGGTTAAGGACGGAGCATACAGCATCAGCCTTCCTAACGGCTTTAAGTACATCGTAAGCGCAGCAGGTACTCTTGCTTACGGTATTGATGCTACAGAGGACGCCAATGTTCTTGACCTTACAACAGGCAATGACAAGAACAAGGAGAAGGATTTTGCACTGGTAGCTCAGGACATCGTTGAGCTGGCAGGTTCCTTCAAGATTGAGAAGATCGACAGTGCCAATGCAGTTAAGGCTGAGGAACTTAAGGTTTCTCTTGTTCCTGCAAAGGCTGCTCTTGACACAGTAGAGCTTGAGCTCACCAAGGGCGCTAATGACTATGAGTACACCTACACAGTTGTGGTTCTTAAGGGCGAGGAGTATTCCGTTAAGCTCACCGGTGCCAACGACTATGAGTGCACAGATAAGATCAAGGAAGATGCCACAACAGAGATCAACCTTGAGGCTAAGGCCAAGGAACTTCATAAGGTAAACCTTGAGGCAGTTACACATAATCTCAAGGCTGTCAGCACAGTAACAGCTCTGACAGTTAAGAACCTTGATGATTCCTATACTTACAGCTTCACAGGTCTTAAGGGCAGCACACTCACACTTGAACTTCGTGACGGCCTCTATGAGGTTACAGATGTTACTGCCAAGGGTCTCTACAAGCCCCATGAGCACTTTGTGGTTGATGGCGCCAATGTAAGCGAGATGATGTATCTGGAGTCTATGGCTCTTAAGCCTGAAGTTGCTTACAAGTCAGAGATCACAGTAGGCAAAAAGAACAGCAATTACACCACCATCTATGATGCTCTTGACGCTGTTAAGTACATGAAGCGCACAGATGACCAGAGAGTAACCATCGTACTTAAGGATGAGTACTATCAGGAACAGGTAGTAGTTGATGTTCCCAATGTAACAATTAAGAGCTCACGCACCGAAGGTTCAACCATCAGCTGGTACTATGGACTTGGCGGTGATTCATACTACAGCGCTTATCTCAACACAGAGATTGATAAGAATCATCTTTTCTATGATGAGGCTCACGCTGTTGACCAGTATGAGAGCTCAACCATCGGTCAGACTCCCGGTAACTGGGGATCAACCGTTAACCTTAAGAGCACAGCTACAGGCTTTAAGGCAGAGAACATCACTTTTGAGAACTCCTTCAATTTCTATATCAGTGAAGTTGAAAAGGATGATATCGCTTCATCAGGAAGCATTCTCGACAGAAAGGCTGAGGGAGCAGATCCTACAGCTTATAAGTCAAAAGAGCGTGCATGCACAATGTACAACCGTGGCGCTGACAACATCGAGTTCTACAACTGTAACTTCATCAGCAGCCAGGATACTATCTATACCGGTGATAAGGACGAGTATTCTTATTACTACAACTGTAAGCTTGAAGGAACCACAGACTTTATCTGCGGTGACGGCAATGCTGTATTTGATAACTGCGAACTTGTTCTTAACGGCTTCTCAGATCAGGAGGCAGCTAATCTCGTGATCGTAGCCAGCAAGGGCAGCGCAACCAAGGGATATCTCTTTAACTACTGTAGAATTACTACAGATAAGAGAGATGGCATTCAGCCTGTAGCTTCCGCATATCTCGGAAGACCTTGGGGAACCAGCGATGAGAAAGTAGCTTTCATGAACACCATCGTTGAGAAAGAAGGCCTTATCCTTGATAAGGGCTGGACAACCATGAACACAGTTCCTTCACTGAACAAGGGACTTCATGAGTACAAGACAAGACTTCAGGATGGCTCTTTGGTTGACCTTAGCGGCCGTGTTGCAACCAACATCGGATCAGACAAGCAGGGAACAGCTGCCAACTATGTTCTTGATGATCCTGAAGGATATTCAGTAGCAGATTTCATGAGCGATTCCTGGACTCCTTCATACCTTGGAGCAGATTATTCAGCAGTTCATGAGCAGAAGCTTCGCGCCAACGCGCTTATGGCTGACGAAGAGCTTTATGCTAAGGCTACAGACAAGCAGAAGACAGCACTTAAGAAAGCATATGACGCAGTTAAGTATGGTCTTTTAGCAAAGGATCAGAGCAAGGTTGATGGATTTGCAGCAGGTCTTATGAAGGCCCTTGACGACATCACAGGCAAGCAGGCAGCAGCTCCTGTCAGCAGCTTAAAGAGCGGCACTTATACCCTTAGCCGCGTTATCACTCTCAGCACAGCTACAGAGGGTGCTAAGATTTTCTACACAACAGACGGAAGTGAGCCTGCAGATACAAGCACACTTTATGAAAAACCTATAGTTATCAGCAAGTCTTCTACAATCAAGGCTGTTGCCATTGCAGAGGGCTATGTAAACAGCGAGATTGCGACTTTTGAATATGTGATCGAAGATCCTAACGCCGGACAGGGCGGCAACTTCGTCCTGGATGCTCAGGAGCTTACTCCTTTTGCACAAGGCGCAAAGGCTGACGGAGCAAGTGAGAAGGCCGGAACAGATGATTTCTTCAACATCATCTACAGTGCCAAGTCCAAGGTTGACTCCAGCAGCAAGACCTTCGAGGATGGATTTACATCATCACAGAGAATTAACCTGGGCGGTGTTGCATCAACATCCAAGAACGCCGTTCAGTTCACAACCGGTGGCGCAGCAACCGTTAAGGTATGGTGGGCACAGGGCGGAGATGACAGCCGTCAGATCACTATCCTTGACAGCGAAGGAAATGCAGTTACCACAACAGAGGGTACATGGACAAAGAACTCTCCTTATATTTCAGAACTCACACTTCCTGAGGCAGGCACATACTATCTCGGAAGTTCTGTCAACAACAACTACCTCTTCAAGATCGAGGTAAATGTTGAGTCATCAGGCCCTGTAGAGTATGACCTTCAGTCTTCAGACCTTTCTGCTTTTGCAGCAGGTGCCAAGGCTGACGGAGCCAGCGTAAAGGCCGGAACCGATGACTACTATGAAGTTATTTTCAGTGCTAAGTCCAAGGTTGACGCCAGCAACAAGACCTGGGAAGACGGATACACATCAGCCCAGAGAATCAACTTCGGTGGCACTGCTTCAACAGCAATGAACGCAGTTAAGTTCACCACAAACGGTGCAGCAACCGTTAAGGTATGGTGGGCACAGGGCGGAGATGACAGCCGCCAGATGGTAATTCTTGACAGCGAGGGTACTGAAGTAGCAGCTACTACAGGTACCTGGAAGAAGAATGATGCATATATTTCAGAGTTTGAGCTTTCTAATGCAGGAACCTACTTCCTTGGAAGTAAGGGCGGAAACAACTATCTTTTCCGCGTAACTGTAGCTGAGAGTTCAGGCAAGAAGCCCGACAGAGGCTCATGGTCAGATGTTCCCGCTCCTGTTATTACAGATATAACAGCAGACGGAACCAAGATCACTGTATCAGTAGATGCATTTGTTAACTACAACGGCGGCGATTTCGTAGCTGTTGATATGAAGGATGAGAAGGATGATGTTGTTGCTACAGCAAAGAGCGCGCAGAGCGGCGACAAGCTTGAGAAGACTGTAGAGTTCGAGCTTACAGCATCCGGAACCTACACCTTTGTTCCTTACCTTGGCCGTGATGGCGAGGAGAACGTTTATGGCAAGGAGACAGCAGCAAAATTCTTCGCACTTCCTCTTGTTAAGCCCAACATCACAGCTGTTACCAACAAGGGTACAGATGCAGACGGCAAGGGCAAGCTTGAAGTAACCTGGACCAAGGTCAACGAAGCAAAGACCTATGACGTAGAGATCGTTACAGGCTCTGGTGAAGAAGAGAAGGTTGTAGCTTCTGCTACAGGCATCACCAAGAAGGCAGCTGTTCTTGAGGGACTTAATGTTGGTGATACCGTAACCGTTAAGGTATACGCAGTAAGAGATGATGAGAAGTCAGCTGCAGCAACTGCTACAGCTACTGTAACAGGAAACAATGACAGAACCTGGAGCTTTGCAAGCTACGGCAGCAACGGATCCACTGGAGACAAGGCTGTAGCCAACGCTGATGGAACTGTTACCATCGATACACCCAGCTCAACCAAGATCGTTCCCGGAAGTACAGATGGACTTGGATACTACTACACCAACGTTGATCCTTCTGAGAACTTCACACTTACAGCTAAGATCAAAGTAGAGAACTGGCCTTATGACAACGGTCAGGAGGGCTTCGGTCTTATGGTTGCCGACGCAGTGGGCGACCACGGCCACAATGCTGCATTCTGGAACAACTCATACCAGGCAGCAGTTACACAGATCCAGTACAACTGGGATCCTACAATCAAGGATGCCGAGGGCAACTATGTAGGTGGTATCGTTAAGAATACCGCTGACAACGAGAAGTATTTCCAGGAGAAGATGAGACTTGGTCTTGGCTGGATCGCAAGAGACGGCGTAACCCTGGATCAGAAGAACAAGGCTGAGAGCGGCCAGACAGATACACCTGCAGGCTTCACAACAGAGTCAGGAACCTTTGAGACTTCTGTAGCAAGCACAATACAGGCACAGCTTCCCGGAATTACCAAGGACAGCACAGCTGACGAGGTAAGGGCAGCTTATAAGAACTTCACAATCACAACTCTTGAGAAGGATAATGCAGCTAGCTACGGTCAGCTCAATATCGTTGATGCTTCCAAGGCTGCAAAGACTGCTAAAGAGACAGTAAGAAAGATCGGCGATGTAGACTTCACAGACATCAGCGAGGTCAGATATCAGATCCAGAGAAACAACACCGGCTACGTTCTTCGTTATCTCTCAACCGAAGCTATCGGCAACGAGGCTGACCTTGAGGTAGTATACGATAAGGACGAGGCAGGCAACCGTATTTCCTATGTAGGAACCTACAACGGAAGCAGCGTAGTAGCAGTAGATGGCAAGGTATACACAGTTCTTAGCCAGAAGGTTATCTACGACGAGAACAGAAACAACCTTACACAGATCGACAAGAAGAACATCTATGTTGGTATGTTCAGCGCTCGTAAGACAAAAGTTACAGTTAAGGAATATAGCCTTGAGACCGTTGATCCTGACAGCGATTATCCTGCAGAGGAGCGTGCTTTAGAGGCAGTAGCTCTTACAACAGAGGTTATGTCAGCTTCAACCTCCAACACAGAGAAGTATGACCTTATCTTCAACGCTAATGCAGACGGTAAGCTCACAGTCACATTAGGTAACAAGGTTATCGCCCAGGAGATGGCTGTTAAGGCAGGCAAGTGGGCAACAGTAGGCAGCAGCTTAAAGGCCGGCGACAATGAGTTCAAGCTTGTATTTACACCTACACCTGGCTATGAGCCCGGAGAGTATAAGTATCTTGTAATCGACAATACAGATCCTGATGCTAAGAGCGTAACAGTAGAACACAAGGTTAAGTACAACACAATTTCCGGCGATGTTATCTATGTAGCACCCGGAGCAAACGGAGACGGATCCAAGGCATCTCCTGCATCTATCTATGATGCTGTAAGCTTTGCAGCTCCAGGACAGACAATCTATCTGGCAGGCGGCACTTACAACCTTGGAAGAGCTAACGGCGGAAGCAACAAGAATATCCGCATCAACAGAGGTACAGACGGAACAGCCACAGCAATGATCAGCATGGAGACAGATCCTGAGGATCTTGCAAAAGGAAACAGAGCAGTCCTTAGCTTTGCTGATTCAACAGGCTCAGGAAGTGCATTTGTTCTTTCCGGTAGCTACTGGCACCTTAAGAACTTCGATGTTACAGCTTCCAAGAACGGTGAGAAGGGTATCCTTGTTTCCGGTAAGCACAACATCGTAGAACTTGTAAACACATATAAGAACGGTAATACAGGTCTTGAGATTGCCCGTGACGGCAATGTAGGACGTGACCTGTGGCCTTCAGACAACCTGATCCTCAACTGTACATCATATCTCAACTATGACGCAGGCTTTGAGGATGCAGACGGATTCGCTGCCAAGATCACAGCAGGTGAAGGCAACAGATTCGTAGGCTGCGTATCAGCTTACAACGCTGACGACGGATGGGACCTTTTTGCAAAGGTTCAGTCAGGAAGCATCGGCAAAGTAACTCTTGAGGGATGTATCGCATACAAGAACGGATATCTCCTTGGTTACAGAGACGGCGCTGATTATGAAGTATTTGAGAATCCTGCACTTTCAGTTAACCACAAGGATGCTGAGAAGGCAGTAGAGTTCGAAGCCGGTAACGGTAACGGATTCAAGCTCGGCGGCGACGGCATGAGCGGATATCATGAGCTGAAGAATTCTTATGCATTCTTCAACAAGGCAAATGGTATCGACTCCAACAGCTGCCCTGATATCCAGGTATTTAACAGTACCTCCTATGCAAACGGAACCAACCTTACACTTAACAACTATGCTAAGTCAGTTAATTCCGATTACACAGTGGAAGGCCTTATCTCCATCGGAACTTCCAAGACAGCCAAGGACAGCATCAGCATGCTTGGCGCACAGGTTGCCTCCAAGATCTACAACGGCAGCAACTTCTTCTGGAACGGCAGTGCTTCAGTTAATGCAGCAAATGAGTCCCTGAAGGCAACAACAAAGATCTTCACCAGCGTTGATATGAAGGATCTCGGCGTTGATACTGCAAAGAGCGTCTTTGTAAACAGAAATGAAGATGGCAGCATCGCATTCAACGGATTCTTACAGGTTCGCAGCTCCGAGGGTGTTGAGGATCCTGCTCTTAAGGCAGTACTTGAGTTCATCGAGAAATACGGAATCGGCGCAAGCGAGAAGAACTCCGCAGGTCAGCAGACAATTGAGTTTGTTGTATTTGCAAAGGATGTTAAGACACTGGCAGATGTTGAAGCCAAGACATTAAACGGCGCAGCACTTCCTGAGGGCTACAGCTGGTATGATAAGGATATCGCTACTGCTCCTTATGCAGGAACAAGCGCAGCCTTTGATATCTTAAATGAGACAGGAAACACAGCTACAGCAGTTGTTAACTTCCTTGAAGTAGAAGGCGTTCAGGTTGTTCTGGATGTTGAAAATGACGGACTCTTCGGAGAGAGCACAGCTACAGTAACAGCAGCTCCTGTACTTTCACCTGCTGCTAAGCTTGATCCTAAGGATGAGCACTTCAGCTACAGCTTTGCAGACAAGAACAAGATGGGTCTTAAGGAAGAGGCAGAAGGCAATGTTCTTACTCTTTCAAGACAGGCTTCATCCAAGGACGGTGTTGCAAGCTATGTTGCAACCATGCAGTACACTGCAGGCGGCAAGAAGTACACAGTTAAGAGCCAGGCATTTGATCTCAGCACAAGAGCAGCTGCATTCGAGTTTGTTTATACACTTGCCGGTGCAGAAAAAGATGCTGAGGGAACCATTGTTGCAGCTAAGGCCGGAGATATGTTCAAGCTTGAAGGTCTCAAGGTTGTTGGCGCAGGCACCAATGAGAATGTAGTAGTTTCTGTAAGTGACAAGAAGGTTGTTAAGTATGCAAACGGCACATTTACCGCTGTTTCTGCAGGAACAACTTATATCACTCTTACAGCAGCTGCTGATAAGACAGTTAAGACAACACTTAAAGTAAAAGTAAAGGGCAAGGAATTTGCTCTCAATGTAAGCGAGCTTACAGTAGACAAGGCTAAGACAGAGGGAGCTTCCTTCGTAGTTGTAAGTCTTGGTGATACAGCTCTTGCAGATGTAACAGTTGCCAAGGTTCTCAAGGGAACCAGGGAGATGGCAGCCCTTAAGGACAGCTTCGAGATCTCCAAGGTAACAGACAGCGTTTACACAATCGCTGTTAAGGCTGACACAGATGCAGAGGGCAAGGAAACAGCCAATGCACCTAAGATCGCCAAGGGAAGCTACAGCGTAGTTCTTACAAGCGGTGAGAATGAGTTTGAGCCTGTAACAGTTAAGGTTACAGAGACCAAGCCTTCTGTAACACTTAAGCAGACCAAGAAGGTTAACCTCTTCTACAAGGCCGGAAGCAATGAAAATACCGGAGCACTTACAGCAGATGCTAAGAATGCTTCCGCTAAGCTTATTGCTTCAGCAGGTGATTTTGTTCTTTCTTCCGATGGAAGCAGCTACAAGATCATCATGACAAACGCAGCACAGAAGAAGCTTGAAAGCGGCAAGAAGCTTGAGAACAAGCTTACAGTTACAGCAAGCTTCGACGGATACAAGAAGGCATACAACAAGACTCTTAACTTCACAGTTAAGACAGAAACTAAGGCTCCTAAGTATGTGATCGAGATGGACAACAGCGTTCTTTATACACAGCTCGGCATTAAGGACACTGAGTTCAGAGTAGTTAATAAGGCCAGCGGCGAGTATGTAACAGATGCCCAGGTTTCACTGGCTACCTCCAAGAAGACATACGTAAAGGCCAATGCCAAGTTCACCTTTGACGAGGTTCTCGGTGTTTACAAGCTTGCAACCACCAAGAGCGGAACAGCCAAGATCAGTGTAGTTGATCCTGAATTCAGCAAGGATCCTAAGACAGGATATGCAAGCGACAGAGAAGTTGTTGTTGATGCCAAGCTTACAGTTAACAACAGCAAGCCTGCAGTAAAGATCGCCAAGGTAAGACTTAACGGAGATACGGCTTTGGCAGAAATCAGCAAAGCTACCGCAGCTGTAACCGTTAAGAATGCCAAGGATTACACAGTAAGAGATCTTGTACTTGTAGGAAAGAACAAGAAAGCCAATGCTCTTCTTCCATTCCTTAACTACGAGTTTACACAGGATGCAGAGGGTCAGCCTGTTATCGAGGTAACCTTCAAGGATAGCGATGATACAACTATTGCCAAGGCAGTTGAGAGCGGAATCATCAAGAAGGGCAGCTACAGCTTCACAGCTAATTATGCAATCAACAAGATCGCAGGCATGAAGACAGCCTTCACCGTTCAGGTTACAACAGGCGCCAAGGCTACAGGCAAGGTAAAGGGCAGCATCAACCTGGTTGACCGCACCAATACCTATGCAACTGTATCAGCTACAGTTAAGAACATCGATGCAACAGTTACAGGCGTTGAATTCTTAGGAAACAGCAGTCTCTTTGAGATCAAGTGGGATTCAGCAGCAGGTGTTGCAAAAGTTTACGCTAAGGACGGCGCTTCTTACCGCGCAGGCAGCAGATACAAAGTAACTCCTGTATTTACTGTAACAACAGCTCTCGGACAGGGAACGCTCGAAGCTAAGCCTGTATACATCAGCGTTAAGCAGACAGCTCTCAAGCTGGACAAGATCGCTCCTGTAGAGGTTAAGATTTCTGAGAAAGATGCTGAGGGAAGAGCAGCAACCAAGGTTACAGCACCTAAGGGCGCAGTGATCGAAGCTATCCAGCAGCTTAATCAGACAGATAAGTTTGAAGTAAGCTATGACGCTGGCAGCGGCAACCTCTATGTGGCAGTTGCCAACGCAGGCAATGTAAAGGCCGGCTCAAGCTACAACGTTAAGCTTGAAGTTATTCCTGAGGGCAACGGCGCTTCAGCCAAGAAGCAGACCATCACTCTCAAGGTGAAAGTCATCAGATAATAGCCGAAATTTTGATAAAAGTTTTATAAAAAGATAGCCGAAAGTCGCACAGACACAGAGTCCGTGCGGCTTTCGGTTTTTTTATACGAAATCATGAAAAAAGCCACAAATTGTCTAACATTTCTTGTTAAATGAGAGCAAAAAGTGTATTATTAATTTGTTATACTATCATTAGTATGCGCATATTTTGGCTTTGTTTCACGATTTTTCGATAAGGAATGAAGTAGAAAGGAGAGTGGCAGGACTTAACATGGATATGAAAGGGATGTCAAAACTTGTAGGTCAGTTCGCGATGGTAGGCCAGCTTGGCCTGTCGCTGATAATGCCGCTTCTCATGTGTCTTTTTGTCTGCTATCTGCTTACCACAAGGGTTTCAGCCCCTGGGTGGGTTTATATACCGGGCTTCATCATGGGCCTTGGATCATCTTGGATGACCGCATATAAGGTGTACTTATCCGTCACCAAAAAGGAAGAAAAGAAAAAGCTTAAACGCGGTAAGGACGAAGTGTATTTCAACAGGCATATCTGATGCCTTTTTACCGCAGAAGCCATGGCGGTCTTCATCAAATAATTTCGGGGAGAAGAGTTAAATAGTATGAAATTACAGGAAGCTGTAAAGAAGGAAACGGGGAATATTGCGCTGGGCACAGGCGTCGGCGTGCTCATTATGTTTGTTGTGTTTTTGGTTTTGCACATGGTTATTCCAAAGGACTGGACACCATTTAATTATAATGTTCCATTTGACTACAGGGTTATCTTAGGAGGAATAGGAGGTTTCCTTGTGGCCGTAGGCAATTTTTTCTGGATGGCCGTAACTGTGCAAAAAGTAGCATCCATGGAGGACGAGAAAATGGCTCGTGCCCAGATGGGTGTCAGCTATAGGAACCGTGTACTGCTCCAGCTTTTATGGGGAATACTGGCAATAGTACTTCCCGTATTCAATGCAGCGGCGGGACTTATACCGTTATTTATTCCAAGTTTATACATAAAACTACGCGGGATCTTTTCTGCGGGGAAAGGAGGTTGAAGGCGAAAGCATGAGTAATGGTTTCGAAGTTGATTACGCCAAGGTCTATTTTACCATCAAGACTGGCATTCCTGTCCTGGGAGATATCAAGATCACCCAGACGCTGATTGTCAGCTGGATCGTGATGATCATTCTCACGGGGTTATGTATTTTCCTAACCCGGAACCTGAAGGTAGAAAACATTTCGAAAAGGCAGGCTTTTGCAGAAATGCTGGTTGAGACGGGCAACAATTTTGTCCGCAACAACACAGGAGGTAATAAGTTTGATAAGTTGATACCTTTCGTATCTGCTCTCTTTGCGACGAGCGTTATATCAAATCTTATAAGCCTTATCGGACTGAGAAGTCCAACAGCTGACCTATCAACAGAAGCAGCCTGGGCAGTTGTGGTATTTGTAATGATCACGGCTACCAAGATCAAGACCAACGGATTTGGCGGATATTTGAAGGGATTCACGACTCCAATTGCAGTTATGACCCCGTTTAATATTTTGTCAGAGTTGGCAACGCCTGTTAGTATGGCTTGCCGTCACTTTGGAAATATCCTTTCCGGAGTAGTAATCGACGGCCTTATCTATTGGGCACTTGGACTTGCATCTGCAGCACTCCTTAAGCTTATACCCGGAGCTGTGGGCGCATTCCTTTCAAACGTCCCTATCCTGGGACTCGGAATTCCTGCTGTGACCGGTGTCTATTTTGACTGGTTCTCAGGATGTATGCAGGCATTCATTTTCTGTATGCTGACAGTAATGTATATCGCCAATGCAGCAGAGGAAGGATAAAACTGAATAAAAAATTTAATAACAAAATTATTTAAATCATTTTAGGAGGCAAAATTATGGGTGATTTTCAGTTACTAGCTAGAGGTATTGCACTTGCAGGTTGTGGTATTGGTGCAGGATGTGCACTTATCGCAGGTATCGGACCTGGTATTGGTGAAGGAACTGCCGTATCTAAGGCTCTTGAAGCTATCGGACGTCAGCCTGAGTGTAAGGGCGATGTAACAGGTACTATGCTTCTTGGTTGTGCGGTTGCTGAGACAACCGGTATTTACGGTTTCGTTACCGGTCTTCTTCTTATCTTCGTTGCACCCGGCATGTTCATGGGATACTTACAATAAGGGATTCAAAGTCATAAATTTTCATGCTTGCATGAAGTAATTTATGACCTTGAAGACCGACCACATGAATGAGGAAAAAAGATACGCGAAGAATGAGCGGATCGATTTCCGAATTCATGTAGAATTGCGAGAACGAAGTGGAGCAATTCGTATTGTAAGTATCAGTAGTGGATTTCAATTATTTAGGAGGTGCTACTTCTATGAACGAGAAGAACAAAGCCGGCAAATCGGTATGGCTTTTCATTGCGCTTCTTGCCCTGTTTGTAGCAGTCCTGTTTTATACAGGGTATACCAAATCCGTGACAGAAGATCAGGATCTGGTTACATTGGTACCTTGGACCTTTATCATTCAGATCTGTAACCTGTTTCTCCAGGTTTATCTGATAAAGAGATTTCTCTTCAAGCCAATCAATGATATTTTGCAGAAGAGACAGGACCTTGCAGATAAAGAGATCCGAGAGGCAAGAGAGGCTAAAACAGAGGCCGATTCCATGAAGGAACAGTATGAGAGCAGCCTTACAAATGCCCATGCTGAAGCTGCCCAGATTGTACAGGATGCCCAGAGAGAAGCCCAGAACAAGGCAGACACTCTGGTGCGTGATGCACAGGAAGAGGTAGCCGGCATTAAGGCAAGGGCCGCAGCTGATATTGAACAGGAAAAGAAGAAAGCCATCAATGAGGCCAAAGATGAGATCAGCTCCCTGGCAATGGATATTGCAGGAAAAGTTGTTGAGAAAGAGATCAACGAAGCTGATCATAAGAAGCTTATTGAAGACTTTATCAGTAAAGTCGGAGCATAAGTCATTTTACAGAAGAAACGAGGTAAGGAGAATATATGAGTAAAGCTGGAGATCTTTATGGGCAGAGCCTGTATGATCTGGCAGCCGAAGAGAACCTTACGGAGAAAATACTGGGCGAAATGGAGACGGTGAGAGGAATCTTAAGAGAGAACCCTGATTACATCACCCTCCTGTCGGAGCCTTCAGTCCCAAAGAACGAGAGGCTGACCCTTGTGGATCAGGCCTTTGATGGAAGCCTTGAAGCTTACCATCTGAACTTCATCAAGATTCTTATAGAAAAAGGACTGCTTCGAGAGTATTCAGCGTGTTATAAGAGATTCAGAAAATCTTATAATGAGGCTCACGGGATAGCGGATGCACTGGTTACAACAGCGGTTAAGCTGTCAGATGCTCAGCTGTCGCAGCTTAGAGAGAAACTTGAAAAGATCAGCGGTAAGAAGGTTCTGCTAGAGCAGAAGACAGATCCTGATATCCTTGGCGGTGTCAGAGTAGATCTTGAGGGACAGCTCTTTGACGGATCAGTCAAAGGAAGGTTATCCGAGCTTCGCAGAAAAGTTGATGACATAGTCATCTAATCTTTCAACTATTACATCGGAGGATGATATGGAACTAAAACCAGAAAAAATATCCGAGGTCATTCGAAGCCAGATAAAGAATTATCAGAATGCAATCATCCAGAATGAGACCGGTACAGTGCTTACCGTTGGTGATGGTATCGCCAGAGTAAGCGGACTTTTGAACTGTATGTCCGGTGAGCTTCTGGAGTTCGAGAACGGTACATTCGGAATGGCCCAGAACCTCGAGGAAACAGTAGTATCTGCGGTTTTGTTCGGCGAGGATGTCGGAATCAGCGAAGGACAGACCGTTAAGCGTACAGGAAGAGTTGTATCTGTTCCTGTAGGCGAGAAGATGATCGGCCGTGTTGTTAACGCTATCGGACAGCCCATTGACGGACAGGGCCCCATCGAATCATCAGAATTCAGACCGGTTGAGTCACCTGCTCCCGGAATCATCGCAAGACAGCCCGTTAAGGAGCCTCTGCAAACAGGTATCAAGGCTATCGACTCCATGATCCCTATCGGAAGAGGACAGCGTGAGCTGATCATCGGCGACAGACAGACAGGTAAGACTACAATCGCCATAGATACCATTCTTAACCAGAAGGGAAAAGATGTTATCTGTATTTATGTAGCTATAGGACAGAAGCGTTCTACAGTTACTTCACTGGTAGAAGACCTGAAAAAGGGCGGCGCCATGGACTACACCATCGTAGTTGCTGCTACAGCTTCAGAGCCCTCACCTCTGCAGTACATCTCTCCATACACAGGCTGTGCTATGGGTGAGTACTTCATGAACAAGGGCAAGCACGTGCTTTGCATCTATGATGACCTTTCAAAGCACGCTGTAGCATACCGTGCACTTTCCCTTCTGATCAGAAGACCACCGGGACGTGAAGCTTACCCCGGAGACGTTTTCTACTTACATTCAAGACTTTTGGAAAGAGCAGCCAAGCTCTCAGATGAGAACGGAGGAGGTTCACTTACAGCCCTTCCTATCATCGAGACCCAGGCCGGAGACGTTTCAGCATACATTCCTACCAACGTTATCTCCATCACAGATGGTCAGATATTCCTTGAGACAGAGCTTTTCCACTCAGGAATCATGCCGGCGGTTAACCCCGGTATCTCAGTATCCCGAGTTGGTGGTAACGCTCAGATCAAGGCCATGAAGAAGGTTGCCGGAACTCTGAAGCTTGTTTATTCACAGTATCGTGAGCTGCAGTCCTTCGCACAGTTCGGTTCAGATCTTGATGAAGATACCAAGAACCGTCTTGCACAGGGTGAAAGAATCGTTGAGGTTCTCAAGCAGGACAAGAATCAGCCCGTTGCCGTAGAGAAGCAGGTTGCTATCCTCTATGCCGTAGTCAATAACATCCTGATGAAAGTAGAAGCTGCCGACGTAGCTGAGTACGAAGCAGGACTTTACGACTTCCTTGATGCAGATCCATCCGGAATCGCTGCCATGAAGGGCATCCGTGAGACAGGTAAGCTCGAGGGCGATACAGAAACCAAGTTAAAAGAGGCACTGGACGCTTACACAGATAAGTTCCTTAAGCAGAAGGGCTGATAAGATAGGAGGAAAAAAATGGCTGGATCAATGAAAGCTGTTAAACTCCGAATCAAGAGCGTTCAGAGCACCATGCAGATAACGAAGGCCATGCAGCTGGTAGCTGCATCCAAACTTCGTAAGGCAAAGGAAAGAGCCGATGCCTCCAAGCCCTATCTGGAGACCATGCTTGGAACCCTGACAGATATAGCCAATTCCAACTCGGATTTCCGTTCCCCTTACACCAAGGCGGGAACAAACGAGAAGTGGCTGTATGTAGTAATTGCCGGAGACAGAGGTCTTGCGGGCGGCTACAACTCCAATCTGTTTAAGTTCATGGAGCAGGAGACCAAGGGCAGAGATGACGTAACGGTTCTTCCCATTGGAAAAAAATCTGTGGAATACTACAAGCACAGAAACGTACCTCTTTTCACAGAGGAGTACGCGGAGGTTGCCAAGATAACCATTTCAGATTGCTTCCAGATTGCCAAGATTGTCTGCGATGCATACAGTTCGGGAGAGTTCGGACATATTCATATCTGCTATACGAACTTTATATCCATGCTTTCCCAGGTTCCCACAGCTTCATCACTGCTTCCTTTATCCGACCTTAGGACAACGGATAAGGAGTCAGACGGTAAGCCAAGAGAACTGATTCTGTACGAGCCCGATTCAGAGACAGTGTTCAATGCAATTGTTCCGGAGTACTTGGCGGGAATCCTTTATTCCAGTATCAACATATCCTATGCCAGTGAGCTTGCTGCCCGTAGAACAGCTATGGAAGCAGCCACCGACAACGCAGAGGAAATGATCGATACCTTAAGTCTGTACTACAACAGAGCCCGTCAGGCAAGCATTACGCAGGAGATCACAGAAATTGTGGCCGGTGCTGAAAGCTAATCACTTAGCGAGGTTTTTCACGAGCTTAGTGTACTAGCTTGTTCTGGCTCGAACGTAGTTCGAGAACAGAACTTCCTTGTGAAAATGCTTGAAATACATAACAATATTAAGGAGTTTAATAATGAGTGAAAATCATATTGGAAAGGTAATACAGGTTACAGGCCCTGTACTTGACATCCGCTTTAAAGAGGGTGAGCTTCCGGATCTTCACAATGCTA
>JAEEGF011089980.1_pt1 | contig 18506 bp, 12 predicted proteins | sample 9134171 | NCBI WGS metagenome assembly JAEEGF01 (sample SAMN16246542, study PRJNA631951) | gut metagenome | biome: gut microbiome; feature: rumen; material: AP-attached | host: Bos | place: Iran: Karaj | collected 2018-10
ATATAGATCTTTAGCCTTTACGGTGCAAATATAAGCATAAAAACGGAATAATCCAAATTTTAGGGCAAAAAAGTTTGTGGGCAGCCAATGTCACACGGTTAGAAGAGGGACGGTTCTCTTGTTATAACGAAAGAACCGTCCCTCTGTAACAATATGCTAGAATTTACTTGGGAAATAACTCCCATCGAGATCAATGCCAAGACCGATACCGTCAAACCAAATATTATATACCATCGGTTTTAAGGTCTTATATGAATAAGGTGCAATCTTTATCGTTGCTTTTGCAGTACGCTTTGTAAACCCCTGAGCAACAAAACTCCCTTGTTGTCTTATTCGGGTTGCTCGTAATACTGATAGTTTACCACTGTATTCTGTGGTTTCTATATCACTTTTCATCAATGGCCTTCCAAATTCTTTTAAACAATCTTTTATAGTTGGATAAACATCACACACATAATATTCTACAGTTCCATTATATTCCCACCATGTCTTGTTTTTAAAATGCTGCTTAACTTCTTTTTTGGTAGGAGGTGTTCGATTATCTATATCAATACTGAAAAAATAATTTGAGGGATGTTCCCAAGGGAGATACAGATTAAAACCGCTATAGTTTCCTTGCATTTGCGCAGAATAACTACTCCAACTGCCCCAATAACCATCATAATAACAGGCAAACTTTTTTGACTGAGACATGGAAGCCGTTGCTCCTGTAAGCAAAAAAATGACAAATAAAAATTTTCTTAAGTGTAACATTTGAAAACCTCCATTCTACTTTATTACATACATTTCATTACCAGTATCAAGAAGATAATTCCCCAAGTCCATCAAGTCTAGAATCATACTCTTCTCCGATTCACTTTTAGCATTGTTATACATGGATTGGAGAGATAAAATAGGTTTATTACATGGTTTCCAATTCTGACCGTTTTTTATACCCATACAGGTTATATCAACACGACCATTTCTTCTGGTTTCAACATTTGCCCGAATTGGTGTGGATTGATTTGTTCCAAGTTTTATTCCATTAAATAATTGAACTTCCTTAGATACCACTTGATTTGCTTCCTCATAAGCTCTTTCTTCTGCAGCCCATCTCCTTTCAATATTACTATACATCTCGCTATTTCTTCTATTTATTTCGTAAGGATCTGGAACACTACGACTCGGTGTTTCTGTAGGCTGATATTTTACTCCATATTTTGTGTAGTCAGGTTCTTTACGAACAGTAACATCCCATTGAACTTGTGCAAATGATGATATGCTCATCATTCCCAAAGATACTAACATAAAGAATTTTTTCATACCAATAACATTTTGTGCTATCAGTTCCCAAGATGAATAGCGAGTTAGTAGTTAAAGAGTGCGGGACTTATTGCTCACTACCGTGTGCGGGTTCTGGACGACCTGTAAGAAGTAATAAACAACAGTAACCCGCACCATTTAAGATATATTATGCCCATAAGGGTACAATAATCCTAACGGATGCGAGCCTATTGCCTACTATTTATCTTACAGTGTTGAATTGTCCAGATTCGCCACTAAATAGTATTCAATCGCTCTTTTTAAATAAGAATGAGCCCTTTATAACATGCAAATCCACGGAAATGCACTTGAAACTCGGTGTAAAGATAGCAATTTTTCAGTAAAGTTGGTATACAAACACACAATCCTTAACAAATATTTAGAAATTATGCATACATACAATAAGAAGATAGGGAAACTCCATGTGTTGAAGTTCCCCATCATTCATTATAGTGCAAAGTCTTTCTTGATTCTTTGTACTGTTGACACTCCTTTTCCTGTCAGCGTTGCTATCATTCTAATACTATAGCCTCTCTTTAGAAATGAAATCACGTCTTTGTATTGCTCTTTCTTCTGTTCTAGTGTTTTGATGCTTCCAACCTTACGGCCTAGTTTCCCTCCATTTTGTGAACACAACAGGGACGGTCCCTATTGTGAGATGGGATGCTATAGAAACTGATAATTAAGTGCCACTTATTTACGGATAAGTGGCGCTTAATTTTCAAAAAGCAGGGCGGGGGAAGAGAGAAAAGGCTCAGGGTGGATAAGTCGAGTGATATGCTTCCTAAAGGGTGATGACCAGCTTCCCAAGGGTTGATGATCAGCTTCCCAAGGGCTGGCAATCAGCTACGGTTAAGTGAGGGAGCCCTAGGCGGAGTAGGAGGGAGGCCAGGGCGGACTGTCAGGGAGGCTAAAAGGGGACGGTGTGAAGATAGAAACCGGGAAACTGGGAAACTAGGATTCGGGGTGGTTTTAATGGGAAGATGAAGATGGGTGCAAATGATTCTTCTGAATGATCTCGATGAGATAATCCTTGCTCCCATCAAGCAGCAGTCGGAAGAAGCCTCCAAGGTCATCAACCGTTACAAACGGGAGACCAAGGAGAGAAGCACCTCGTCAAAGGCTCAGGAGCAGGATCCGCTGAAGAAGTTTAATGGTGTCAACCGTTACATGCCTCCTCGTACCGCCAATGGTGTGTTTATCGAGAGTATGAATCAGGCTGTTGAAGAAGTGGATGGAAAGCTGATGCACCTGCATATGGTGACCTTTGATTCCGAGTTGAGCAACTCTACAAAGCAGCAGAAGGGTGGCAACTGGATTAACAAGGAATCGATGGAACTGAAGGCCTTTCACAATGAAGAGGATGGTCAGAACTATGCCAATGTGGATTCCTATAGTGGTTTCTTTGGTGTATATTGGAATTATATCTACACTGGTACGCCTATTGCGTTGGAAGAGAAAGTGAATGGACGCAACTTCGGCACAGGTCTCGCTACCCGTCTGGCAGCTATTCCTATGCCTGATCCTAGTTTTGAAGTGATGGAGTCTGATGAGAATGAGGAAGACGCCACCAAGTGCGAGATGACTCTCAGCGAGTGGGCTGCCAAACTCGACAAACGCTTTGGAGAGCTGCCAGTGGCGAAATTGGCAGACTGTTGTAAAGAATGGTATGCGAACAGGATGGAAATTGCCAAGTTCAACAATGAGGACAAGGCAGACCGTATGCTTATCCAGCGTGTAGGTTACTATGGTATCAACATCACGGCACCTTTCATCGATATGCGTCATTGGGAGGAACGTGAACAGACCGGCACTTACGAGCTTGACGATATCGACTTGCGTTTCTGCCGAATGGTGATGGACATTCAGTATCGTTGTCAACATCATTTCTTCGGCAAATTGGCATACAACTACTATGATAATCAGGAACGTGATGCGGTTGCTAATAGTACCCACCACACCAGTCGTTTTGCCCAATGTTTCAAAATGTTGCCTGAAAAGTTTACTAATGAGGACTTTGCCAAGGTATTTGGTTTGGCCGACAATGATTCTGGCAGCAAGCAACTCGCGGCTCTTGTCAGTGAAAAAGCCATCGTCCGCAAAAAGCGAGGGTTATATGAAAAGAAAGTAGCTAATCTATAGGTTCGCGAGTTTGGGACACAAGAAAGCCGGAGTCTTCACAGAGTCCGGCTTCTTTGCAATAAATTTGCGATGAAAAATAACTACTAACTAATCAATTACTTTAATCTAAATTTATAATCACTGATGATGTCCTTTGATGATGTGCCGATGAGGGCCTTGAACTCACCGGGCTCAGCAGTCCATTGACCTGTCTGGTCGTTGTAGAAACTGAGGGCTGAGCGGTCGATGGTGAGCGATACCTGCTTGGTCTCACCGGGCTGGAGGAAGATCTTGCGGAAGGCCTTGAGTTCCTTGACGGGACGCTCGACACTTGCCTCGAGATCGCTAATGTAGAGTTGGATGGTCTCCGCACCTGCCACAGCACCCGTGTTCGTGACGGGGAGGGTGAAGGTGATTTGGGTGTTGGGTGTTAGCTCTTGGGTGTTGGCTGATACCTTGCCCAGTTTGAAGGTGGTGTAGCTCAAACCATGTCCGAATGGGAAAAGAGGATTAATTTTACCATTTGACAATTTACTATTTGACAATTTGTCCGTCCAGCGATAGCCCACGAAGAGGCCTTCCTTGTATTCCTCATCGATGATCTTGTGGTCTGCGCGCCAGGTACCGGGATAGGCGCCTGTGGCGTGGGCACCACACTGATCAAGGGAAGCATACCACGTGAAGGGCAGTTTGCCTGAGGGATTCGTTTCGCCTGTCAGCACGGAAGCGATGGCCTCGCCTGCTTCAGAACCGATGAACCAAGCCTGAACAATAGCGGGAACCTTGGCAATCCAAGGGAGGGAAGCAGGGTTACCGGAGATATTGACATAGACCAGACGGGGATTGACTTTCAGGATGGCTTCGATCACCTCGTTCTGGGCGTAGGGCAGGTCGTAGCTCAGACGGTCGTGACCCTCGCAGTCCTGATGGTCGCTCTTGTTGAGGCCTCCGAAGAAGATGACGACATCAGCCTCGCGGGCCTTTTCTACTGCCTCAGCAGTGAGTTCGGCCTGAGTGCGGGTCTCATAGAGCGAACGGCCTACAGTAACGCCGTTGTAGCTCTGGACGGTATCGCCAACGTAGCCTCTCGCGTACTCCAAGCTCGCGACGCGGGCTTGGAGTGCATCAAGAGGTAGGATTTCTTTCTGAGCCTTAAGGGAGGAGGAACCTCCGCCAACGGTCATCATCTTAATGGCGTTCTCACCCACCACGAGGATGCGCTGCATCTTCTGGAGATTCAGAGGCAGCAACGGTGCCTTGTCTTTCTTCACCATATCATTCTTCAGCAGCACGATGCCCTCCTGGGCAATCTTCAGCGCAGCGTCGTAATGACTCTCTGAGCAGAGGAAACCCACGGGCTTGTTGCGCTTCATCGTGGTGCGATAGAACAGGCGCAACACGCGACGTACTTTGTCGTCGAGTTCCTTCGTGGTGTATTTGCCTTGTTGGATGGCCTGCTTGTAGGCCGCTGCCAGATAGTAAGCATCGTAGGCATTGGTCTTACCCATCGTCAGACCGTCTGTCCAGGTACCGAACTCGAGGTCGAGACCATTGCGCACAGCCTCGTCGGTATCGTGACAACCTCCCCAGTCGGAGATGACCACACCATCGAAGCCCCAATCCTGCTTCAGGATCTTGTTGAGCATGATATCGTTGTGGCAGTTGTGTTGGTTCTTATATAGATTGTAGGCGCCCATAATAGCCCACGCACCACCTTCCTGCACAGCGGCCTTGAAGGCGGGCAGATAGATCTCATGCAGGGCGCGGTCAGAAACTATAACATTTACCTGATGACGGTATTCCTCGTCGTTGTTCAGCGCATAGTGCTTCACACAAGCAGCAACACCCTTCGACTGCAGTCCCTGAACGTATGGCACCACCATGCGTGAGGCGAGCCAGGGATCTTCGCCCATATACTCGAAGTTACGGCCATTGAGCGGGGTACGGAAGATATTCACGCCAGGACCCAGCATCACGCTCTTGTTGCGATAGAGGGCTTCTTCGCCCAGGCTCTCGCCATAGAGACGGGCAAGGTCGGGGTTCCAGGTGGCTGCCAGACAGGTGAGGGCAGGGAAGGCCACACAGGAGTCGTTGGTCTGACCTGCCTGTTCCCATTCGTCCCAGAGCACATCAGGACGCACACCATGAGGACCGTCGTCTGTCCACAGATCGGGGAATCCCAGACGCTTCACACCAGGCGAGGAGAACTTCGACTGCGCGTGGATGACGGCGATCTTCTCGTCGAGGGTCATCCTTGCGAGGGCATCGTCGATGCGCTGCTCCAGAGGCATATCCTCGTTGAGATAGGCCGGTGTCTGCGCCACCGCAGTGAATAGTGATGAGTGAATAGTGAATAGTATCGCTGCCACAATCACTCTCAAACTTTTATCTGTTATCATTTTTATTCTCACCTTTTTTCTTTCTATTTCTTCTGGAACACGCGGATGTAGTCTACTTCCATTGTACAAGGCAGGGCACTCTCGTCGACTCCTTGGGCACCACCCCAGTCACCGCCCCACGCGAGGTTGAAGATGACGTAGAAGGGATCCTCGTAGGGCCAGTCGCTGCGACCTTTGCCCTTGTTGTCGTAAGAGAGCTGAACCTTACCATCGACATAGGTGGTGATGTTCTGCGCCGTCCAGAGAATGGCGTAGGTATGGAACTCACCCTCGGCACCTGCACACTTCATCTCGTGAGTGACCTGCGTACCGTTGCTATGGACGTGGTCAGTAGCGTGCAGACTCGACGATACATAGTCGGGATGGTAGCCCACCTCCTCCATGATATCAATCTCACCATCAGCGGGCCATGAACGGAAGTTCACGGGCATCATCCAAAAGGCAGGCCACGTGCCCTTGCCCTTCGGCAGTTTGATGCTGGCTTCGATATAGCCGTACTTCCAGCCTTCCTTCACCTTCGCATACACACGACCCGAGTAGACCTTGCCGTTCTCCTTCAATGCCGTGATGCGGAGCTTGCCGTTGCGCACTTCTGTGACGAGGTTGCCCTCGGGTGTCTTGTGGTTGACATAGTTCTGCAACTCGTTGTTCACCCAGCCCGAGTTCTTCACCTCATGTGTCCAGTCGTCACCATTCAACTCTGAACCCTTGTCGAACTCATCCTGCCAAACGAGCTGATAGCCTTCAGGGGCATTGTAGGCAGACTGCGCAGCCGCTTCCTGGGAAATGCTGATGCTTTTGCGGGCTGAACCCGACATGACCGTTACGGTGCCAGTACGGACACTGGTCGTCGGATTAGCAGGAACCGTGACCGTCAGCGTGCCCGACTGGGCTACCGTATTCTTAGCATCTACCGAAATGAAGTCCGGGTCGGCATACGCATTCCACTCCTTACCGGTTGTAGTGACGTTGACAGTGTAGGTACCGCCTGCTGCGGGTACACTGATGCTTTCCTGAGACAGCGTGATGCTCGTGGTCGGTTGTGGGTCGTCGTTGTCGCTGCTCCCACCGCAGCCCCAAAGGGCTACGGCAAGAGAGAGCAAAAATGTATTAAACATGAATCGTTTCATTTATTAGGCTTCCTTAAAGACAATCTTGCTGATCTTAATCTTGGTGCCTGCAGGCGAGCCTCCGAAGTCGAAGAACAGACGGATGGCAGATGCATCGGCGCCCTCCTTGAGAGTAGCACCCTTCAGGGTGTAAACGAACGGCTCGTCGGCAGGGATGTCGTGGCGTCCCTCGCAGAAGAAGTTGGTATCACCGGCATCGGTGAGCTTGATGGTCACACCTGGGCAGTCCTGATCCACCTCCATCTCCAACTGGAAGTTGTAGGCCTTAGAACCACTGGCGGTGAGCTTGGTGTCGATATGGAACTGGCCCTGCCACTGTGAGCCACCCATGCCCTCAGGAAGTACAATCTCGTAAGTATTGCCATTGTGAACACACTCTGAGTTGGGAATCTGACTCCAGCCGTTATCAGCGAACCAATAGCCGAAAGCATCGAACATTGAACCATCGTCAACAGTTTTCCAGAGGTTGTCTGCATCGTCGTAGTTCAGCGTGACAGCTTCCTCGAAGTAGATCTTGCTGATCTTGACATTCGTGCCGGCAGGTGAGCCTCCGAAGTCGAAGAACAGACGGATGGCCGTAGCATCGACGCCATCTTTCAGCGTTGCGCCTGTCAGTTTGAAGATGAACGGCTCGTCGGCCTTGATATCATGACGTCCCTCACAGAAGAAGTTGGTATCGCCAGAGTCTGTGAGCTTGATGGTGACACCAGGACAATCCTGGTCAGCTTCCATGACGAAGTAGAAGTTATAAGCCTTAGAGGCGCTGGCGGTGAGCTTGGTATCAATATGGAACTGACCCTGCCACTGACTTCCGCCCATGCCTTCAGGAAGTGTAATCTCGTAGGTATCGCCACTATGAACGCACTCTGAGTTGGGAATCTGACTCCAACCGTTATCAGCGAACCAATAGCCGAAGGCATCGAACAGAGTTCCATCGTCAACGGCCTTCCAGAGGTTAGCGCCTGAATTGTAATCCCAGTCCATCACAGGTGCATCGGGATTGTCGGGATTGTCGTCGCCATTGGGAGGAACGGTGCCATCGTCATCAGCATGGTTCTTCAGCACGATGTTCGAGATGCTGATGTTGGTCTCACCAGTAGCATGACCGAAGTCAAACACGAGCTTCACAGGATCAAGATCCTTGCCAGGCACGTCGCTCACCCAGAAGATGTAGTCCTCGCCTGCTTTCAGGTTCACCTGGTGCTCGTCGATGATGGCATCGGCATCGGTCTCGTTGGTCAGCTTGATGACCACACCCTCGATGTCGCGGTCGGTGCTGAGGATGCAGGAGAAGTCGTAGTTGACAGCTGCTGAGGTGACGAGGTTGGTGTGGAAATGAACCTGTGCCTGCCACTCAGAGAAGCATTCCTGTGGAATAGTGACGCTATAGTCGTTGTCACCGCCCTTGAAGAGTGCTGCAAAAGCATCGGTCTGCTCATTGCCCCAACCTGGATCAGGGTTATAATAGAACGTCATGGTCGGGGTAATGCCCTTCCACATGTTGAACTGGCTGTTGGGATCGAAGCCTTCCCATTCCTTCTCACCTTCCTTGCTGGTGAGAATGTAGCGCCATGCAATCGAGCGGTCAGGTTTGTCATAGACAAGCACGATCTTATTGGCTGTCAGCTGCTCTACGCGGAACAGGGGATCTTCATACTGGGCATCAGAGCTCATATAGGGGAAGAGGGTGTTGGCGGACAGACGGATATAGCGCTGCCTGGTTGTGTTGCCTTGGTTGTCAGTCCAGTCACGTTCTTCGAAGTTCCAGGTGGCTGTCTGGTTGCCGAGCGCAACATCCACATCTTCTGCAGCACCATTGGCCCACTTGGTTTCTTTATTAACATAGGTCATGCCGTCGGCACCTGCATTATAGGTATAGCTACCGCCCTTACGGGTGTCAGCCGTAAAGGTAATACGGTCGTCGTAAACACCGAAAGCCTTCTTGTCGTCAGGACCGGCAGCCCACCAGCCAGAACCATCTGTACCGGCTTCGCCACAGCCCATGTGACCTTGTTCCTTATTGTCGATGCGCCACTCTTTGCCAGTGATGCGACGGAAGTCGGAAGAATAGTCGATTTTGGTCTCGTTGAAGGTATATTCCTTCTTCACACCGGCCTGGCTGATGCCATTGCGGTTGCCAAGGCGAAGTTCGACGGTATGGGTACCAGCCTCGTCGTTCTTATAACCGACCTCGTAGAGGCTGGAGTAGGTTGTACCGTCAAGAATCCAGATAGGATAGGTTCCGGCAGCTGGTGTACAAGTAGCTACCATCTGATTGGTCTCCTGATCAACGGTTATCTGGAAGTCAACACCCTCCATTGTCGGGAGGCCATTGGGGTCGGCACCGCTGAATTCGTCGGGGGAACAGGCAGTGAATAAAGGTAAAAGGGTAAAAAGGTAAAAAGGTAAAAGCTTTACCAGCCCTTTGGCCTTATTGAATATATTTGTTCTCATAATAATCCTTGTTTTTATTTCACTTTTCACTTAATAATTGTTCTGCTTCAGAGTGGGATCTGCATCGAGTTCAGACTGAGCCAGAGGGATGTACTTCTTACTGGCTGTCCAGCTGTTGGTACGATAGCCGTAGGCATCGGGAACGAGTACGGTAGAAGCCTTCTGGGTAGCACCAGGGATGCCCTCTGCACGTACGAGGTCGAAGTAACGTTTGCCCTCACCACAGAGTTCCAGATGACGTTCGTTGAAGACATCGTCGATAGTGACGTTAGAGAGGTTATCCAAACCAGCACGGGCACGGACCTCGTTCACATAACCTGTTGCCTCTGCAGCACTGCCACCAGTCTGCAGCAGCAGTTCAGCTGCATTCAACAGGGTCTCGGCATAGCGATAGATACGCTTATTGTTATTGTAATTCAGGTTCTTCGACGTTGGACAGTCCTGATTGTTGGCAGACTGCGGACGATACTTACCATGCCAGATGTGGGTATCCTGATAACGCTCGTTGTACTCGTAGCCTCGTACGTCCCAACAGGTGACATCGCGACGCAGGTCGTTCTCGGCATACATATTGTAGGTTTCGAGACGCATGGGCAGGAATCCCCAGCCATCGTTACCGGCATCCCAGCCTTCACCGCCCTTCCATTGGTTGGGTGAGCAGAGGGTGGGGAATACGGTACCACCGGCATTCAAGGCTGCATCACCCCAGTCGCGCTGGGCTTGGTCGTCGTTATAGTTAATCTCGAAGATGCTCTCGGCACACCACTCGCCACTCTCCTGCCACAGGTCATAAAAGCTGGGATTGAGCGAATAGCTGGAGTCAGCGATGATCTGTTTCATATAGTTGAGAGCCTGCGGATAGCGGGCATTATCATTCTGGTACATCACCATCTCGGCATAGAGCATATAGGCGAAGGCCTGGCTCACACGACCACTCTCGGCAGCGGCCCAGCGCATGGGCAGCACGTTGGAGGCGATGATCTCCTCGAGTTCTGGCAACAGCTTGCTGTAGATCTCGTCAGCTGAGAGCTGCGGAGCCGTATAGGGCAGCGAGAGATTTTCCAGATAGAAAGGCACGTTGCCATAGTAGTGCCACAGGATATTATAATAGTACACACGAAGCAGACGGGCCTGCATCTCCATCGACTTACGGAAGCTGGCAGAGGCCTTGCCTTCCCAGCCTGCATACTTGATGGCATCATTACAGCGTTTGATGCCGCTATAGAAGTCGCCCCAGAGGGTACCGAGGGTGTTGTTGCCGTCGGCTGCGAAGTTGAACAGACGGTGCCAGTGCTGGTTATCGGTATTGTCGCTACCGCCTACCCAGAAGTCGTCACCCATGATTTCGCCATCAACCGTCAGGTCGTTATAGGCTTTGTTGTCCCAGTCTGGCCAATGCAGGGGAGCATAGGCAGAAGTGAGGGCCTCGTTGAGGGTCTCCTCGGTGGTATAGTATTCCTCCAGAGGCTCGCCGTCGGGCTTGGTCACCTCCAGAAATTCGTCGCTACATGACGAAAGGAGACAGGAGACAGAAATCAGGAGGAAGGAGGAAAGAGGAAGGAGGAAGGAGAAAAGTCCTGCTGCAACCTTATTGTATATCTTGTTATTCATATCTATAAACTATAAACTTTAAAACTATAAACTAACATTTACGCCAATTGTGAAGGTGCGGGCCTGCGGATAGACACCATAGTCTACACCCGTAGCCTCTGTATTATGCTTCTGAGAGTTGTTGTCGAAGCCGGCACCGACTTCGGGATCGAAGCCCCAGTACTTGGTCCATGTGATAAGATTCTCTGCACGGCCATAGATGCGCAGGCGGCTGATGCCAATCTTACTGGTCAGGCTGCGGGGCAGGGTATAGCCCAGCGTGATGTTCTTCAGGCGCAGGTAGCTGCCGTCGCGGACATACATGTCGCTGCACACCCAGTTCTTGGAGTCGCCAAGGGTAGGCACGCTGTTGCTGGTACCTTCACCCGTCCAGCGCTGGAGCACCCAGGTGGGATAGTTGCCTGATGCGATATCCTGACGATAGGTGGCATCGAACACATCCACGCCGCTGACACCCTGGAAGAAGACACCCAGATCGATGCCCCGCCATTCAGCGTCGAAGTTCAGACCAAAGGTCCAGTCGGGTACACCATTACCGATATTAGTACGGTCGTCGGAAGTAATCTTACCATCGCCGTTGGTATCCACGAACCGGAAGTCTCCGGGCTTCGAGCTGGTACCGTACTTGCTGTTATAGGCATCGGCCTCAGCCTGGTTCTGCAGGATACCGTCGGTCTTATAGCCATAGAAGAAGGGGAAGGGCTGGCCGTTCTCGGCACGGGTACCGCCATCAGAGAACTGGCTGATGCCGTAGTTCAGGAAACCGGTATCATTACCGATGTTTGTCAGTTTGTTCTTCAGATACGAGGCGTTGCCTTTTACGGCGAAGTGGGCATCGCTGATGTTCCACTTGTAACCCAGCTCGAACTCGATACCGCTGTTCTCCATGTCGCCTACGTTGGCCAAGGGACGGCGTTCACCCACATAGCTCGGAATGGGCATGTCGATGATCATACCGTTGGTCTTCTTGATATAATAGTCGACGCTGAAGGTCAGTTTGTTGTTCCAGAATCCGAAATCGAGTCCGAGGTCGGTCTGCTCACTCTCCTCCCACTTCAGGTCTTCGTTGGAAAGACGGTCTGCCTTTGAACCATAGACCATAGCGGCTGTCTGTCCGTAGTAATAGTTGCTGCTGCCACCGATGGCTGTCAGTGTGGTATAGGCGAAATCGCCGATATTATCGTTACCGTTCTTACCCCAGCTGGCGCGTAACTTCAGGTTGGTGAGCCAGTCGCGGGTGTTCTCCATGAATTTCTCGTTCATGATATTCCAACCTACTGAGAAGGAGGGGAACGTACCGTATTTGTTGTTGGAACCGAAGCGGCTGCTGCCGTCGCGGCGGATGGTGGCCTGGAACATATACTTCTCGTCGTAGTTGTAGCTCAGACGGGCGAAGAGAGATGACAGGCGATGTTCTACGTAAGGACCACCCCAGGCTCCTACCAGACTCTTGGCGCCGATTACCTTACCGTCGGCATCGGTCGTGAGTTCGAGGTCACCACCCGTCGTGTAATTGAGAGAGGGTTTTTCGACATTCACCAGATACCAATGCGAACCGCCCAGTTCGTCGCCTTTCGTCTTCAGGGCACTCTGTCCCAGCACCACACCGATGGTATGACGGCCGAAGCTCTTGTCGTAGGTCAGCGTGTTCTCAAGCTGCCAGGTGCTGTTGTTGCCCTTATAAGAGGTGGCAGAGGTGTGGTCGGCATTATTGTTGCCTGAGAGATAATACTTTTGCTTAGTAGCGTTGTCGTAGCCCCAGAAGGAGAGTTCGGCACTATAGGTGAAGTGGTATTTCAACTCGTCGAACAACTGCAGGTCAACGGAGAACTTTGGCATGAACTTATGGCTCCAGTTCTTCTGAGGCGTGCCCTGCATCATGGCGATGGGGTTGTTCTGTTCCTGGTAGCTGCCGATATAGCCGGGGATGGTGTAGGGATTGCCGTCAGCATCCTTGTAGAGGTCGTAGGCGGCATATTGGTCCAGCATCTTCTCGGCGATGTCGCCATGAAGGGTGACAGGTAGTGTGGGTGCCAGATAGAGGGCAGAACCAAGGGGAGAACCCCAGGTGGAGTTGGCCTCGATACCGGTGTTATGCACACGCATATAGGAGAGGTTCGCGCTTACATCGAGTTTGTTCAGGAAGTTACGCTCCTTGGAGTCGTCAAACAAGTTGAACTGATTGTTGGAACGGATGGTCAGACGGTCATAGTTCGACTGTCCGAAGTTACCGCCCACGATACCGTCCTGGGAGAAGTAACCCAGCGAGAGGTAGTAGTTGATCTTCTCGGATGCGCCGCTGATGCTGACATCGTGCTGCTGGATGGGCGCATTGTCGTTGAAGAGCAGCTCCTGCCAGTTGGTGCCGAAGCCTTTGATGGCATCGCCGTTGGCGTCTACAAGGTTGTAGGGATCCTGATAGAGAGGCGACATGCCGTTCTGCACACGACGTTCGTTCTGCAGGATGGCATAGTCGGTAGCACCTGTCACGTCGCGCTTCTTCCACGCGCTTTGCCAACCGTAGCTGAAATTGTAATTGATGCTGGCCTTGCCGATCTTTCCCTTCTTGGTGGTCACAAGGATTACACCGTTGGCGGCGCGGGCTCCGTAGATGGCTCCCGAGGCGGCATCCTTCAGCACTTCGATACTCTCGATATCACCAGGGTTCACACTTTCCATACCATTCTGGTCGGTAGGCATGCCGTCGATGATGTAGAGGGGCTCGGAGTTGTTGATGGTTCCGATACCACGGATACGGATCATCGACTTGGCACCGGGCTGTCCGGAGGCCGACGTTACATTCACACCAGCGGCCATACCCTTCAGGGCATCCTCCGCACGCAGACGGGTCTTGCCTTCAAGGTCGTCGGCTGAGACCTTCGCGATGGAGGCCGTCACCACGCTCTTCTTTTGAACACCGTAACCAATCACCACCACGTCCTGCAGCGTTTGGGCGTCTTCTTTCAGCACGACCTTCATGCCGCGGGTGGCCCTCAGTTCCTGAGTAACATAGCCGATGTAACTGATAGTAATGGTCGTACCCTCGCTCACCTTGACGTTGAAATTACCGTCAAAGTCGGTGATACTGCCATTCTGAGGATTACCTTTTTCGACGACGGAAGCTCCGATAATGGGCTCCCCATTCTCGTCTGTCACAGTTCCCAAGATGCCTTGGGCTCGCGTTACCATTGACATCATCAATGCCAATAACAACCATAGATACCTGCTTTTTTTCATACTTTGTTAGTTAAAATTATAATAATGTAATGTTGATTGTCGGTTTACCATTTTCGACGGTGCAAAATTAAGCAAAAAGATAACACCATTTTTGAAGGTGAATGGAAAAAGTGGATGATTCCAGATGCTTGAAATTGCTAATTAATTAGTAATAAGATACTTGCGTTTTTAGTTGTTCTTAAAAAGAGTGGACGAAATATAGAGGTGTAATTTTTACAATTAATGCCTTTTTACAAGGTTTTCACCCTGTTTTCGAACTGTTCGCGGTTGCCAAGGGCGCCGTTTTTGATGCGGGCGCGGTAGTTGTAGATGGTGTTCACAGAATAGTGCAAGAACTCGGCTATCTTCGACGAGTCCTCAAAGCCCAGACGGATCAGGGCAAAGATTCGGATATCTGTTGTCAGCCGGTTCTCCTCCTTGGGATGAATCTGCATGTCCGGCTGCAACAGGGCGTTGAAATCGTCGATGAAATTGGGGAAGAGGTGCAGGAACACGGTATCGAAGTTCTCGTAGAGTTCCTCTAGTTCCTTCTCTTTCAGTTCTGTCGACTTCGATATCTGGAACAGCTCGTCGAGCTCTTTGTTCTTCATCTTCTTGTTCACCATCTTGCGATAGTTGTCGAGCTTGTCGATATACTGCGAACAAAGACTCATAAAGCGTCCGATATACTCCTCCTTCACGCGGTTGCTCTCGGTTAGTTGAGAGTTGAGAGTTGAGAGTTTAGAGTTTAGGGCGGCGAGTTCGTCTTTTTGTGTTGCGAGCAGACTATTGGCTGAGGCCAGCTCGTCGTTCGAGGTCTTCAGGTCGTTACGGGCGGCATGCAGCTGGGTGTTGCGGCGATGCACGAAGAAGAAAGCCCCTAAGAGCAACAGGGCCAGCACGCTGATCACGGCCAATGTTCCCCAAAGATGTGAGGTGATGCGTTCACTCTGCGACTTGTATTCGTTGGCGATATGCGACAGCAACGGGGCTATCTGCCAGTTGCGCTGGCGGGAGCCATAACGGTTGGCACAGTCGCTGGTATAGCTGATGTAGTGCGAGGCACGGTCCACATCGCCACTCAGCATCAGTTCGTTGGCCAGCTCCCACATCGACCCCTGGTCCATGGCGGCATTGCGGATATCTGCCAATACCGACTCCGTCAGCCAGTACATCATCTGGGTGGTATCGCGCTGCAGCTTGTATTCGATATAGCGGTAGAGGGCTACCAACGCATAGGGATGGCTGCCGGGCTCCACGGTCTTCATCCACTCGTCGTTGATGGCCATTGCTTCCTTCAGCTTGCCTTCTGCCTGTGCGGCCTGTTCCCTTCTGAGAAAACACGATTCGCTGGTGGGGGGCAGATGGTCGAACATCAGTAGCTTGTAGTGCTCTTCCTTCGCCTGATAGATCTTTCGGATATCGTCGAGGCGGGTGTAATAGCTCAGTTCGCCGTACACATTATTATAGGCTTCGTAATAGGTGCCAAGCACTTGTTTGTCGAGACCGCTGCCTAAGCGGATGGAGTCCAGGATGTTCAGCGCCTCGTCATAGAGACCGATGTTCGAACAACGGATGGCCAGCTGCGACCGGCAGCGAACGGAGCCGTCGTGATCGCCCAGCCCTTCTGCTAGCGCGATGCACTCACGAAGGAAGTAGATGGCGGAGTCGCTCACAAACGGGCGGTAGAGTTCGAAGAGCCGGTAGCCCTCATCGTATTTCTGCTTCCCGTTGGCCTGCTCATAGGCATGGCGGGCAGCGGTGATCCTGGCTTCGCGTTGTGCCACATAGCGGGGCGACTCGGCAATGGCCTCGTCGATGAGCTGCAGACGCGATTCCAGATCCGTACCTTGGGCACGGACTGCCGTCGAAAGCAGTATCAGAATGGCCGTTAGCAGTTGTCTCATCATCATTTTCTATCGTTTCTACAGCGCAAAGATACAAAAAAAAAGGAAAAGGGAAAAGTGAAAAGTGAAAAATTTGCTGCCGCTCTTGTTTTTTTCAATAAAAAAAGGTATTTTTGCACCGCAAATTATTAAATAACCCCTAAGATGAGAAGAATCTTATTCGCAATTTTATTGGTAATGACAACAGTAATGTCCAAGGCCCAGAGTTTTGATTTCAACGAGGTAGACTGTGGTCCCGAGGCCACGACGTTCCAGCTTTTCGCTCCAGCAACGGCCAAACGGGTTGTGGTGCGCATCTACAACGATGGCATCGGTGGCAAACCCATCAAGACCGTGAAGATGAAACTGATGGGGGATATATGGAAGGCCGAGGTCAAGGGCAACCTCCTGGGCAAGTTCTATACCTTCGATATGGGCAAGGGCGAGTGTCCGGGCGTGTTTGCCAAGGCTGTGGGTGTGAATGGCCAGCGGGGAGCCATCGTCAATCTCGTGAAGACCGACCCTGAGGACTGGTGCTGCGATGCCCATCCCGTGGTCAAGTCGCCTGCCGACCTCGTGGTCTATGAGATGCACCACCGCGACTTCTCCATCGCCCGCCCCGATGCCAAGCACCCGGGTAAGTTTCTTGCCCTGACGGAATCCTGGGCCATCGATCATCTGAAGTCGTTGGGGGTGAATGCCGTCCATATCCTGCCTAGCTACGATTATGGCTCCGTGGACGAGACCCGTCTTAACACCCCGCAATACAACTGGGGCTACGATCCCGTGAACTACAATGTGCCCGAGGGGGGCTACTCCACCAACCCCTATGACCCCGCATGTCGTATCCTCGAGTTCAAGCAGATGGTGCAAAGTCTCCACAATGCAGGCATCGCCATTATCCTTGATGTGGTCTACAACCATACCTATGATATCGACCACTCCAACTTCCAGCGCACGTATCCGGATTATTATTATCGGATTACTCCGAATACTCCGAGTACTCCGAAAAAATATTCCAACGGTTCTGGCTGTGGCAATGAGACTGCCTCTGACCAGCCCATGATGCGCCAGTTTATGATCGAGTCCGTGAAATACTGGATTAAGGAATACCACATCGATGGTTTCCGCTTCGACCTCATGGGCTGTCATGACATCGAGACGATGAACGAGATCCGCAAGGTTGTCGACGCTATCGATCCCTCCATATTCATCTATGGTGAGGGTTGGAGCGCAGGCCAATGTGCCCTGCCCACAGAACAACTGGGCGTGAAGGCCAATATCCCGAAGATGCCCCGCATCGCTGCCTTCTCCGATGAGATCCGCGATGCCCTGCGCGGTCCCTTCGACGATGATAGCAAGGGCGGATTCCTTGCTGGTGTGCTCGATTGCGAAGAGAGTGTCAAGTTCGGTATCGCAGGTGCCATCACCCATCCGCAGGTGGATATGTCGAAGGTCAATTACAGTAAAACGCCTTGGGCTACAGAACCTACCCAGATGATGTCCTACGTCAGTTGTCATGATGATATGTGCCTCGTGGACCGTCTGAAAGCCAGTATCCCTGGTATCACGGAAGATGAATTGATTCGTCTTGATCTCCTGGCACAGACGGCAGTCTTCACCTCACAGGGCGTGCCTTTCATGCTCTCTGGCGAAGAACTGCTGCGCAGCAAGAAGGGCGTACACAACTCCTTCGAGTCGCCCGATAGCATCAACCAGCTCGACTGGCAGAATCTCCAGCGTTATCCGCAGGTGTTCAAGTATTATCAGGACCTCATCGCCCTCCGCAAACATCATCCAGCCTTCCGTCTCGGCGATGCCCATCTGGTGCGAAAGCATCTGGAGTTCCTCGATTCTCCCAAGGGGGTGGTGGCCTTCCGTCTGAAGGATTATGCTGGGCGCGACGACTGGCGCAACATCGTTGTCATTCTCAATGCCAATCGCGAGCAGGCCTCCGTCTCACTCCCAAAGGCCATGTACACCATCGTCTGTCAGAATGGGGAGATCAACGAGGCTTCCACCTCTAAGCTCTTCGGTCGCCGTGCCATCGTCGAACCTCAGTCCGCGATGATCTTGCACGATTAAAAAAGATGAGGGATCGGCAAGTCGCAGAAGGGACATCAGGAATGAGCTGTGCAGCACGCATTGTGTTGGGTGCAGAAGAGAAACCGCCGCGCCGAATCTGTTGCAAAAGATGCAAAAAACGCCCGACTCAAGTTCGAAAATAAAAATAATTCTTGATTTATTTTGCATTTTGCTTGCTTATTCGTATCTTTGCGGCATAGAAAGCAAGACGGCATGATGAACTCTCTGGCGAAACGGCTCACCTATCGCATCATGGCGGTGGTACTGGTGATGATGGCGATCATCAGTATCGTGACTTATTA
>JAEEGF012344687.1_pt1 | contig 18506 bp, 18 predicted proteins | sample 9134171 | NCBI WGS metagenome assembly JAEEGF01 (sample SAMN16246542, study PRJNA631951) | gut metagenome | biome: gut microbiome; feature: rumen; material: AP-attached | host: Bos | place: Iran: Karaj | collected 2018-10
CACCGGAGAATACAAGAAAATCGATCCACTGGTCTAGACTATGCTTCATGTGACTGACGCGAAATATATTGGCGATTACAAGATATCCGTCGAATTCAATGACGGATGCCGTTTTGTCGCTGATTTCGAAAACGTCATCAAGTCGGACCACCGACCTATCGTGCAGCAACTTGCAGATATCAATACCTTTAAGGATTTCACGCTGCAAGCACACACAATCACATGGTCAAACGGCGTCGACTTCGCCCCGGAATTCATCAAAAAACTGATAAATCCCGAACCCAGTCCGGCATAAGCCTGAACTTGATATCGCAATATGCGATTTCAAGTTTTTCTCAAAATAGGGCCTAAAATTTCTTCCGAACGTCTGCAGCGGAAAGCCAGCAGCCCTGTTCGGCAGATCGTTCGCCCTCGGCAAGAGCCTTCTGGAGTTGCATTTCTGACTGAAGAAAGTTGGCATATTCCTTTTCGAAAGCCACTTTCTGCCTCGGGTCCGCCATAATCCTATCAAAGGTCGATGTTTGTTTTATCATGTTTCAAATCTATTTTCAGATTATCCCATTGTCAAGAGATTATTCTAATCACCCAAAAAATTTGGGGGCATCAAATTGGTCTTTCTTTTTTATCTCAGGCAGCGACCTACCGCCCTGTTCTGTATCAAATAAAAAAAATCTCCGTGGGGGAGATGTTCCCCTTTCGTTTTTTTTCAAGCATTGGTGCTTTCCTGTACTTTCTCGATAACCTCCTCAGGGGTCACAAAGTTCAGAACGCTATAAGCGGTCATTTCATTGCCCATATCTTTGAAACTAGCCCCAAAGTGATAGACTGTGTCATCAATCAGCAGGAACCGGTCGTGAATCGTCCGCATCGTCTTTAAATCTAGGTCAGGATATTGCTTTTTGTGCAAGGCTACAGCCTCCTTGAATTCGGGAGTGATTCTTGGAGAATAAATAACGGCCTTGACGCCCTTCATACGCATCGCCGCAAATTTCAGTACTTCGATTGTGGCATACGGGTCAATAAAAACCACAGAACGCTTCGCCGACTTCACGAGATCAGCAATTAAAACGAGCCCGTCAAAACGTGTTCCAGTCGCAAGTATGCCTCCTGTAGGAGTTTGCGAAGCCTTGACGAAGAAATCGATGCGTTGTTCGACCGCAGAAAGGCGGGAATCCTGTTCGGCTATGGATTTTTCCACACCTTCAATTTTTACATTTTGGTCCTCAATTAGCTGCCGCTGCTCATGCAAACGGTCTACAATTTGCAAGTCTGTTGCAATCTTTCGTTGGTTTACGGCGTACCCTTTGAGCATATAGTCTTTCAATACCGTATTTGCCCATTGTCGAAAACGCGTTCCGGCAATAGACTTGACTCGGTAACCAACAGAAATAATTACATCAAGGTTATATAGGGTTGTATTATAGGTCTGGTCAGCATCAGCACCCATATGTGCAAAATTTGCACACGTGATATCCTTTTCCAATTCACCCTCTTTATAGATATTTTTGATATGCCTCCCAATAACGGTCCTATCTTTTTGGAACAAGTCGGCCATCTGAACTTGCGAAAGCCAGACGGATTCATTTTCCATACGAACCTCTAACCGAACTTCACCTTCTGGCTGGTAGAGCACAATTTCGCCTTTTTCTTCTGTTTTATCCATTTTTTTACTCCTATAAACAAAAAAAAGTCGGCTTTTGATATATAAAACACCCAATTTCCTTTGGGGATATAACAAAAGTCGGCTTTTCTAGTCGAACGTGGCTTGTAAGCGGAAATCCGCTACCGGTGCCTGACAGGGGATAATATACAAAAAAATCCTCCGCAGGGGAGGATTTCACTTTAAAGGGGAAGGCGTTATTTTCCAAAATTAATTCGCAGGGTTTGTCCGGAGGAGTTGCGGACGACATAGACGCCGCTCCCGAAGCCGGCGGTCTTGAGTCCGGCCTTGAGGTCCGTGAGCGTTGCGCCGGCGTTCAGACGGATGTTCCCGAGTTCGGAGCCCATCAGGTCGAATACCTTGTAGCTGCCCGCGACTTTCGCGAATGCACCCGCGGCGATTTTAGGCACGATGCCCGTGGTGGTTCCGTTGCGGATGTCCTCCGCGCTGCCTTCGCTTTCACCAAAGGCAATCCAGTCGAGGTTCACGTAGTCGCTTGTCACCAGCACCTTGAGCACGTGCTCGCCCGTGGTGAGTTCCTTGGTGGTCGTTCCCTTGAAGGTGCCGTAGGAGTCGAAATCTCCGGTGCCCGCGAGCGCGAGCGTGTCGGTAATCGGCTCGTCGTCCAAGAACAGGCGCACGCCCGTGTTGTCCATGCCGCTAGCGTAACTGAGCTCGAAGGGGAGCTTCCCGCCGGCCTGCACGTTCACGGTGTATTCCAGCCATTCGCCCTTCTGCGTGTAGCCCACGGCAAATCCGTCGCCGTTTTTCACGATGTCCACGCGGTCTTCGCGGTATTCGCCGCCCTGGTTCTTGGTGTCCATGTCGTAGTAGGCCTTGCCGGCACCGCCCACGTCGTAGTTCTCGAAGTCGATGAAGTTTGATGCCCCTTCGACCTTTGCGCCCACCACGGGCAATTCGCACTTGGCTTCGGCGTCAGTAAGTTTCGCCTTGCAGAACGGGCCCTGCGGAATGGAGGTCTTGCTGTCCTCGAATTCCCAGTAGTCCGCCTCGAAATCGCCCGCGAACACAAAGAACACGTCGTGCTTGCCGACCGCACCGGTCAGCGGCACCGTCACGAGACCGTCTGCGGTGAATTCCGCCTTGCCGACGATTTCTCCATCCACCTTGTCCAGGCGGACCGTGATGCTCGACGCCTTCTTGACGCTCAGCACCGACGCCGAGAAGCTTTCCGCGCCCGCGTCGCCGAATTCCACGCCGCTAATCTTGGTGTAGTCGCCGTCGCCGATGTTCGTGAGGATTACGTTGCCCACGTCCTTCGCGTTACGGCTCTTGACGCCCTCGCTCCAAGACATGGTTTCGGCTTCCACGCGCTTGTACGGGTCGAAATCTTCGACCTGCGCCACGCCGTTTTCGGGCCAGAAGTCGATTTTCTGGATAGTTCCGTCGGCGTTGTAGTGCATCTCGGCCACGGAGACCGAGCGGCGTTCCGCATGCTTGTAGGCCTGCCCGATTTTAGCCTGGTATTCTGCCCAAAGCAGGTAATTCAGGCCGAAAACGTAAGATTTTCCCTTGTAGTCGATGATACCCGGGTGGTTCCCGCGGCTCTTCGAGGAATGCGGCATGATATCGCCCTTGTAGTTCCACGGGCCGGTGGGGGAGTCGCTCATGGCATACCCGATGCCCTCGGAGCAGCAGGTGGAGGCGAACGCCATGTAGTAATGACCATCGCGCTTGTAGAACCACGGACCTTCCTGGTAGTCCTTGATTTTCGGGTACGTCACGATGGAACCGTCGGTGTGTATCATGTCCTTCTTGAGCTTGACCATGTAGAGTTCGGGGTTGCCCCAGTACATGTAGGCCTGGCCGTCGTCGTCAATCCATACGGTAGGGTCGATGTCGTTCCAGTGCTCGCGCTGCCACACGAGCTGGCCGTTCAGCGGGTCCGTGAAGGGGCCGTAGGGGCTGTCCGAAACCAGCACTGAGATGCCGTGGCCGTGGATGGGGCAGTACATGAACCATTTGCCGTCGCGCTCGATGACCTGTTCAGCCCATGCGCCGTTGTTGGAATTGTACCACTTGAAGTCCCCGAGAGAGGCGACCGCGCCGTGATCCGTCCAGTTGACCATGTCGGTGGAGGTGTACAGCAGCCAGTCGTACATCATGAACCCGTCGGCGTTGTCGTCGTCGTGGGTCGTGTACAGGTAAACCGTGTCGCCGTGCACGTAGGGGGCCGGGTCCGCCGTATACTTTGTCGTGATGATGGGGTGCTGCGCAAAAGCCGCGCAGGCCAATACCAAAAAACCGAATAAGACTTTTTTCATCTTAAACTCCAAACATTTTATACATCAATGATAAAGATATACCGTAAAAAGCCCCGCTGAACATGGCAGGGTTGATTTATCGTTGACAATTTTTCAATAGGCGGGGGAGGTTTCCCCTTTGAATGCTTAGATTTTTTTCGCTATATTATGCGATGGATGGGTGAGTTCCGACAACACAAGTGAGGATGTTTGTGAAAAAATTTGCATTCCAGTCGGCGGCACTTGCCGCGTTTACTCTGGCCCCGGTCTTTGCCGCGACCGCCTACATCAACGAAATCGGCTACCGTCCGGGCGATTCCAAGGAACTTGCCCTTGTGGACGCCAACGGAAACGTGGATTTTGTGAATGCCGCGGGGCAGGTCGCGCTTTCTGTGACGCCCAAGGCGGCCTCGTTCTGGGATGCCAGCGGCCAGAACGTGCAGCTGGTCGACTTCTCGAAGCTTGTTGAGCCGGGCAAGTATAGTGTCAAGGTGAACGGCAACGAGCTCCGTTCCGACCTTGTGGTAAAAACCAAGACTTACGAAGACGTTGTGAAGGCAGCCCTCAAGTGGTTCTACTACCAGCGCGCCTCCATGTCGTTGGAAGAACAGTACGCCGGCAAGTGGAGCCGTGCCGCGGGCCACACCAATGCGACCGTTGAACTGCACAACTCCACCGGGGCCTCGGGCACAATCAACTCCACCAAGGGCTGGTACGACGCCGGCGACTACGGCCGCTACATTGTGAACTCAGGCATCACCACTTACACGCTCCTTTCGCTTTATGAACACTTCCCCGAGTATTTCAAGACCCTCAAGTGGAACATCCCGGCAGACGGAAGCCTGCCCGATTTGCTTGCCGAGATCAAGTGGAATTTGGACTGGATGCTCACCATGCAGGCGAACGACGGCGGCGTTTACCACAAACTCACCTCCCTCGGCTTCCCGGGCGACGTGATGCCCGCGCAAGACAATTCCAAGCTCTACGCCATTGGCAAGAGCACGGCAGGCACCTTCGACTTTGCGGCCGTGATGGCGCTCGCCTCTCGAGTGTACAAGCCCTTTGACGCCTCCTATGCGACCAAGTGCCTTGATGCTGCCAAGAAGGCTTACAGCTGGGGTTTGCAGAACCCCAACCAGAACTTCACGGCGAACCCGAGCGGTGTTTCGACCGGCGCATACGAAGATTCAAAACCTGGCGATGAAAAAATCTTTGCTGGTACCGAACTTTTCATTACCACAGGCGACGCCTCGTACAAGCAGAGCGGCACCACCGAGTACATTTCGTACTGGGGCGATGTGACGGGTCTTGCCACCTACGAGAAGGCGACGCACCAGGCGTTTGGTGACGCCGGTGAAGCCAAGCAGAAAATCTTGGGCACCGCCGACGGCTTTGTGAAGCGCGCCGAATCGGGCTTTGGCGTGGTGATGGCGAAGGACGACTTTGTCTGGGGTTCCAACTCCACGGCCGCCAACCAGGGCGTTTGGCTGTTGCACGCCTACTACCTGACGGGCGATGAAAAATATTACAACGCGGCTGTCAAGGCGCTCGACTATTTGCTGGGCAAAAACCCGCTCGACATGTCGTTTGTGACCGGTTTCGGCACCAAGTCGCCCAAGATGCCGCACCACCGCCCCAGTACCTCCGACAACGTCGATGACCCGATCCCCGGAATGCTAGTGGGAGGCCCGCAGCCCGGTGGCGAAGACGTGGGCTCCGCTGCCGAGTGGAAGTGCGCCGACTACAGAACAGGCCAGGCCGCTACCGCTTATACCGACCAGCGCTGCAGCTACGCCACCAACGAGGTTGCCATCAACTGGAACGCCCCGCTTGCCTATTTGGCGGGCGCTCTCGAGGCCCTCAACGCCGGCTACGCTCCCGAATTTGCTGTTGACGGAGTCGCCAAGGGTGAACTGCCGACCTCCAGTTCGTCGGTTGCCGAGTCTTCTAGCTCGCAGGGCCCCACCGGGTTCACTGCCCCCGTGGAACGCGACTTGGTACGCGAATCGCAGCCTCGCTTCCGCTTTGACAACCACAAGCTGTATGTCGAAATGAACGGCAAACGCTTTGACCTCAAGGGCGAGCGAATCAAATAATACCCCCTGCAAGTCTGCATGGGTATAGTGTCTGAACTCGGCAAGATTTACATTTGTTACTCTCTCGGGTGTTTTTTTTGTAAAATCGCTTATTTTTTGCTTCTAGCTATTGCTTTTTTGAATTAAATTTTATAAAATTTAATTGTATACAATCAAACGCGATAAAATACCGTCAAAAACACCCCCAAAAACGGAGGCTCATCATGGCAAACATCTACGACTTCACCCTCACCGACGGCAAGGGGAACCAGGTCCCGCTCGCAAACTTCAAGGGCAAGGTGATGCTCATCGTGAACACCGCGACCGGCTGCGGATTTACCCCGCACTACAAGCCCATCGAGCAGATGTATTCCGACTTCCACGACAAGGGTTTCGAGGTCATCGACATTCCCTGCAATCAGTTCAAGGGCCAGACCCCCGGCACCGACGATGAAATCCACGAATTCTGCACACTCAACTACGGCACCGAATTCCCGCAAATGAAAAAGTCCGACGTGAACGGCCCCGACGCTCTCCCGCTCTACACCTACCTGAAATCGCAGAAAGGTTTCGAAGGTTTCGGCTTTGGCGTGAAGGCCGCCGCCATGGCGCTTTTGCTCAAGAGCATCGACAAGGACTACAAGAATAATCCCGACATCAAGTGGAACTTCACCAAGTTCGTCGTGGACCGCGAAGGCAACGTAGTCGCGCGCTTCGAGCCTACCGCCGACATGGACATCGTGCGCGCCTGCGTCGAAAAGCTGCTCTAGGAGATGCCGTGAACTGCCCCCAGCTAAAACTCGAAAACCAGCTGTGCTTTCCGCTGTACGCCGCGTCCAAGGAAATCACGCGTCGTTACGCCCCGTACCTGGAACCGCTCGACCTTACGTACACGCAGTACATAGTGATGCTCGTGCTCTGGGAAGAAAAGAAGTGCAACGTCTCGGAACTCGGCAAAAAGCTGTTTCTCGATTCCGGGACGCTCACCCCGCTTTTGAAAAAGCTCGAGGCAAAGGGCTACATCCAGCGCACCCGCGAACAGAGCGACGAGCGCTGCCTTTCCGTAAGCCTCACCGCCGAAGGCGAATCGCTGAAGCGCAAGGCCGCAAGCGTCCCCAAGTCCATGGCCAACTGCGTCAACCTCTCCGATGCCGAAGCAAAGACCCTGTACACCCTGCTGTACAAGGTTTTGGAAGGGTTTGAGGCTCCTTAAAGAACTTTTACTCAACCAATTTTACTTTATCTGCGATATGGCGTAAAGCGGACATATTTGAACGTGGCGAATTGCATTTTCCGCTTCGGAATCATGGTAGTCGAATTGCCCTAAGTTTTCAAGAGAAATACGATAAGCGCTCGAAAGATTTTTCTCGCGCATCATATTCCATAGGCTCTTCATGCCCCCCTGGGTATCTGCCTTGACCTCGATAGGCATGACATGCCCACCAAGGGAATCCACATAATCCACTTCGGACTGGCTATTCTTTTGCATCCGCGTCCAATAGAACAATTCGTGCCGCATATTTGGCGTCTTGTTCCGTAAAAGTTCAAGCCCGGCAACCATTTCTGCCAACGAGCCTTTGTTCACAAGATCCGCGGCACTTGCCGTGAGAATCGCAGAGATTGTCTCGGAAATGTCGCCAAGGGACATATTCATTAGCCGTAATTGCAAACCGGAATCGAGAAGCAGGTATTTTTGGTAAGACGGATCCGCTTCGCTCCCCAAAGGGAGTCCGTTTGCTGCAGAACGTGTTACGGGAATGACAATTCCCGCAAGGGTAAGCAACTGCATGGCTTCACGGATTTTTTCTGTTTTGTAACCGTTCCCTACCTTTGCATACGTGAATTTCTTTGTGATTTGCAATGCCGCACTTCGGAATGCAGTCCTGAGTAAAGTAGGGTCGACATTCTTCTTGTATTTGGCAAAGTCATCTTCGTACGAAATCAGAATGTCGTCTTGGATAGATTGACACTGTAGATAGTCCTTGCTTTCAACCCACTTGGCGACTACTTCTGGCATTCCGCCCACCATGAGGTAGGTTCTGAAAAGTTCCACGAATTTATTGTGAATCGTTTCCGGCAACGGCTTATCGCTCGATGCCTGGTCGCGGATTTTTAGAAGCTTGTCAAAACCATTTGCCTGCGCGAACTCGTCAAAGGTCATGGGGTACATGAACATGGAATGGATGCGGCCCACGCCAAAAGTCGGGAGTTCCTGTAGGGCGAATTCAAGCAGTGATCCGGCGGCAATCACGTGCAAGCAGGGCAAGTCTTCCTTAAAGAAACGGAGCGACATGATCGCTTCGGGGCAAAGCTGAACCTCATCTAGAAAAAGGAGCGTCTGTCCAGGAATAATAGGCCTGGCACTTATGGCGGAAATTTCAGCAACGATTCTATTCACATCCAGATTTTTCTTAAATACCTCTTTGTATTCCGGATTCTTTTCAAAATTGATGCTGACGCAATTTTCGAAGTGTTCACCCAGGTGTTCAACAGAACTAGATTTCCCTACTTGGCGTGCCCCACGTAGCAGTAGCGGCTTGTGGCTTTTTTGCTTGGACCATTCCAACAAGAATTTGTCAATTTTTCGCTCAAAATACATTCTAGAACCGCCTTCGGACATTTTCCAAAGAAAAATATAGTCAATTTCGGATATTTTCCAAATAAATAATTCGATGTTTTCGGATATTTTCCAAAGAAATAATTCAAAAAAGCGATTTTAGCTCCTCTTTTTCGCTATTTTGTCAAAAACACAAGTGTTTTTTAACAGATTTTGTCAAAAAGAAGTTCGTTTTGAACCGGTCGCAATTTGCGACCAGTTCCTTAAATTCAGATTTGTCTATCTGAAAGCAAAAATCCTCAGGAAATCGCTCTTTATTGCGTTTGACCTGCTCGTTGATACGCTTCGTTTCCACCCCGTAGAGCGTTGCCAAATCGCGGTCCAACATGACCTGTTTATCCCGGATGACAAGTATTTGCCGGGCAATCGGCATGTCCTCGACAGTGGGTCTTAGCGGTTTTTCGTCATTTTTCATCAAAAATCTCCTATTCATCGTTCAAAGTCACAATTTGTGACTTTGAAGCCATTTGGAAGTCGCAATCTGCGACCTCCATTTCTCGTATTTCTATATGGGATGCTCTTGCGGTGCTGTTGGCGGGGGCTTTCCTCGCGCGGCACCTGTCAAGAGATTTCTTGAAAATTAATTGTACCGAATTCGCTATAATCACCATGTCATTTTCTGTCACTAGCATTATCTATCTTTCGGGGCGGAGGCACTATGGAAAACGACACGTTCGGCGGCGCGATACTCGCATGGGTCAAGAGCGCGAAAGCGTTCCTGAAAGTCCAGGCGGGCACGGGCGACAACCTGCTCGAAGAAGACATCCGGGAAGGGTTCACCGACTATTGCCTGTGGTCCACGTTCCGGCCGGAATGCATCGACACCGACGGCGAGCTTGACATGGAATGCCTGGACAGCGGCATGGTCCTGTTCAGGGAAAACTGCACCCCCGGAGAGGCGCTGGAATCGAGCTACCGGCAAGCCTTCGGCAAGGACTTCGACGAGAACGACGTCATAATCCTGATGCAGGAATGACGAGGAAATAAAATACAACATAAAACATGATTTACGGCTATATACGCGTAAGTACCGACCAACAAACTGTTGAAAACCAGCGCTTCGAAATAAATCGGTTTGCAAAGCAACAGAATCTGCGAATCAATGGTTGGATTGAAGAAACAATTAGCGGCACAGAAAATTACTCTAAACGAGGACTAGGCCGCCTTCTAAAAAAAGTTCAAAAGGGGGATTTGATAATTTGCGCAGAACTTTCTCGTCTTGGTCGCAGTTTGTTCATGATTATGGAAATTTTGAATATTTGCATGAATAAAGAATGTCACGTATGGACAATCAAAGATGGCTATCGTCTCGGAGATGACATCCAAAGCAAGGTTCTTGCCTTCGCTTTCGGCCTATCGGCTGAAATCGAACACAATCTTATAAGTCAACGGACTAAGGAAGCTCTCGCTCGAAAAAAAGCAGAAGGCGTAACACTTGGACGTCCCAAAGGCAAATCGCAATCAAAAAATCAACAATGTGAGAAGAATCGGGAATGGATTCAAGAAAAGCTTTCTTGTGGAATGCCAAAAAGCGATATCGCAAAAAACTTACACATCGCTCGTGGAACACTCTATAGGTTTTTGGAAGGTGGAACAACTTGAAGCCCAATAGACTCCAAATATTTGAAAGTCTCGTCGTAAAATTCAGGTTGTCGCGTAGGATCTTCTCTATTGCCCTCCGGTACGCAAAGAATCATTCCCTGTCGCGCACGAGTCAGCAAAACGCGATAAGCGTTGATTTGGTATTTTTGATTAATCTCTTGTTTGTTTTTTTGCCATTTATTATTTCTGAACGTATAATAATCCCAGCCATCTGCTTTATACCTTAAGTCTCCATCCCATGCAACACACGCCCAGTCTAGTTCCAAGCCTTGCACATCGAATTCTGTCGCCACATCCTCCAAGAAAAGCGAAGATCGTAAATCTCGTTCATCATCTAAGAACCAATGAACTACATCGCATTCGCGTTTCACATCTATTGCCAATGGCCTCAAACGTTCAGCTTTGGAACTAACAATAATGCCATAGCGTTCACTACCCCTAGCTTTTTTTCGAAGCCAATCTTTGGCAACATCGACATTCCGCGTTAAATAAATAGGATAATTGGCTTTTATTTCCGCATAAGTTTTTTTAGCCTCAGAAATATTACGTTCTAACAGATGATGTACGAATAGAGATAATTTTTCGGCGCGGAAAGAACGCATAGATACAGCCAAGTGCAAATTCGTCGAATAGTTAACATTGAGACTATCATTCAAAAGACCTTTTACATTTCCTTCTGCGTATTCTTTATCGGTCAAGTGGTCAGAAATATATACGTTCCAATTTGGGAAAGACGTTTTTACAGCTCGGACCCATTCGCCAATACCAGCTTCTCCATTATGAATTTCTTGCCCACCTCCGACAAGACAAACAATAACAGCCCAGTCCTTCCGAAGATTCAAAGACCAAATTAAAAATTCCGCCTCAGACATGGGGAAATCAGGGACTTTCCTCTTATTTCCATAGCTACCGCCTCGTGCAAGCCAATCTGCCAATTTCTTTAGATTCCACGAGCGTTGAGCTTCGTCGAAAATAGCGATATGTTCAATTTCCGAATGCCCTGCATTTTCATCAGCTATAGATTCCAATTCGTCGATTTCAAGCTTTCCGCCAACAATTGGGATCTTGATTTTATTTAGCATCTGTTCGCGATAATTATAGATTTCCTGAATAAATTGTTTTACTTCACGAACAGCATCCGTATAATTACCGCCATCACGTTCTTTTTTGTCTCTTGCGAGCGCTGCCGTTAAAACTTTTACTAATGGGCCATTTCCAGATAGATATACGGCCAAACCATCGCGATCTCGGCCAGTATTTCTTTTTGATTGTTCTATCGCAACGTTAAGGCCGACTAGTGTTTTACCTGCACCAGGAACACCCGTGACAAAGCAAATACTTTTCTCTTTTTTGTCACGACTTTTTTTGATGACATCTAAAATAAAATCTGTTGTTTTCTTTAACGTTTCGCCGGAAGCTTCCGTCCGGGTAATATCCACTACCGAGTGATTCAAATACAATGCCGTAGCGGCTTCTATGATTGTGGGCGTGGGCTCGTATCGGCTTTTTTCCCATTTATCCACAGCATCAAACTGCGTTGGATAGGGGCATTCTCTTTTTAAAACCTTATTTATAATCAAAGAAAGATTAGACGAGTTGACAAATAACGGCTGGTACACCTGATCATTGTAAACAGAAAACATTAGACATTCAGAGATATCTTTTGCTTCGGTCGCAATTAGTATTGGGACAATGATTCTGTTCCGACTTTCCTTATGAAAGTTCTTCAAATCTAAAGCGTAATCCATCACTTGTTCTTCATCATTTTGCAGATATTGAATCTCGCCAACCTTGAATTCAAGGCAAAAGACAATATTGCGCAAAAGAAGAACCACATCTATTCTCTTAGCCAGGCGTGGAATTGTGTATTCGAATAAAATTTGGGCTGTTTCATTTTTCCAAGGGGAAAGAATCTCCTTTAACAATGAAATTTCCGTTTCCCAAGCTTTTTCTTGTAAAGGATCTTTTCCGCCAGCATAAACCAACTGCTTTAAAATTTCATACAAATCATCTTTAAAAAAATCTGCGAAGGATTTCGAGTAGTATGCATTAAGAGACATGACATCCTTCCTGATTTTTTGTATTGGGAAAACGTTCCTTTTCTTTGATCCTAAAAATAATCTATTTCGGCATCAAAAAAATTCCCCTTTATATCTTTTTGGGGGCTTTAACCGCAAAACCGCCCCCCTAGGACCGTTTTTTTGAAATGTCCCATTTAAACGAACGTTTTAATGGGACAAAGAAAGTTTGCCAAGGTTCTTTCCCAACAACTTTGTGAACCTATTGTTAAGTATTGCGCAAGCGCTGCTCAATACAATCTTTTTAATAATGCTGTCCAAACCAAAGCTAGTGACATTCGCGTTATTGAGCTATTTGCTGGTGTTGGTGGATTTCGTATAGGCCTTGAACGGGCTTCCAATCGTTACAAAACTGTTTGGAACAGTCAGTGGGAGCCTTCAACCAAGACACAGGATGCTTCGGCAATTTATCAGAAACGTTTTGGAGTTGAAGGACATTCTAACGTTGATATTGCAACGGTTCCTGTTGAGGATATTAGACCTGGAAATCTTCTTGTAGGTGGTTTCCCTTGTCAAGATTATTCCGTTGCATCAACTTTGAAGCGCTCGGGCGGCATTGAAGGCAAAAAGGGTGTTCTCTGGTGGCAGATTCATCGCATTCTTCGCGATAGCAAGAACCCGCCGAAATACCTCTTCCTTGAGAATGTCGATCGTCTTTTGAAATCGCCTGTCAAGCAACGCGGTCGCGATTTTGCAATTATTTTGGCTTCGCTTTCAGATCTTGGATATTCTGTGGAATGGCGCGTTGTCAATGCGGCCGATTACGGTATGCCGCAGCGCCGTCGCAGAACATACATTGTCGCTTACAAGGACGGAACGAAACTCGCAAAAGCAAGCTCGAAAGCTATTGCTGACGAATGGATTCTGAATGACGGAATCCTTGCTCAAGCGCTAAAGTGCAAGCTCTCCGAAAAAGCGAAGAAAAATGAATTTGAAATTGAAGGCGACTTGGTTAAAGTCACGGAAGAATTCAATAAAGGTCAGAAAAATTCTCCGTTCTTCACCGCGGGTTTCATGAGCAATCGCAAAGTCTGTACTTTTGATGTTGTCGCAGACTATTCCGGGAAGAAACTGACTCTTGGCGAATTGCTTGTTGATGAAAAAGATGTTCCTGAAGAATTCTTTATTGACGAGAAAGAACTGCCTAAATGGGAATACTTGAAGGGCGGCAAGTCTGAAAAGAGAAAGACCGCCGAAGGCTTCGAGTACAATTACAGCGAAGGCCCGATGGCTTTCCCCGATTTTTTGGATAAACCTTCTCGCACGATTATCACTGGTGAAGGCGGCAAGGGGCCGTCTCGCTTCAAGCATGTTATCAAAACAAAATCCGGTCGTTATCGCAGGCTAGTTCCGATTGAATTGGAGCGATTGAACATGTTCCCCGATAACCACACGGAAGGTGCCAGCAATTTGCGCCGAGCCTTCCTGATGGGTAATGCTCTTGTGACCGGTATTGTTGAAAATGTTGGTCGAGTTTTAGAAAAATGGATATGATATGAAAACATCGACTTTGCCATACGACAAAACTTCCAAGGAGTCTATTCTTGAGCATGCTAGGAAAATGCTCGGAAAGACCTTGTGGGAAGTGTATGGCAATGCTCGGTTAGTTCAGTCTGGTAAAGGCGGCTTGGGAAATGCCGTCGAAAAATACCATTTCCAATATGAGCCGAATTCTAAATCGGAGCCGGATTTTAAGGAAGCGGGCGTTGAGCTAAAATGCACACCATTGAAAACAGCTTCTGATGGGAGCATGCTTTCGAAAGAACGTCTCGTTCTCAACATGATTGATTATGTTGAAGAAGCTGCCAAGACTTTCTACACAAGCAGTTTCTGGAAAAAGAATGAATTGCTCTTGCTGATGTTCTATTTGCACGAAGAGGGCAAACTTCCGTTTGACGTAATCTTCAAGATTGTCCGCTATTGGAAATTTCCTGAAACAGACTTGAAAATTATCAAGGACGACTGGGCCATAATCCACAACAAGATTCTTGCTGGAAAGGCTCATGAAATTTCGGAAGGCGACACGCTTTACCTTGCCGCTTGCACAAAGGGATCAAGGGCTGGTGCCGAAATGCGTCAGCAGCCGAAATCCAAAGAACTGGCACCCCAGCGTGCGTATTCAATCAAGTCAAGATATGTCAACACGATTATTCTGGATTCTCTGAAGCATCCAGAGATGTATCACGACCTTTTTGTAAGCGAACAGCAAAAGAAGAAAATCCTGAAGGCGCAAGAAACTGCCGAAAGCGTAGTTCGCAGCATTTCCGATTACCGCGAATCGGAAACCTTTGAGCAACTGATTGAAAGAAAATTCTCTCCGTATTACGGCAAGACGATTGCGGAGATAGAAAAGATTTTGGGAGTTGAATTCGGCCAAAGCAAATCCATGGCTTACAATGTATGCCGCGCCATTCTCGGTATCAAGTCGAAGAAGATTGCTGAATTTGAAAAGGCTGAAATCGCCATCAAGACAATCCGACTCGAAGCCAACGGCAACCTGAAAGAGGCGATGTCGTTTCCGAACGTGAATTACAAAGAAATTGTCCAGGAACAATTCTGGGAAGATTCTGCACTTTATGAAATGTTCACGCAGCGGTTTATGTTCATCATTTTCAGGAAACCCGCTGAGAAAAACGACAAGCAGGTTCGCCTAGAAAAAGTGATGTTCTGGACCATGCCTTTCAAAGATTTGGAACAGGGAAAAATCCTCTGGGAAGATACCCGTGCCAAAGTTGCGGGCGGAAATTACGAGCATTTTATAAAAGCTTCAGAAAACCCTATTTGCCATATTCGCCCCAAAGCACAGAACGCCGCCGACACATCCGAAGGTGCGCAGGGCTTCCAGGTCAAGAAGATGTGTTATTGGCTGAATCGGGAATATGTGCTGAACACTATAAAAAACATAAGAGTGTAAACTACAAACAAAAAAGAAAAAAAGCTTGACAAATTTGAAAAAAAATTGTTAATCTTTAAAAAAGGAAATAATATGGCTGAATATTTGTCATGTTCTATTAAAGATCTTATTAACGACATCAATCGCGGTAAAATTGTTTTACCTGCGATGCAACGAAGTTTTGTATGGCCAGAACAAAAAATCTATGATTTGTTCGATAGTCTGATGAGAGATTTTCCCATTGGCACGTGCCTATTTTGGGAAATACACAACGATACATTAGAAAAATTTGCTTTCAATCAGTTTATAAAAGTTGTTGATGAACAAAAACTAAAAATGCAACGGGGAGATTCGGCGAAGGAGGGCCTTTCAGACTACATCGCTGTTCTAGATGGACAACAAAGAATAACCAGCCTTTACGTTGGCATTTCTGGACATTGGCGGACTCACGTGAAAGGACGCAAATACGAAGACGAGTCTTCCTATTTCAATCGTTATCTTTGCATCAATCTAATGTCGATTCCCCAAACCGAAGAAGAAAAATATCCGCTTGCTTTCGTTCCTGAAAATGAAATTGGCGATGTCATTGAAGACGAAAACGGCGTAAAGAAGTATTGGTTGAAAATATCAGATGTATTTGATGATAATTTCGAATATGGAGAATTTCTTCCCGATTTAAATGCAGAAAAATTGTTTTTACCACCTAAGCAGTTGTCTCAGACAATGAAGATGATTAGAAGATTAGACGATGCCTTGAAAACCAGGCAAAACGTCAACTATTACCCGTCGAAAAATAGATCTTTACCCGAAGTAATTGATATTTTTGTTCGAGTTAATAGTGGAGGCCAAAAATTAGCTGCATCCGACTTAATGCTTTCTGTTGCTTCTGGAACGCAAGGCGATACAGATATTCATATAAAAATGAAGGAGGCTATTGACGAGATTAATTCAGCACCTCGTAAAGTTGAAACAGCTTTTAAGATAGACAAGGAATTAGTTCTAACTGCGGGGCTATTATTTACCGGAGCACAAAGCTTATCTTTGCAAAAGCCGGAAAACTATGCTCGTGAAAAAATGGATGAAATTTTCTTGGACAATTGGAGCAATATTATTAACGCATTATCGAATGCGGTAAGATGCATTGAATACATTGGCTTTGATGGGAAGAAGTTATCTAGTAAGAGTATGATTCTTCCAATTGCATACTACTATTATAAAAATAACTTAACTGATACGCACATATCTAGCGAATCAAATCGTGCCAGGTGTGATCGAATTTTTATTCGCCAATGGATGCTTCGTTCTTTGGTTAACGATGTATTTATGGATGGAACCGGAAGTACCCTTACCAGAATTCGAAGAGTATTGGACAATACAACGCACAAATATTTCCCATTAGATGATTTAATGGTGGAGAAAATAAAAAAGCCTTTGTTTGTTGGCAAGGCACAAGTAGACGACATCTGTGACCTTAATTATGGTGATGTGAAGGTCCTTCCAATATTAATGGAAGTTGCAAATTATGCGTTACTTGGAGAATACGAGGTTGACCATATATGGCCAAAGGATTTAATGAATAAAAAATCTGCCATAAAAAAAAGAATTGCTGGTGTTGATGATAAAACGATGGACTTTTATACAGGTAATTACAATAAACTGTCAAATTTGCAGTTGCTGCGCATACAGGAGAATCGCTCTAAGAGTAACGAACCGTTTGGCGATTGGATAACAAGGAATCCACATGATTCAAGCTATTTTGACTGCAATTGTATTCCGACAGATGTTGGCTATGAATACCATAATTTCATTGCGTTCTACAATGCTCGAAAAAAAATAATTGCAAAGAAAATACAATCGGCTTTTCCAGATGATTTTAACATTTTAGTTGAACGTTATGGATTAAGCGTCAAATAATTTAGCGGCTCCTTGAACAAGGAGCCGTTTCAATTATCATTAATCATGAATAAACCCTCACGTCAAAAAGTCAATAAAGACAATTCTTTCTTAAGAAAAATAATAATAATAAAACAATTTATATGAATTATTTTATATAACTTTAAAAAGTTCAAGAAACCTCCTCTTGTTCAATTATTCGTATGGAGGAAAAAGGAATTGAATAATGTGCAATCCGGTATTAGATAATGAAGACAAAAAAGCAAAGTACAAAGATAGAGAGGGGTCTCTTTACGGGAAAGAAAAAGGAACGATTATCAAAAAAATCGTTTTCGCTCACGAGCGAATTGTTGGACTTGAACTAGAATGCTCTGATAAGAAAGGAAAGAAATATATTGAAACAGTTTTTGATAAAAGGTCCACTGATAAGCCCGTTGGTAATGAAACTCTTGTTACAGAAGAATATTACTATTTGCAATCGGAAATAGATCATAAAGCCGGAGATAAACGCATCCAAATGAAAGGAATTCTTTTGAAATGTTTTTGCCGGGCATATTTGGATGATTTCAAATTAAAACCAAATAAATATTTTAAACGCTTATATTCATTTATTGAAAGTTCTAATGCTGCGATAATATTCAAAATGATTGTCTGGATGCTTGTTGGATCTATTGTGCTGATGTTGGGGAGTTATGCGCTTGTTGACAAAACGGCTCCAGAGAAACTGCCATATTTTTATGGGTCAACCTTGGGATTAATAGGTGCTTTTGTTATGATTTTTTACAGTTATAAAGATTTACAATTGTCATGCTATGAATCCGGAATACATCTAGTTATGCGGTATATGCCAAAATTGATTTGTGGCATTGTGTTTGGAGCCATCACAATTCTTTTTATGAAGTCAAAATTGTTTTTACCTGATGTAGGTTCGGACGAAATAATACAATTATCCTTTGCTTTTATTGCTGGCGTTCAATCAAAATGGATTCCGACAATTGCGGGCAACATAGCAGAAAAAAACAGTGCTTCTTAATCATAGGTCCCCCCCCGCATTTGCGTTAGGGATAGTGACCCCTTGGGGCGGAGGCGCGCTTGCGCGGCTCCGTTGCAAGAGCGGCGCGGGGGTGCCGCAGGCGCGCACGGGGCGCCTTGCAATATAGCCCGACCCGGCGAAGGGTAGGCCCTATCGTAATTCTATCGCTACGCTCCTGAATGACAGTCCAGGGGGACAGGGGCCGGCCGAGCTGGGGAACGCTACAAAGAAATGCGGGAAGTAACGCACGGGTGTTGACTTTCCTCAAACCTCTTTGTATATTTATCCCCGTATTACGACAATCCCTGCGACAGTCGGCATAGGCCTTGCGGCCCGTACGTGCATCCGCGGTGGGGCTCATCAACCTTCTTGTTGATGTTGTTGGATAGCT
>JAEEGF012365299.1_pt1 | contig 18504 bp, 17 predicted proteins | sample 9134171 | NCBI WGS metagenome assembly JAEEGF01 (sample SAMN16246542, study PRJNA631951) | gut metagenome | biome: gut microbiome; feature: rumen; material: AP-attached | host: Bos | place: Iran: Karaj | collected 2018-10
CCTGCTGCTCATTCATTGGCCTGTTAAGAACTGCGTGAAGGACACTTGGCGAGTGATGGAGGAATATGTGCATAAGGGATTGGTGAAGTCGATTGGTGTGAGCAACTTCAACCGCCATCATCTGGACGACTTGCTCACGTATGCCGAGATACGACCTGTCATCAACCAAATAGAGGTGCATCCCTTCATGTCACAAGAGGAAAACATTAGCTACAACCATCAGCTTGGCATTCAGGTTGAAGGCTGGGGACCATTTGGGCAAGGCGACATCGATGTGGTGGGGCATCCGCTGCTTCAGTCGTTAGCAAAGAAATATGAGAAGACTGCCTCGCAAATTGTACTTCGTTGGATCATACAACGAGGACTGATTACGATTCCTCGCGCCAAACCCCATCATTTTGCAGAGAATCTCGGCATCACAGCTTTCACTCTCACCGATGAAGATATGCAAGCCATCGGTAGCCTCAACGAGAACAGACGTTCAAGCGAAGACAACGATCCTGAGAATTTCCCTTGGTAATAATTCAATAATGACCCTACCTACAATATGAACCCCGAAAGTTTGCTAACTCTCGGGGTTCAATTCAATCATCGTTACTTCTTTACTTCTTTGGTATTATAACCTTGAGTTTGTCGCCACTCAAATCGATTTCGAACAGATGGGGTGTACGAACGGTACGTCCGAAAGCATCTTTCTGATGAAAATGTACAGACATCATCCACTTACCATCGAAACGCTGGAAAAGCATTGAGTGACCGTAGCCTGGAGGTGTGATAGGTTCGGGTTCCTGCACCCAAGGTCCATCGAGGGTACCACTCGTGCTGTAAGCCACTCCTTGTGTATAGACATCATATACCCACGAAGTCCAAACCATACCCAGACGACCTGTCGCTGTACGGAAAAGGAATGGACCGTCAGTCACTTTGTTCCAGGTTATCTCTCCCCTATCGTTCTTCTCGCGACTCCAAGGCGAATCGCTTGCACGGAATAGGATACGAGGCTCGCCCACAGTGCCACTGAAATCGGGCTTCAGTTCTATCTTTTCAATCGTTCCATTCCAATTCTGCAACCACTCGCCACAGAACACCATGTAGGGCTTACCGTTTTTGTCACGCCAGAAAGTACCGTCGAGTGTAGGACGGTCGGCAGGCAGATAGGTTGCATCGCCAAATGCCCGATAGGGACCCATCGGATTGTCGGCACGCAACACCTGCGATGCACGTCGCTCGATGACGTTACCGCGTACCGTATCGATTTTCACTGCTTGGTTGGTAAAGGTAGCGAAATAGTAGTACCACCCATCACCTGTTTGGTGAAGTTCGGCAGCCCATATCTGCGGACGAGGTCCCATCCACGAGTCTGCCTCAAATTCTGTGACACGAAAGGGACCTTCCCATAATCGCAAATCGGAACTGCGCCACATCATGCCTCCTGTGCCAGTCATGTAGTACATCTTTGTCTTCTGGTCTGCCAGAACGGCAGGGTCGCTCATACGGATAGAGTCGAGCGGCACATCCTTGCGCACCTGCATGCCTCGCTGTGCAAAGGCCATGAGTGGCAGTAACAAGGTGATGATAAGTGTTAGTCGTCGCATAGTGATTGGTGTAAAAAGTTAATGGAATTTGTGATTTTATTCAAGAGATAGCCTGGCATTTTCCTGTGCTTGTATCACACGGTCGCACCAGGTGTCGAAAACAGGATCGTCCACTTGCAGCTCAGGGTGTGCTAACAGATAGTCGATACAACGGCGTACACCCTCGTCAAAGCGCGTGGTGCACTGGAATCCTGGCACGTCGCGCTTGAGCTTTGAGCAGTCGAATACCACGCATACTGACTTGTCGCCGAGCAGGTTGCCTTGGAAATCATATTCTTTGGGAGCAACGGCGGCAAGGAAGGATGAGGCGACATAGTAGGGACGAAGGGGCACGCCTAGCGCATCAGCTACGCACTGGTAGATCTGATTCCAGGTGAGCTGCTCATCGCTCATGATCTGATAAGTCTCGCCTATGGCCTTGGGGTTGCCCAGCAGTCCGATGAAGCCTCTTGCAAAGTCCTCGTTCCAGGTCAGCGTCCATAGTGACGATCCGTCGCCGTTTATGATGACAGGCTTGCCGTCGAGCATGCGTCGCAGCACCTGCCAGCTGCCCTTTGTCCCATGCACACTGAGGGGCACGCCACGCTCGCAGTAGGTGTGGCTGGGCCGTACGATGGTCATAGGGAAGGCGTTCTCCCGATATTCCCTGAGCAACAGCTCCTCGCAGGCAATCTTGTCGCGAGAGTACTGCCAGTAGGGATTGGCCAGGGTGGTGCCCTCAGTGATGATATGGCTTCCGGCAGGTTTCTTGTAGGCTGATGCTGACGAGATAAAGACGTACTGGCGTGTGCGATGGCGGAACAGACGGATGTCGCGCTCTACCTGCTGTGGCACGAAGCCGATGAACTCGCATACGGCATCGAATGTCGCATCGCCCAGCAGTCGCTCCACTTCTGCCTCGTCGTTGATGTCAACAGTCAGCTGTCGAACGCCGTCAGGCACTTCGTCTTTCCTGTTTCCTCGATTGAGCAGCCAGAGGTCGTGTCCCTGCGCTGCCAGTTGTCGGGTGATGGCACTGCTGATGGTGCCTGTACCACCAATGATGAGAATCTTCATAGCTTTCTATTTATAGTTTATGGTCAGTCACGGTAGATCCATGAGAGGAGGGAGTTGAGCCATCGGATGGAGAAACGGAACCAGCGGTAGGTACTCTCAGGCTTGCCTCCGAAGCGAAGGATGAAGTCGCGAAACTTGTTCTTACGGAAAGGCAGTCCCACGTCCATGAAGAAGATATGCTCGTAGCCACGACTGTAGGAGTCCTTGATAGCATGCCAGATGGTGAGCTCGCGAGGATGGGCGAAAGCATAGGTCTTGCGTCGGTAGGCGGCATACCAGAGGTAGGCCTGGTGATGGCTGTAGACCACAGCAGAGCATCCCACGATGTGCCCACGATAGCGGGTGAGGAACAACCGTCCGTTCTCTGGCTGCTGATGCAGTTGGAGGAAGAATGCATCAGCGGGTATGTAGCGCTTGGGCTTGAGCCAGTTGTGCTGGCGCATCAGGCGCATGTACTCCTTGAAGTCATCGTCGCTCTGCACCTCGTCAGTGATGACGCCACGCTGATAGGCATTGTAGATGCGATGCTGCAGAGTGGACGAGATGCGCTCCTCGGGCGTGCGTGAGTGGAGTGAGTTGTGTATGCTCATCCATCTCACAGGGAAGTATCGATTGTCGCGCAACTGTCGGTATCCGAGCATCTTATGGCTGAGGTGGCTCACCTCTGCATAGAGCATGCGGCGTCCTATCTTGGAGGTGATGGCCTGCAGGAGCATTCCGAACAGCTCGCCCTGTGGGTCAGGTATGCTGTACACGCCCTCTCCCATGATGCGACAGTGCATATAATAATAAGGTGGAAACCAAGATGAACGATATCGCACCACGGCGAGCATCTGCGCTACCACCTGTCGGCTGTCGTCCTCGATCACGGCTAGATAGGGCCTGTGACGAGGTGTCTGTCGGCAGATGGCGAAGAGCTGAGGACTATGGAAGAAGTTGTCCTCCAGCAGTCCTGTTGGCAGATCATCGCCGCTGGTGTATATCTTGACAGTCATGGACGCGTGGCAGGGGTGATGGTGTAGGTGAGTCCGGCCTTGGTGTCGAGGTCGTATTCATAGACTCTCTGCAGGGGAAGAGGCTGGAAGTCATGCAGCTCTGTCGAGCGCAGAGGTGTCTTGATGAGTGCAGGCTGCAGCAGCGGGTTGGGGCATTCGCCGCTGGCCTCAGTGAGGTCCTTGCCCTGAAGAGGAACATAGGAGCGCAGACGCAGCATGCCACCGATAGTAGACTGGATAACGGCTCGTTGCAGCTGTCCGTTGCTCCATTGCTGGTCGACGATGAAACCTCCACGTGCGCGTAGTCCCTTGGCCTCGCCCTTGCTCCAGTCGCTGGGCAGGGCAGGGAGCAGATGAACAGCACCATCGTGACTCTGCAGCAGCATCTCGCAGATGCCAGCCGAGACACCAAAGTTGCCGTCAATCTGGAAGGGAGGATGAGCGTCGAAGAGGTTGGGATAGGTGCGGCCGTCAGGATGCTGGCGGGCAGCACGGTCGTCGGGCAGCAGGTGCAGCATGTTCTTGATAATCGTGAAGGCGTGGTTGCCGTCGAGCATGCGAGCCCAGAAGTTGGTCTTCCATCCCAGGCTCCATCCCGTCGCCATGTCGCCTCGCTGGTTCAGCGTATTGGCAGCGGCAGTGAAGAGGTCGGGATGACCATAGGGCGAGATCTGGTTCGACGGATACAAGCCGTAGAGGTGGGAGATGTGACGATGCTGGTCGCGTGGGTCGTCACCGTCGATGAGCCATTCCTGCAGCTGTCCGTAGCGGCCTATCTGCATGGGTGGGAGATTGGATATGGCGAACTTGAGGCAGTCAATGTATGATAGGTCTTTGCCCAAGGTCTCGGCAGCCTGCAATGTCTGCGTCAGTACGTCGAAGGCTATCTGGTTGTCCATTGTCGAACCAGCAGTGACGTTGGTGTTCTTGCCACGTGGACCGTGCTCAGGCGACACAGTAGGTACTGTCATCAGCCAGCCGGCTGCCTGCTTTACCTCGCCTCCAGCAGGGTACACCTGCATGTAGTCTAGCAGGAAGTCGGCAGCACCCTTCAGCACAGGATAGTACGACTCTAGGAATTCCTTGTCGCCAGTATAAAGATAGTGCTGCCAGATGTGGGTCGTCAGCCAGGCGCCGCCTGTTGGGAACATACCCCATGGCGTAGCGTCGACGGGTCCTGCGATGCGCCAGATGTCAGTATTGTGGTGGGCCACCCAGCCACGGCAGCCATACATCACACGGGCAGTCTCGGCCCCCGTCTGGCTGAGATCCTTGATCATCGAGAACAGCGGCTCCTGTGTCTCTGCCAGGTTGCCTATGAGGGCTGGCCAGTAGTTCATCTCAGCGTTGATGTTGATGGTGTACTTCGAGTCCCATGGAGCCATCACCTTGTCGTTCCACACGCCCTGGAGGTTAGCAGCCTGGCCACCAGGCTGGCTCGAGGAGATGAGCAGGTAACGGCCGTACTGCATCATGAGCGACACCATGTCAAGGTCGCTGGCGTCCTTCTCAAAGGCAGCCAGACGCTTGTCGGTCTCCAGTCCTGAATTCACCGACTTGGGCAGCGAGAGCTGCACACGGTTGTACTGTTCCTGATATTTCAGGATGTGGGCTTTCAGCAGTTCCTTGTATGGCTTGCCCTGTATGGAGGCCAGTGCCTGGTTGTTCTTCTTCACAGGACTGCCGCTGACGTCCTTGTAGTTGACGAAGTTGGTAGCTGCAGTGATATAGAGTGTCGCTGTGGTGGCATTGGCCACGCTCAGCTTATCTACACCTCGCTCCAGCTTGCCGTCAGCCTCCAGCAGAACACGGCACTCAGCTTTCAGGCCTGCCTTGATGCCTTCGTGGTCTGCGCCATCGACGACGGCTGCCAGCTCATGGACTTGTCCGTTGATACCTTCGTGCTCAGATACCGTAAATACCTTCGACGGTAACTGAGAAGTGAAGTTGATACCAAACGAGAGCGCTCCCTTCTTACCAGCCGTCAGACGGACAACAATCACGTTGTCGGCCTGCGAGGCAAAGACGGTGCGCTCGTACTTCACCCCATTACATATATAAGAGGTGGTGGCAGTGGCATCGCCAAGGTTCAGCGTGCGCTCGTATTTCTGCACGTCCTGATGTCCCAGCGAAAGCTTCAGACTACCCAACGGCAGGAAGCGCATGCCGTGAGGACCCTTCATGAAGTGCTGGTCGAGGAGCTTGGTGGCCTCGCCTTCCTTGCCCTCGAAGATCAGCCGACGCACCTCAGGGAGGTATTCCAGCGACTCTGTGGAATTGTTGTTGTGGGGTGAGCCCGACCAGAAGGTCTCTTCATTGAGCTGGATCTCTTCGGTGTCAGTGCCACCATAGATCATTGCTCCCAGATGGGAATTACCTACGGGAAGAGCCTCCAGCCAGTGTGTGGCAGGTTGGGCGTACCAGAGTTTGTGCTGTTGAGCCATGGCGGTCATGGCTACTGTGAGAACAGTGATGGAAAAGAGGATACGTTTCATGTCTCAATGCCTTAGTTATTGTTATTTGGTGCAAAGATACGAAAAAATCCATCATTCACCATCCTTTATTCGCATCTTTTTTGTACCTTTGCACAAAATTCTATAGAAAAAGATACGTATGACAAACTTTAAGGACCTGGCGCAGCTGCGCCGATCGCATCGGAAGTTCACCGATGAGGAGATTGATGCCGAGGATGTGAGGCTGATTATGCGTGCCGCCCTGATGTCACCAACGAGTAAGGGACAGCGTGCTTGGCAGTTTGTAGTGGTAGATGACAAGATGGACCTTGAGAAGCTCTCAGATGCAAAGGATCTGGGTGGCCAGTTCATCAAGGGCGCTCCGCTGGCAGTCGTCGTGCTGGGCGATCCTGTGCAGAACGACTGCTGGGTAGAGGACGGCTCCATCGCAGCCATCAGCATGCAATATCAGGCTGAGGAGCTGGGACTGGGTTCCTGCTGGGTGCAGATGCGTGGACGTGGACTGAGCGACGGCACGACTGCCGACACAGTCATCCGTGGCATTCTCGACATTCCTGAGAACCTCTGCGTGCTCTGTGTCGTCGCCATCGGCCATAAGGCTGACGAGCGCAAGCCTCAGAACGAGGATAAACTGAAGTGGGAGAACGTTCACATCGGCAAGTACTGATGAAGATCGTCTTCGTAGGAGCAGGCCGTCTGGCCACGCAGTTTGCCCGTGCGCTGCATGAGAAGGGGCACGACATCGTGGCAGTCTACAGCCGTACGATGGAATCTGCCAAGGCGCTGACCGATTTGGTGGGCGGATATGCCACCACCAGCATTGCTGAGCTGCCCCTGACGGCCGATGCCTTTATCCTGGCAGTGAAGGATGATGCCTTGGCTGGACTCATACCTCAGCTGGCCGAGGGACGTGCCGACTGTGCGATGTTCCATACTGCAGGGTCAATGCCCATGTCCGTCTTTGGCTCCCTTCGTCATCATGGCGTCATCTATCCCATGCAGACCTTCTCGAAGGAGTGCAAGGTGGACTTCTCGCGCATCCCCATATTCATTGAGGCCAGCAGCGAAGAGGCTATGCAGCGGGCAGAGGCGTTGGCAACGACCGTGAGCAGCGATGTGCGCCACTTGTCAAGCGACGAGCGCCGCTACCTGCATCTGGCAGCAGTCTTTGCCTGCAACTTTGCCAATCATTGTTACACCCTCGCTGCCGATATCCTTGAGCGACACGGACTGCCTTTCAGCGTGATGCTGCCCTTGATTGAGGAGACTGCACGCAAGGCAGGCACGATGCATCCTCGCGACGCACAGACAGGGCCTGCCGTGAGATATGACGAACAAGTCATTCAGGCTCAGCAGCAGCTGTTGGCCGACGCCCCCCTGAAGCAGGAAGTCTACACCCTGATGAGCCGCAGCATACATTTGGAGAGCCTCCCCTGACCCCTCCCAAGGAGCGGGAGAGATGAGAAATGAAAGATGAGAAATGAAAGATGAGAAATGAGAGTTGAGAGATGATTAATTACGATTTGAGAAAAATACGTGCCATCATATTCGATGTCGATGGCGTGCTCTCGTCCGAGACCATACCTATGGCCCCAGACGGGATGCCTATGCGAACCGTTAACATCAAGGACGGCTATGCCTTGCAGCTGGCAGTGAAGCTGGGACTCCGTATGGCCATCATGACGGGTGCGAAGGTTGAGGCAGTGAGAGTGCGCTACGAAGGGCTGGGCCTGACGGATGTGTATATAGGCTGCTCAGTGAAGATCCAGACCTACGAGGCTTTCCTCCAGCGTTATGGGCTGAAGGACGAGGAAGTGATGTATATGGGCGACGATGTGCCCGATCTGGAGGTAATGCGACGTGTGGGCTGTCCTGTCTGTCCGAAAGATGCCTGTACGGAGGTGAAGGAAGCCAGTATCTATATCAGTGATCGTCGAGGCGGACAAGGCTGTGCGCGCGATGTTATCGAGCAGACGCTCAGGGCCCAGGGCCTCTGGCAAATGAATGCCACAGCCTTTGGCTGGTAACCCTCAACGATAGACAAATGTCTCTCAACCCTCAACTCTCAACCCCAATTATGACAAAGAACTACCATATAGTATTGGCCAGCAACTCGCCCAGAAGGCGTGAGCTGCTTGCAGGACTGGGACTCGAATTCGAGGTGCGCGTGCTGCCTGATATTGAGGAGTCCTATCCTGACGATCTGCCTGTGTCGCAGATAGCCGAGTACATCGCCCATGAGAAGGCTGAGGCCTATCGCCGCCTGATGGCTGCCGACGACCTGATCATCACGGCCGACACCATTGTCGTGGTCGACGACGAGGTGATGGGAAAGCCCGTGGATGCTGACGATGCGCGACGTATGCTGAGAAAGTTGAGTCATCGCACCCACCAGGTGATTACTGGCGTCTGTATGACCACCCTCCAGCGCCAGAGCTGTTTCTCTGTCACTACCGATGTGACGTTCAAGGAACTCACTGATGAGGAGATCAATCATTACATCGCCACCTATCATCCTTTCGACAAAGCAGGTGCCTACGGCATCCAGGAGTGGATAGGCTATATCGGCGTGACGGGCTTGCAGGGCAGCTATTTCAACGTGATGGGGCTGCCTGTGCAGCGAATCTACACTGAATTGGCAAAAATGTAGCCTCTATTTTTGAAAGTTTAACATAATTAGTGTTGACAGCTCTTGCATCATTCAAATAAAATGCTTAACTTTGCAGCCGATAACTAGTAATTTTAATCTATATTTATCATTTTCCAAAGTTTTTTAAGATTGGGGGAACTTGTTCGAGAGAATAGGTTCCCCATTTTGATTTCAACTTTTTCCGTCAAGGAAAAAGAAGCGTGGCTCTGCTGAGCCACGCGCATTTCTATTCCTCACCGTAGTCGGCCATGTTCTCGGCTTCCTCGTCAGGATCGCCGCTGCCCAGATCCATCATCGTCGAGTAGTTGTCCTCAGTGATATCGTCGTCGTTGGGCTCTTCGATGTCGATGTCGTCCTCGTCGGGCTTGTTGTAGCTGTCCTCGATGTCCACGTCGTCGTCCTCGTTCTCGTCGTCGCTGTAGTTGTTGAACTTCATGCGAATCTTCTCGCCCTCAGGCTTCACCTTGGCAAAGATGGCTTCCACCCATGAGCCCTTCGATACCTCGAGCACGTCAAATCCGTCGGCCACCTTCTTCTCATAGAGGCCGCCCTTCTTGTGCAGACGGTCCTTGGGCAGCGTGGTGGTGGAGATGTCGAAACCACTCTCGATAATATCCTTGATGCTCTGCGACAGCGAGTCCCATCCACCTCCGAAGTTGCGGTCGAGCACCTCGACGAGCTTGGCGGCCGAGATATGGCGGATGTTCTCGTAGGTCAGGTCTGTCACCCGCATGATGGGGCGCTTCTTGATGGCCCAGGTCACCTTCTGGTTTTCGCCTATCTTCACCTGTCCCACCTTGTAGCCCTGCTTCTCGTATTTCTGCTTCACCAGCTTCGAGTCGCCGGCAATCTCCTCGATCATGAAGGCCGAGCGGATGATGTCGACGTAGTGACGCAGGTTTTCTTTCACCTCGGCATCCTTGTCTGCACCCTCACAGAGGCGGAAGATGTCGTTCTCCTGTATATCCCAAACGCTGCTCTTAGTGAGCGTTTTTAGCGTAACTACTTTTTGTTCAGTCTTTTGAGCCATAATTACATTATCTTTTTCGTTTTTATGGATGCAAAAATAAGCACTTTATTTCTTTTATACAAGTTTTTTCGCAATTATTTTTTTGTTTATTCATCAAAATGCTGTAACTTTGCCCTCGAAATTATGTCACAACCCTTGGCAGAGCGACTTCGCCCTCGCACCTTGGACGATTATATCGGACAGGAGCATCTGGTAGGAGAGGGGGCTGTGCTCCGACGCATGATAGAGTCGGGGCGCATCTCGTCGTTCATCCTCTGGGGACCTCCTGGAGTGGGTAAGACGACGCTCGCCCAGATCATCGCACATCGGCTGGAGACACCTTTCTACACGCTCTCGGCCGTCACCAGCGGTGTGAAGGATGTGCGCGACGTGATTGAGAAGGCTCAGAAAGGCCGTTTCTTCAACGAGGCATCGCCCATCCTTTTCATCGACGAGATCCATCGCTTCTCGAAGTCACAGCAGGACTCGCTGCTGGGAGCCGTCGAGCGTGGCATCGTCACCCTCATAGGCGCTACCACTGAGAATCCCTCGTTCGAGGTCATCCGTCCCTTGCTCTCGCGCTGCCAGCTGTACGTGCTGAAGTCGCTTGAGAAGGACGACCTGCTGAAGCTCCTGCATCGGGCTGTCACCACTGATGTCTTTCTGAAGGAACGCCAGATAGAGCTGAAGGAGACCGATGCCATCCTGCGCTATAGTGGTGGCGACGCTCGCAAGCTGCTGAATATCCTCGAGCTCGTGAGCCAGTCGGTGGCCGATACGCCGCTGGTCATCACTGACGACAGGGTGGTGGCCTGCCTGCAGCAGAATCCCCTGGCCTACGACAAAGACGGCGAGATGCACTACGACATCATCTCTGCCTTCATCAAGTCCATCCGTGGCAGCGATCCTGATGCAGCTCTCTACTGGATGGCACGCATGATTGAGGGTGGCGAGGATCCCCAGTTCATTGCCCGTCGCATGGTGATCTCTGCCTCTGAGGACATCGGGCTGGCCAATCCCAACGCCCTGCTCCTGGCCAATGCCGCCTTCGACACAGTGATGAAGATAGGCTGGCCTGAGGCACGCATCGCCCTTGCCGAGGCAGTGGTCTATCTGGCCACGTCGCCCAAGAGCAATTCTGCCTATCTGGCCATCGATGCCGCCTTGGCCAAGGTCAGGGAGACAGGCAATCAGCCTGTGCCGCTGCACCTGCGCAATGCTCCCACGGCACTGATGAAGCAGCTGGGCTATCACGACGGCTATCGCTATCCGCATGATTTCCCTGGCCATTTCACCCAGCAGCAGTACCTGCCCGACTCCTTGCTCGACGTGCGTTTCTGGCATGGACAGCACAACCCTGCCGAGGACAAGCTCATCCAGCGCATGACGGCCTGCTGGGGCAAACGATATGAAACTTAATTTTTTTTGAATTTATGAAGATTGTAGTACTTGATGGATATGCAGCCAATCCTGGCGATGTGAGCTGGGAGGCTATGCAGTCGTTGGGCGAGCTGACGGTCTACGACCGCACTGCCCCTGATGAAGTTCTCGAACGGGCCGCTGAGGCCGATGCCGTGCTCACCAACAAGGTCGTGATCACAGCTGCGATGATGGCACAGCTGCCTGCGCTGAAGTATATCGGCGTGCTTGCCACTGGATATAATGTGGTCGACGTGAAGGCGGCTCGCGAGCAGGGCATCATCGTCACCAACATACCTGCCTACAGCACTGACAGCGTGGCACAGCTCACGTTCGCACATATTCTGAACATCACCCATCGCGTGGGTCATTATGCCAGCCAGAACCGTCAGGGACGCTGGAGCAGCAATCCTGACTTCGTCTATTGGGACACGCCCCTCATCGAGCTCAGCGGCAAGACCATGGGCATCGTCGGCCTGGGCAGCATCGGCATGAAGGTTGCCACCATCGCGCGCCAGTTTGGCATGGATGTCTTCGCGCTCACCAGCAAGAACAGCAGCGACCTGCCTCAGGGCTTGCAGAAGACCACCCTCGACGGCCTGCTCGCCATCAGCGACGTGCTGTCGCTGCATTGTCCCCTGACTGACGACACCTATCATCTCATCGATGCCAAGGCGCTGTCGAAGATGAAGCCGGGAGCCATTCTCATCAATACTGGCCGTGGTCCGCTGGTCGACGAAGAGGCAGTGGCAAAGGCACTCGAGAGCGGCCAGCTGATGGCCTACGGAGCCGATGTGATGTCTGTGGAGCCGCCTCAGCCCTCCAATCCGCTGCTGCGCTGCCCCAATGCCTACCTCACGCCCCACATCGCCTGGGCCACCTTCGAGGCACGTCAGCGCCTGATGCAGATTGCTGTCGACAATCTCCAGTGCTTCATCGATGGTCAGCCTCAGAATGTAGTTGGCTAGCCAGCCGCTCCGCTTCCTTGCGGGCTATCTTTCCCGTCTCTGTCATGGGTATCCTGCCGATGCTGAAGTATAGCCTTGGCTTCCATAGTCGTGGCAGCACCTGCAGGCAGACGGCCTCCAGCGGCTTCGTGTCGGCTGCCTCTGTCAGCAGCACCACTGCCTCGCCCAGTTTCTCGTCCTTGCACTTCGTGATGCAGTAGGGACTGCTGAGGTGGGGGCGCAGCAGCCGTTCCACCTCCTCCATCTGAATCTTGATGCCTCCTGAGCACACCACATTATCCTTGCGGCCCAGGATGCGGAACGTGCCTGAGGCGCTGATCTCGGCGAGGTCGTTGGTCACAAGCCTGCTCTCGCAGACGGCAGGGGCGTCGATTACCAGACATCCTTCCTCATTGAGTGACAGGCCGACACCCTCGAAGGGCGTATACCAGTCGCTGGCATCAGCACCGCTGAGACGTCTGAGGGCGATGTGCGACAGCGTCTCCGTCATGCCGTATGTGCTCCAGATGGCGTTGGGAAAGTGCTTCAGCTCGCTGGCCAGCCTGTCGTCGATGGCTCCACCTCCGATGATCACCTGACGGATCTCTGCCAGTCGACGTCGCTCGTCAGGCACCTGCAGCGAGTTCCACACCTGCAGGGGCACCATAGCCGCGAAGTCAGCATCGACATCATGAGCCAGCGGATGTCCGTCAGGCTCCACGCTCACCAACTGCAGACCGCAGGTCAGGGCTCGCACCACCATCATCTTTCCTGCGATATAGTCCAGCGGCAGGCAGAGCAGTGCCCTGTCGCCCTTCTTCAGTCCCAGAAATCGGCAGGTGATGCGTGCTGAGGCCTCCATACGTCGCTTCTCCACGAGCAATGCCTTAGGCTCGCCCGTCGATCCGCTGGTATGCACCACCATCGTCCCCCCGTCGTTCCTCCACTCCGCTATAAATTCCTCAACTTTCATCTTCTATCTCTTAGCTCTTCCCCCCTCCAGTCGGAGGGGGCTAGGGGGAGGCCCCTCTTTCTCCAAATCTTCTCCCCTCTGATTTCCAGCGGCATCTCAATATTGTCAGTGAAGAGCTGTCCAGTGCCTAGGCCCTGGGGCATACTGATGTTACTGCCATAGACTTCGCTGCAGAACTGGGCGATGGCGTTCAGCCCGATGTTACTCTCCAGGGCGCTGGTCATCCACGATCCGATGCCTTCCTCCCTGGCCGTGTCGATCCACTCCCTGCAGCCAGCCATGCCCCCATGCAGCGAGGGCTTCAGCACGATGTAGGCAGGCTTGATGATGTGCAGCAGCTGACGCTTCGCCTCAGGGTCGTTCACGCCTATGAGCTCCTCGTCGAGGGCGATGGGCAGGGGCGCGTTGCGACACAGCTCGGCCATGTTCGCCCACTGTCCGGCCATGATGGGCTGCTCGATGCTGTGCAGGGCAAACTGCGACAGCAGCTCCAGCTTGTAGAGGGCGTCCTCCATGCTTTCAGCCCTTTGTGATGATTGAGGACGGGGGCCAAAGGCTCCGTTGGCATCCACGCGCACCTCCAGCTCACGATGTGAGAACCGGCTGCGAATGCGCCTGAGCAGCTCCAGCTCCTGTTCGAAGTCGATGGCGCCTATCTTCAGTTTCACACAGTGGAAGCCCTGTTCCAGCTTCTCCTCGATGCGCTGCTGCATCTCGTCGTAGGTGCCCATCCACACCAGTCCGTTGATGGGTATTCCCTCTTCACCACGACTGAACGGCGTGTCGAAGAGCCAGCCTTTTTCCTCTCCCCTCATCTCAAGAATTGCCGTCTCCAGTCCGAAGAGCATACTAGGGTAGGGGCGCAGTGCCTCCTGGTCAATCTCTCCTGTCCGCTCCACCTCGTCGCAGAAGTGCCTGAGCACCTCGCCGTAGTTAGGAATGTCGTCGCAGCTCAGCTGGGGCAGTGGCGCACATTCGCCCCTTCCCACATGCTCGCCGTCCGTCATCTCCACAAACCAGCTCTTCCTCGTGGTATACACCCCCCTCGAGGTCCCTGCCGGCTGCTTGAAATGCAGCGTCCTCTCTTCAATGCTTATCTTCATCATATCTTATCAAATGTATCTCCGCTCTCATCATTACGACAGACAACTGTCTCTCAACTCTCAACTCTCAAATCTCAACTCTCAACTCTCAAATCCCTATGGCACTTGCGGAAATTTTCCAAAGTCAGGCTTCCGCTTCTCCAGGAAAGCATGACCACCTTCCTGTGCCTCGTCGAGGAAGTAGTAGAGCATCGTGGCGTCGCCTGCCAGCTGCTGTATGCCAGCCTGTCCGTCGAGCTCAGCGTTCAGACCCGCCTTGATCATGCGCAGGGCGATGGGCGAGCGCTCCATCATCTCCTCTGCCCACTTCACGCACTCGTCCTCCAGCTCACTGAGCGCCACCACCTTGTTCACCATGCCCATCTGCTCAGCCTCGTGGGCCGTATACTGACGACACAGGAACCATATCTCGCGTGCCTTCTTCTGGCCCACGATACGTGCCAGGTAGCTCGAGCCGAAACCGGCGTCGAACGATCCCACCTTAGGACCTGTCTGTCCGAAGATAGCGTTCTCCGAGGCTATCGTCAGGTCGCACACCAGGTGCAGCACATGGCCGCCGCCTATGGCGTAGCCGTTCACCATCGCTATCACGGGCTTCGGCAATCGGCGTATCTGCATCTGCACGTCGAGCACGCTCAGTCGTGGCACACCCTCCTCGTCTACATAGCCGCCACGGCCCTTCACGTGCATGTCGCCGCCAGCGCAGAAGGCATGCTTCACCTCCTCCGGCTTCTTGCCCTCCGGCACTTCCGATAGCGCCCCTGTCAGCAGCACCACACGGATGCGCTGCAGCTCGCGGCAGATGGCGAAGGCCTCCGACAGCTCCTGTGTCGTCCTTGGCGTGAACGCATTACGATAGCGAGGTCTATTGATGGTGATCTTCGCTATGCCGTTGTACTCTTCCAGCAGGATCTCCTCGAAATCCCTGATCGTTGTCCATTCTCTTGTTTTCATCATGATGATATTAATATATAATGTTCTTAGTTATGCAAACTCTCCCCCTTTTTTAGTAATCTGTCAGCATGAAAACCATATAAAAAGATGTTATTAACAATGGTTTGTAGCTTTCTGAGCTGATAATCAGTTATTTATTGTCATGTTTTGCACTTTTTCAAGCGACTTTTTGCCTAAAGTTTACACTTTTTCAAGCGACTTTCAGCTGCAAAGTTACACTTTTTCAAGCGACTTTGCAAGAAAAAGAGCGAAAAAATGGGCCCTCAGGCGGCATTTCATCCCTCCCGCCCCCCATCAGGGGAACTTCCCCTGCAACAATAGGGAAAACACTACCCCGATTTAGGGAAAATACAGCCAACCGCCGCCCCTCCGTTGCGTCATAAAGGTGAGAACAGTAAAAAATAAGTATCACTCTAAAAAAATAATAGGAGGACAAAACTATGAAGAAGATGATGATTCTGGCAATGATGATGGTGATGACCGTCACGGCCAACGCAATGAGCTATAACGTGGCTAGGAACGAGGCACTCTTCCTCAGCGACAAGATGGCTTACGAACTGAACCTGACAGACGCGCAGTACGATGCCGTCTACGAGATCAACCTCGACTACCTGCTCATGGTCGACACCCGTGCCGATGTCCGTGGCGTATGGTGGAACCGTCGCAACGCTGACCTGAAGTACGTGCTCACCGCCTGGCAGTACGAGAAGTTTGCTCGCCTCGAGTATTTCTTCACCCCTGTCACCTGGAGGGATGGCGTATGGAGCTTCGGCATCTACGGCATCTACAGCAACAGAAACCATTTCTTCAAGGCTCGTCCGACGGTCTTCGTCGACTACAGAGGTGGCAACAATCGCAGAGACGTTCATTTCTACGCAGGCTGGAACGCTGGCAGGCCTCCTGTCGCAGTCCACGGCAACGGAACATGGCGCAATACAAATAATGTGAACGTCAACGTACCCTCGCGCCACAACAATGGTTCCAACCACAGCGGTCTCAACAACAATGGCCATAACAACAATCACAACAATAATGGCACGCGAGGCCACGGCACCGTCGGCCGCACTGCAGCAAGGCCCACAAGCCACGCTTCAGGAAGCTTCGGAGCTGGACGCAGATAAGAACCATTAACTCCATATATGCCTCCGCAAGGAGGACACAGCAGGGAGTCTCGGCAACGAGGCTCCCTCGCCTATGAGGGGCTAGTGTGAGGCCCATTTCTCATTCCTCATTTCTCATTTCCCATTTTACCATCTCCCTTGGCAGCATGATTACCTTCAGGCGCTCGTACCAGATGCGGTTGCTGCCGGCAATGCGCTTCTGCACATGTCCACTGATGATATAGTAGCTGGCCGAGTATTCGTCCATCAGCGAGCGGAAGGCATTCTTGATGCGCGAGCACTTCTCGTTGATGGCATTGTCGAGCGGGTTCACCAGGTGGTCGACACCCTCGATGATCTTTTCTTTGTCCATCAGACGAGCCGTCTTCATATAGTAGCCCGTCAGTTCCTCTCTATAATCTGAAAGTCGTTTGAACTCGATGCCCTCAGGGTGAGCCAGGAAGAGCAGGTACACTGCCTTGTGCACGGGCTGCAGCTCCACCTCCTTCTGCCCCACGAAGAAACGGTAGTCCTTCGTGATGCGCAGTGGCAGCAGCCTGCCCTTGGCAGCCTCCAGGCGCAGGTCTTCAATCATCGACACGCCCAAGCCTCTGAGCACCAGGTCGATGCGCCCGTCCGCCTTCAGCTGATGCGCCAGTCGTCCCAGCTCGTCAGCCATCTCTTCGGGTGTCAGGTTTAGATATGGCATATGTGCTATTCCTCTTCGCTGATAATCCTGTTCAGCCAGTTTTTCATTCTCGTCAGCGTCGAGGGTTTCTCTTCTGTTCTGACTTTCTGTGCAGTTGTGTCTGTTGTCACGTTTTCCTCTTCAGTGTGCTCCTGCTTGGTGCCTTCCTCCGCAGGCTCCGGCTCTGGAGCTGCTGCCACTATGAATTCCGGATCCATCTCAGCCTTCCCCGTAATCTTTCTTGGCGGGTAAAGCTTGTTGATCATGCGTTCGTAGTGCTCTTCGTCCTGGTCCTCTTCTTGTTTGTCGGTATCCAGTTCGTCGCTCATGTCGGCAGCCAGGATGATTACTTTAGCATCTTCGCCCAGCGAGTCATCGGCTGACGTTCCCCATATCACGTCGATGTCAGGATCCAGCTGGTCGAAGAACTCTGCTATCTCGTCCATCTCCGTCACGAGGATGGGCGCCTGCTCACTGTTGTAGATATTGAACAGGATACGCTTGGCACGGTTAATGTCATTGCTATGCAGCAGAGGCGAGTCCAGCGCGTCAAGGATGGCCCGCTCCACGCGGTGGTCGCCGCTGGCCCGTCCGATGGCCATGATTGCTCCTCCGCCGTTGCGCATCGTGGTCTCTATGTCGCGAAAGTCAAGGTTGATGTTCCCTGGCGAACTGATGGTAATCAGTTCTGAGATGCCTTTCACGGCATTCTTCAGTACGTTGTCTGCCTCTGCCAGCGCGTCTTTCAGCGACATCCTCGTGTTAGAATAGACGTCACACAGCTTTTCGTTGTTCACAATCAGCATGGCATCCACGTTCTTCCGCAGCTCGTCCACGCCCATCAGTGCCTTCATGATTTTACGTCGGTGCTCAAAGTAGAACGGGATGGTCACCACGCCAATGGTTAGCAACCCCTTCTCCTTTGCCACGCGGGCCACTACGGGTGCAGCTCCAGTACCCGTACCGCCACCCATGGTAGCCGTTACGAACACCATCTTCGTTTGGTCGTCCAGCAGTCGTTCGATGCTGTCGATGCTGCTCTCCGCTTCTGCCCTTCCAATCTCTGGCTTAGCCCCTGCTCCCAGTCCTGCTCCCAGCTGTAGCTTTACGGGCACTGGCGACTGCTTCAGCGAGGCGCTATCCGTGTTCAGCACGGCAAACGATACGCCCTGTATGCCTTCATCATACATACGGCTCACGGCATTACATCCGCCGCCGCCCACGCCAATCACCTTGATGATGTTTTGCATCAAGTCCTCCACGGGACCGAAATCCAGTATCTCGTCCATTGTCGTCTTGTCTCCTCGTTTTTCAGTTTGACTTCTTCGTTCACATTTTGGCCGCAAAGTTACGAAACATTTTCCACATGTCCAAATCTTCACAAGGCTTGCAGGGAAGAAAGTCCATCCTATTTTTCTTCAGGCACCTCCAACCCAAACCGATCTATCAGCTTTGAGGCGACGGGCTTCCCACTTCGTATGATTGCCAGCGCCTTCTCCGCCTTTTCGTGTTCCATTGGTTCCGTCTCGCCTTTCTTCTCA
>JAEEGF010038207.1_pt1 | contig 18503 bp, 9 predicted proteins | sample 9134171 | NCBI WGS metagenome assembly JAEEGF01 (sample SAMN16246542, study PRJNA631951) | gut metagenome | biome: gut microbiome; feature: rumen; material: AP-attached | host: Bos | place: Iran: Karaj | collected 2018-10
TTCCTGTCGTTCATGAGCTCTTATCGCGCAAGCACCAGTGGTGTGTTCGGTAAGATGTATCACCTCATCAACGACTACGACCCTGTAACGGGCGACTTCAGGCTGGCAAACACGCAGGAGGCCATGAACGGCTATCTTCGTGAAGCTGAGTACCGTAACACCAACTGGTTTGAGGAACTTTTCTCAAACGCTATCCAGCACAACCATTCTATCTCGCTGAGCTCTGGTAGTGAGAAGGCTCAGTACTATACGTCGTTCAGTATCATGAGCGACCCGGGATGGAGTGAGCGTAGTAAGGTGGAGCGTTACACCGCTAACATCAATGCCAACTATAACCTGCACCCGAAGGTTTCCATCAACCTCATCGGTAACACCAGCTACCGTCGTCAGGATGCTCCTGGTACTGCTAACCAGAGCGTTGACGTGGTGAGCGGTGCTGTAGGCCGTGACTTTGATATCAACCCCTATTCGTATGCAATCAACAGCTCGCGTACGCTGGATCCCAACGAGTTCTACATCCGTAACTATGCTCCGTTCAACATCCACCACGAACTGCAGAACAACTACATCCAGCTTGACGTGGTTGATTTGCGCTTCCAGGGTGAGCTCAAGTATAAGCCCATCCGTCAGATTGAGCTGAGTGCGCTTGCAGCCTATAAGTATTCAACCACTACGCAGGCCCACTTTATCAAGGAGAACAGTAACCAGGCTATGGCATTCCGCATGATGGACGATGCTACCATGCGCGACTCTAACCCCTGGCTCTATACTGACCCCGACGTTGTTAACTCACTGCCTATCTCGGTACTTCCCGAGGGCGGTTTCCATCGTGAGACGGTTTATCGCATGAACAGCTGGGACTTCCGTGCAACGGCCAGCTACAACGATGTGTTTAACGACACTCACATTGTTAATGCCTATGGTGGTATGGAGGTCAACAATATTGACCGTTATGCTACGCAGAACCTGAAGGTCGGCGTGCTTTACGACATGGGCCAGCTTGGCAACTATATGTATGAGTACTTCAAGCAGGCTGCCGAGGAGAACAATATCTATTATTCTCTCAGCAACGGCTACAACCGTGACGTCGCTTTCTTCGGTACCGCAACGTATTCGTACAAAGGACGTTACACCATTAACGGAACGGTTCGTTACGAAGGTTCTAACCGCTTAGGCCGTGCTACCAGCGCTCGTTGGCTGCCCACTTGGAACGTGTCAGGCGCATGGAACATCCATGAGGAGCCCTGGTTCTACAAGGCATTCAAGAACAAGCTGTCGCACGCTACGCTGAAGGCTTCTTACTCTCTGACGGGTGACAAGCCTGCCGTGACCAACTCCATGGTAATCATTCAGGCCTACAACCCCTGGCGCCCCTATTCCAGCGACAAGGAGTCAGGTCTTGACATCTCCAGTTTTGCTAATCCTGCGCTGACTTACGAGAAGAAGCATGAGTTCAACATTGGTGTTGACTTAGGTTTCCTCAGCAACCGCATCAACTTCCAGTTTGACTGGTACACCCGTAACAACTACGACCTGATTGGTCCGAAGCGTACCACGGGTGTTGGCGGACAGATTGTGAAGTATGCCAACGTGGCCAGCATGAAGTCACACGGTGAAGAGTTCACGCTCTCTACCCGCAACATCATTACGAAGGACTTCGAGTGGACAACCGACCTGATCTACTCTCACACCCACTGTGAGGTGACCGACTTCGAGTCACGTAACCGTGTCATCGACCTGATTACCGGTAACGGTTTCACGGAGAAGGGCTATCCCTACCGTTCATTGTTCTCTATGGACTTCCAGGGACTGAACCAATACGGTCTGCCGACGTTCATCAATGAGGAAGGTGAAGTAACCACCAGTAACATCGACTTCCAGTCGTATGACACCAGCCACCTTGTTTATGAAGGTCCGACCGATCCTACAGTGACGGGCTCTCTGGGTAACACCTTCCGTTACAAGAACTGGCACCTGAATGTCTTCATTACCTATTCTTACGGTAATGTGGTACGTCTTGACCCGTCGTTCGCTGTCAGCTACTCTGACCTCACCGCTATGCCGCGTGAGTTCGCCAACCGCTGGGTTGTTCCCGGTGACGAGGAAAATACCGACATCCCCGCTATGGCTGACCTCCGTATGATTCAGAACGACTCTTACTTAGGCTATGCTTACAATGCCTACAACTACTCTACGGCACGTATTGCCAAGGGTGACTTCATCCGCATGAAGGAAATCTCTCTCTCGTACGACTTCCCCACGAAGTGGATTAGCCATCTCGGAATCTCCAACCTCAGCATGAAGCTGCAGGCTACCAACCCCTTCCTGATTTATGCTGACAAGAAGCTCAATGGTCAGGATCCTGAGTTCTTCAACTCCGGTGGTGTGGCAGTTCCTATGGCACGTCAGTTTACTTTCACACTGCGTGTAGGAATCTAAGTTTGAATTGATAATTGATTATAGACAATTGATAATTATGATGAAGAATAAGATATTTACAGTGTTGACATTGGGACTCGCCGCTTTGGGCTTGTCTTCATGTAACGATTATCTTGACAAACTGCCCGACGAGCGTGCAGAGTTGAACACTGAGGAGAAGATCACACAGTTGTTGGTATCGGCCTATCCCACATGTACCAATAACCTGCTTGTCGAGGTGCTTTCCGACAATGTTGATGACAACGGCCGTGCCTATTCATCGCCGGCAATCGTCGATCAGACCTATCGTTTCATCGATACTACCGAGGAAGGCAATGACTCTCCGTACGATATCTGGGGAGGTTATTACCGTGCTGTGGCTACCGTAAACGAAGCTTTACAGGCTGTTGAGGCCATGGGTAATCCCGCTTCGCTCCAGGGTGACGTGGCTGAGGCCAAGCTCATCCGTGCCTATAGCATGTTCATGCTGGCACAGACCTTCTGCATGGCGTGGAATCCTGACAAGGCCGATGAATACCTCGGTCTGCCTTACCCGCTCATTCCCGAGCAGGACCTTACTGCACAGTATGAGCGTGGAACGCTGCGTCAGCTCTATGAGAACATCAACAAGGACATTGAGGAGGCGCTGCCGCACATTGCAGATGCTGCACAGAAGTACACCCAGCCTAAGTATCACTTCAACGTGAAGGCTGCCTATGCTTTTGCCTCACGCTTCAACCTCTATTATATGAATTACCAGAAGGCTATCCAGTATGCCAACATGGTACTTGGAAGTGACCCCACTGCTGTGATGCGTAACTATGACCCCTATCGTGAGCTGGGTCGTGACGACTTCGCTAACCTGTGGATTCGTTCGAACGATCAGGCTAACATCATGCTGCTGGCTACTTACTCCATTGCTCCGCGTTATCTGACATGGGCTACCAGCAGCCGCTTTGCCCATAACTATGACATTACGGCCTATGAGACCTTCTGGGTTGATATGCCTTGGGGTGATGGCTCTTCTGCCAACTCCATTATTTATGCTAACCACCTTTATGGCACCAACCAGTGCGTAGCCTTCCCCACCTACGAAGAGCAGTTTGAATATACGGACAAAGTGGCCGGTATCGGTTATACTCACTCCGTTGATCCTATCTTCACGGGTGACGTTTCCATTCTGGAACGTGCCGAGGCTTACTGCCTGTTAGGTCAGTTGGAGAATGCCATGAAGGATATTAACACCTGGATTGGTACCCACTGCAAGGATAAGTACGAAGATGGAGAGCTCTTGATGGCTGCTCCTCAGAACCTGACCGTAGCCGATATTGTTGCTTTTGTAACAAATACCGACTATGCCAAGCGTACCCCTGACGGCTGGCGCGACCGCTCCTTCCGTAAGCACATGCATCCGCAGGGCTTTACCATCGGTGCCGAGGGTAGCGACCAGGAGTGCATGCTCCAGTTCATCCTTCACATGAAGCGTATTGAGACCGTCTTCCACGGCTTCCGTATGCAGGACGTCAAGCGCTATGGTATTGAATACACGCACGAGGTAGTAGGTGAGGACCCGCTGGTCTTCATCCGTGGCGACCTTCGCGGTGCCATTCAGATACCTAACACCGTTATTGCAGCAGGCTTACAGGAAAATCCCCGCCAGTCAGCTGATGAGATCAAGGCCTTTGTTACTTCCACTGAGGCAGAATATGCTGATCCTGAGGAAGAAGAGGACGAATAATCACAGAGAGTCAAACATTAAGAAGTATCAAGAAATATGAAGATCAAGAATATAAGTTTATTGCTGCTGTTGGCCGGCTTGCTCGGCTTCAGTAGCTGTGATGATGAAAAGCTTGATTCTACAAGCGTTTTCGACGGCATTACGCCCGCGCAGAAGAACGAGTTTGACAACTGGTTGGAGACAAACTATCGCAAGGTCTATAACATCGACTTCAAGTACCGCTACAGTGACAAGGAGGCCGACCGTGCCTACAATGTCATTCCGGCCAACTATGAGCAGTCAGTGGCACTGGCCATCCTTATCAAGCATGTATGGCTCGATGCCTACTCAGAGGCTGTCAGCCCTGAGTTCATGAAGACTTACGTGCCTCGTATCATCCAGCTTACCGGTTCCTATAAGTGGAACAGCAACGGTTCGCAGGTGCTTGGTACGGCAGAAGGCGGTCTGAAGATTATGCTCTACGGTGTCAACGAGCTTGATATCGACAACCCGCGTATCAACACTACCAACCCCTATGAGAGCCATCAGGTGCAGCCCATTGACATGAACTACTGGTTCTTCCACACCATGCACCATGAGTTCTGCCACATCCTGACGCAGAAGAAGGAGTACGACCCCTCGTTCCGCGCCATCAGTGCCGGAACCTACCATGCTACTGACTGGATTAACCTGGAAGACAAGAAGGTGGCTAAGGAAGGCTTTGTCAGCAGTTATGCTGCCAGTGAGTACAACGAAGACTTTGCAGAGATCTATGCTACCTACGTGACCAACACGCCTGAGGGTTGGGAGAAGATTATCAATGCCGCTGGTACGGAAGGTGCTGCCATCCTCAACCAGAAGCTCGACCTGATGAAGTCCTACTTCCTGAACAGCTGGGGCCTCGACCTCGACAACATGCGCGACATCCTGATTCGCCGTTCGGCAGAGTCGGTAACACTCGATTTACGTACACTTAAATAATAAAACAAGGAACAGTATGAAAAAGATATATTATTTATTGACTGCCTGCTTTGTCATAATGGCATTCAGCGCATGTTCGCTCAAGGAAGACGAGAGTTTCGGAACACCGGCCTCTCAGCGCTCCAGCGAGAACATTGCCGCCGTGCAGAAACTGCTTTACACTGCTCCTAACGGTTGGCTCATGGAGTACTACGGCAACCTTTCCTTCGGCGGATACAACGTCATGGTGAAGTTTGAAGGTGAGAATGCTACTTTCGCCAGCGAGAAGTGGGGTTATAATCACGTGGCTGGAATCGATGATGCTACCGGTAAGGCCATCACCACCACCAGTCATTTCAAGATTGAACAGTCCATGGGTACCGTTATCTCGTTCGACGAGTACAACGAGACCTTCCACTACTACTCCATGCCGAACAACCCCGACTATACGTACGATACGGCTGAGGGACTGTCTGGCGACTTCGAGTTCCGTGTGATGAAGGCTACGAACGACTCCATCATCCTGCGTGGCAAGAAGAACAACAACAAGATTGTCATGACGCCCATTCCTGCTGACAAGACGTGGGAAAGCATCATCACAGAGGCTGCTGAGACCGAGACTTACATGAGTTCTCGCTCCTATACCCTGGCCGGTTCTGGCTATACGGGTCAGGAGGTGACTGCTACCAGCAACGGCGGCTACCGTTGTTTCATTTTCACCTATAAGGATGAGTATGACCAGAAGGTTACCGTTACCGCTCCCTACATTGTCAAGAAGGACGGATTCCATTTCTATCGCCCCGTAGAGGTGAATGGTGTGGAGCTTGACGGACTGCTGAAGGGCGAAACGGATGACTATTTCATCTTTGCCAACAACCCGGATATCCAGCTTGATACCTACATGCCGACGCTTTATGAGAGCATTGTCACGGCTAACTGGTACATGCGTTATGGCAGTGTGGGTGAATATGCTAAGCCCAAGTGGGATGCCATGTTGGAAATCCTGAAGACCGCCGGTCGAAATCATGATGAAGTGAAGATCTATACGGCCACCATCGGATTGAGCGGTGACAATAAGCTCTGTTCCAGCATGTCCACCTCTACTGATGCTCCGTATTGGGGCTTCACGGGTGAAGACGTGAAGGGCGACGGCACCCGCATCAAGTTCAACCAGAACAGTACGGTGCGTAACAAGGCTGGTAAGGACTATTACAATAAGTACAAGTGGAACGATGTGCTGAACTGCATCTATGGTCATACCTTCGACCTGACCTGCGACTACCAGCGCCGTCCCTCTTGGATTAAGATGACCGACGTGAACGAACCCACCAACGTCATTACGATTTATGCTACTCCCTCTTACTTCATGGAGGATATGAGTTATTATCAGGACAATAAGTAAAAGCATTCGGCTCTGCCGGAGTTGAGAGACACTCCGGCGGGGCTTATACAATTAGAATTCCATTATTATTAACAAACAAAACAAAAACAATTATGAAAAAAAGTTTACTTATCGCAGTAGCTGCGTTATTCGTGGCTCTCGGTGCAAATGCACAGGTTAAGCGCACTTCTCTGCCCGTAAAGAAGGCAGGCTTGGAAAGTGCTCAGTTAGAAAAAATGGCTTTGACGCCTCAGGCTTCAGCAGCTCCTGTGTTCCGTTCAAAGTTAGCTAAAGCTCCTAAGGCAGCAGCAGGTGAGATCGATGGTGAGTACCTCTTGAATGCTGACAACTTTGAGGGTGACTTCACAGAATGCTCCTTCTTTACTATTGAGTCTTCTACCGGTCAGATTACTTTGGATCAGTATGAAGGTGAACCTACGTTTGATTATAACGTTGTACTGAATGACTTCAGCTATGAAGGCGCTGTGGTCTATGGTGAATATAATGCCGATGAGGGTATGATCTATATCCCTGTTCAGCAGATTGCTTTCAATGCTACCTATAAAGAGATTTATATCTCTGGTGGATACCGTTCAGGTGCTCAGAATCTGAGATATGGTAAGCCAATTATCCTTATCGTCAATGAAGATGGTACCATGGATATTGATGAAGACATCGATCCCGACGATCCCGACGATGACGCTACAATTGGTTGGGTTTCTTATGTGCCCAACTATGTTGACCCTGATACGGGCGAAGAAGGTGCTCTTTGGAACTATGGATTTGACATTCAGGTGATGAAGCCCAATGGAACGATGGAATTTACAGCTAATGGTAATGGCTTTGGGTTCAGTTCATGGACAAAGACGAGCCGTAGAGTATTTATTGAGGATTATGGCACAGAGTGGGTTGTTAACAACTTCCTTGGCCTGACTCCTGTAAGTGTAACGCTTGATAGTGACGATAAGTGCTTTGTTACTTTAGGCCAGAAGATGTATGACTATGACCGTCCAGATCCTTATGGCTATTTCCGTCTGGTTGGTATTACCTACGACGGTGACTATATCATTCGCGACTACACCAAGACTGCTCTCAATGGTTTCTATGAGGATGGCTATTGTGAGTTCTTCAAGGTAGAGTACAAGGAAGCTTGGACGGATGACGAGGGTGAGCATGAGGCTGGCTACTACTATATCGACGATGATCCTGACTACGTTCGTTACGTAGCAGTTGCTACTGCAAATGATGCTGACGGTGCTGCTTATTTATACGGCTATGCCTGCAACATGACAATTGAGAGTGATGAGCATGCTACAAGTGGCATTCTCGCTCCGAAGACCACTGTTGAGAACCCCAATGCACAGATTTACGATCTGCAGGGTCGTGCTGTTAACAGCAACTACAAGGGCGTAGTTATCAAGAACGGCAAGAAGTTTGTGGTTAAGTAATTATCTTATCCAACCATATTCAATCGGGAGGGCCTTACAGCCTTCCCGATTTTTTTATTATTCAAGTTTCGCAAGTCCGATGCCTTAGGTGTCCTGACGTGGACGAAGCCACTGCCAAACAGATACTTGCCAACGCGCAGTTGATTCCTCTGAAGAAATGAAACGAATACTTACCCGTAAGCAAAGATATCTGCTGACGCTCGTCAGCAGATTAACTGACGGCTGTCAGCCGATTAGCTGACACATGTCAGCAGATGTGATACCGGCAAGGAAAGTATCAGATTGCTACAAGGAAAGTAACAGACAGCTTCGGGCAAAAGTTTATCCTCTACTGAGCAAAGGTTCAAATGTCTTTCACTCAATACTCTCGAAAGTTAAGTTAATTCCTTTAAAAGGTTGCTTGTCTTTAAAAAAAACTAAAGAATTTGCAGGAACGGAAAAGAGTTCGTAACTTTGCAAACTGACCGTAAAAAAATGAGATTATGATGAAAAAAATATCTATACTGATGGTAGCTATGTTGCTGGGAGCAACATCGCTATTCGCCCGTCCGGGTTATTCCAAGCCCGTTGACGTTCCCCAACCTGACGGAAGTACGGTTACCCTGCTGATGCATGGTGACGAGTATTTGAGTTTTATGACCACCATTGACGGTTACACCGTGATGCAGTGTGATGACGGCTACTACCGTTATGCCGACAAGACAGCCGAAGGCTGGCTCGCACCGACCAGTGTCATAGCCCGTAACCCCGAGGCTCGCAGTGCCCAGGATATTTCGTTCCTTGCAGCCCGCCAGAAGATGATTGCTCCGAGGATGACGGAAACGAAGAAGCAGTTGAAGGCCATGGCCAGTCAGATGTACGCTCCCGTAGAGTTGGCGACTGGTGGTCCGACCCGTTCGGTCAGCATTTGGAGCCGCATTAACTATGACAACTTCAAGGGCTTGGTAGTATTGGTGAATTGGAACGACCGCGAGTTTACCTTAGATGATCCTGTGTCTATGTATCAGCAGCTGACGAACCAGAGCAACCTGACGGGTAACGTTGACGGTCATTACCCCGTGGATGTGACGGGTAGTGCAAGGGACTATTTCTATGCTAACTCCATGGGTATCTTTGATCCGACGTTCGATGTCGTGGGCCCTGTAACCATCAACTACTCCTGTGAATACCCCTGTCCGAGGACTCCAAGTGGACAAGATGATCCTAACTACTCGCGCAGAATGATTAACATCATCAAAGCCGTGATGAACCAGTTAAACGCAACGATAAATTTTGGCGACTATGACTTAGACAGCAATGGCTATATCGACATGGTCTATTTCATTTTTGCCGGTTATGGCAGCTATATGCAGGGCAACAGTTACAAGTACATCTGGCCCCATGCCAATGACTTTTCCAGCATTGCCCAGTGGGAGGGCATGCGTTACGACGGCAAGAAGTTCGGCCGCTATGCCTGCAGCGTAGAGATTCAGGACCTGGAGTCGCAGGCTGCCTCTCACCAGTATTTGGACGGTATCGGCACCATCTGCCATGAGTTCAGCCACGTACTTGGACTCGCCGACCATTATGATACTGACTACGCTGAGAACGGTCAGAGCAATGACCCGGGAGGATGGGACATCATGGCCGACGGAGCTGACTATAACTACGCATTGACGCCGGTTGGCTATAACGCTTTCGAGCGTCATGTCTTAGGCTTTGTAGAGCCGCAGGTACTGACGGAGGCCGGCAGCTATTCGTTAGGCAACTTCGCAACGGATAATGAGGCGTTTATTCTGAAGACAGGCTCCACCGACGATGATTTCTATTTGGAGAACCGTCAGAAGACGGGCTGGGATGCCCATCTGCCTGGACACGGTCTGCTGGTTTGGCGTGCCGACACGTCGAATCCTACTGTCTGGAGGGAAAACAGGGTCAACTGTGTCGCCTCGCATAACTATTTTGTCATGACCAGCAATCCTACGGCTGCAGGCCTTCGTGAACTGACCTCTGATACTGAACCTGCCCTGACCTCATGGGCCGGACAGCCTGCGGTGCAGGATCTCTTCGATATCATTGAAGAGGATGGCGTCGTCACCTTCAATGCAGGTAAGAACCTGTACGAGAAGGTTATCGAGGACTTTGAGGAGTGTCCGTTGTCGGATTCAGGTACTACAGGAATAACGGGCAAGTATTGTGCATGGGACTTGGACAATGCCACCATCGAGGAGCGGTCTGGCAGTCATGTCGTGAAGCTGATGCGTACGGGTGCCCTCAACTCTTCGGAATTTGAGAAAGGTATCCGCTCGTTGAAGTTTACGGTGAAGAACGATGCCGCTGAGATTCGCTTTGTTTTAAGAACCAGTAGTGACGGCGGCACGACATGGACCAACTTCTCCTCTCAGGATAAGATCAAGAAGAATCAGGAGAAGACCTATCTGCTGTACGACATTCCTGCCAACTGCAAGATTCAGTTCTTCATGCAAGCTACGACAGCTTCTGCTGTATGCTATCTTGACGACATTGAGGCTACCTTCTTTGACAACGAGATTCCTACACCTCCCGTTACGGGTATTGAGGGCCTCACCCACAACCCCTCTCCAAAGGGCGAGGGGAGCTATTACACGCTTGACGGACGTCTTCTGAACGGTGAGCCTACTCATCCGGGCATCTATATTGTAAACGGCAAAAAGAGAATAGTAAAGTAAAATGAAGAAGATAACCTTGTTCTTAGCTGCCCTGTTGCTGTGTGTCAACAGTCTGTTGGCAGTGCCAGCCCATCCGAATGCAACCCGGGTGCAGCAACCTGACGGCAGTTTTCTGACCATCCGTCTCTGCGGTGACGAGTGGATGCACTTCACGGTGACCGCCGACGGTTATTCGGTGGTGAAGGACAGCCGTGGCTATTATGTCTATGCCGAGTTGAAGGGCAGCCAGTTGCAGCCTACGGCCCAGGTGGCTCATGACGCTACGGAGCGTCAGGCCGCTGAGCAGGCATTTGTCAAGGGACTGAAGAAGTATCAGGCTCCTGCCATGCCGGGGCAGACTGCTGACATGAAACGTAAGGTGGAGAAGCGCCAGCAGCAGGCGCTGGCAGCGCACCGTGAAGCCCAGTATGACTATAACAACTTCAAGGGACTGATTATCCTGATACAGTATAATGACAAGGAGTTCTCACGTGCTGACTTTCAGGACTATGTCAATGACATGGTCAACCAGGAGAACTATACCGGCTATCATAATACCAGCGGACAGTTTGTGTCTTGTACGGGTAGTGTGCGTGACTATTTCAGCGATAATTCTGGTGCCAAGTTCCAGCCAGAGTTCGATGTTGTCGGACCTTATACGGTAGATTACAACCAGTATTACGTTAATGCTACCGAAAACGCTAATGAAATAATCAACTCCGTACTTGACCTGGCTGACCCTGATGTCGATTATAGTCAGTATGACGGTGACGGTGACGGAGTGGTTGATTTGGTGTACTTCATCGTTGCCGGTAATGGTGCCAACTACGGTGGCAACGACGGCCGGTTGTGGTGGCCTCACCGCAGTATTGTCTTTAATCCGTATGCTATGGGTTGGGGAGACTGGATGGTAATGAAAGACGGCGTCACGCTGTTGGACTACGCCAGCAGCGTGGAGCTGGCCGGCTATACGTCCTGGCCCTCCTCCATACAGCTTGACGGCATCGGCACCATTTGTCATGAGTTCAGCCATGTGTTAGGCCTGCCTGATTTTTACGATACCAATTACGAGCAGGGCGGTCAAAGTGACGACCCGGGCAGATGGTCGGTGATGGCGGGTGGCAGCTACGAGAATGACAGCCACACCCCCGTGGGCTATTCGCTCTATGAGCGCTATTCTGTGGGCTTCACTGATGAACCGCCGGTGATTGAAGCTGAAGGCAGTTATACGCTGGAACCGCTTTTCAGTAGTCAGACCGGTTTTCGCATCAACTCACAGGTGGAGAACGAGTTTTTCCTGTTGGAGAGCCGCAAGCGGAGTTCCTTTAAGTGGGATGCCTACCTGCCGGGCAGCGGAATGCTGGTTCACCGTGTTGACATGACCGATAAGTCAATGTGGGATAATAATGAGGTTAATGCCAATCCCGCACATAACTATTACGAAGTAGTCAGGGCCGGCGGTTCCAGTCACAGTGGATCGGAATGGGACGTCTTCCCTGGTACAGGACATGTGACCGTGCTGAACAGTCAGACCTCTCCTGCCAACCTGAGGAGCTGGAATGGCAAGAGCACCAAGTGGGGACTGGAAAACATTGCCAAGAGTGCTGACGGTACCATTACCTTTGACGTCACCAATACCTTTATCCTTTTGGGACTGGGTCTGCCTGAAACGGCAACCGTGAAACTCGGACTGCCAGCTCAGCTGTCACCAATCCTCGAGCCTTACTATGTAGATTGTGAACTGACCTGGTCGTCTGATGACGAGACTATTGCAACGGTCAGTCCTGAAGGTGTCATTACCGGTGTCAGCGAAGGTTCATGTACCATCACCGTAACGGCTGAGAATGGTATGGAGGCATCGTGCTTAGTCACCATTGAAGCCTTTACGCCCATTGACATTGCCACGTTCAAAACTCAGGAAACCGGCGAAGCCGCCCTGTTGCAGCTGACGAATGCCGAGGTGCTCTATGTCAATAAGAATACCGCATACGTCCGTGATGAAACGGGAACGGTGGTCTTCCAGAACATCGGCTTCAAGCTGAAGAAGAACCAGATTGTCAACGGTACGTTGATTGCCATGGTGGGCATGGAGAACAACATGGTACAGGTGGAGCCCATCAGTGGCATCACCAATGCCGACAACATCACCATTGAGACCGGTGACGGCGTGCAGCCCCGTGAAGTGGCTTTCGAGGACCTGACAGCTGACGATTATGCCGACTATGTGCTGGTGAAGGGTGTGACCATCGAGGCAGTCGGCGGCTGGTGGGCTGTCTGTGACAATAACCGTGCCCGCCTTTGGAACCTGTTTAGGATTAACGGTGTTAAGCTCCCTTCCGAAGTAGAAGGCAAGACGTTTGACGTCGAGGCGATTTATGGTACTGATGTTATAGAAGGTGAAGTCGTCAATGAGCTCTATCTGTTGAGCAGTGTGACAGAGACGGAACCCGAAGTGATTGATGGTATCAGCAGTATCCGTCAGGCTGCCCCCGCTGACGGTTATTATTACGACCTGCAGGGCCGAAGGGTAAGTCCCGACACGAAGGGCGTTGTTATTCACAATGGCAAGAAAATGGTAATCAAGTAATTTGCCTTGCTGAACATGTAGAATGAACGAAGAAGCGGTTAACCTCATCGGGTTAACCGCTTCTTCGTTGTGTTGACAGTTGGATTCGAACCAACGACCCCCACCATGTCAAGGTGATACTCTAACCAGCTGAGCTATGCCAACAGTTGAAATGAAATCTGGTGCGCCAGATAGGACTCGAACCTACACGTCGTAAAACACCAGATCCTAAGTCTGGCGCGTCTGCCAATTCCGCCACTAGCGCCAATGCGGGTGCAAAGGTACTACTTTTAGTGAAGAATGAAGAATGAAGAATGAAGAATTTGCTGCCGCCTTCCCGTGTTTAACCTTTTTTAATGATTTTGTCTTATACTCTTCAACTACTTCATCAGGTTGCGTGCAAACTCAATAATCGTGTCTTTGCCACGCTGGAAGTCCTCATCGGTCATGCTGACGTAATAATGCGGCTCAATGCCAAACTCCGTGCTGTTCTTCTTTGCATCGTACATGGGACAGGCAGAGAAACGGCCGTTCCAGCCGTTGGGCAGGCTGGAGGAGAAGGGCATGCCGGCACCGCCGCCCGTTCGGTCGCCCACGATTTTGACCTGAGGCAGGGCCTTCATGTACATGGTGAACTCGTTGGCGGCGCTGAAGACGCTGCGGTTAGTAAGTACTACCACCTGCTTGTGCCAGCGCAGGCGTGAAGAGGTATTCAGGTATTGCGGTTCCATACTGGAGAAGTCGCTGTGACCCTTACCTGTCTTGTGTTGCATGTAGCCGACGAGTGTCTTTTCCGTGACAAAGCGTGCTGCCAGCTTCTCCGCGTAGGTCAGTGTGCCGCCGCCGTTGTTGCGAATGTCGATGATGAGTCCCTGACAGAGGGCAAAGTGGGAGAGCACATCGTCCAGGTTGCCGTCGCCGAAGCCACTTTGGAAACTGGGATAGCGCAGGTAGCCAATGTTATCATCCAGGATACGGTAGCGCAGTCCGCCGGCAATTTTGTAGTCGGTGCCGAGGTAACGCCGTTCCAACGAGTCGCTGAAGTTCTTGGGGAAGTCCTCCTGCCAGCTCCAGTAACGGGCATAGTCGTAGCTGGCGGAGAGGTTCACATGGCCGTCGCGCAGCTCTGCAAGCATGTCGCCCAGCACTTCAAAGAGCTGTTCGCTGGTCATCTGCTCGTTCACGCGTACCTTATATTTCTGATAGACGGCGTTCCAGTCAAGTCCGTACTCCTGTTGCTTGTAGTCAAAGAAGCAGTAGTGCTCGTCAATTATCTTCCACAATGCCTCGAAGTTTCCCTGCCGGGTGTTGGGCAGCTCGTCTTCATTGACGCAGGAGGAGAGCGCAACGCAAAGCGCAACGCTAAATGACAAATGATAAATGATAAATGATAAAGATATCATCCACCATCCTTTTTTTAATTTGTTGTTTTTCTGCATAGGTTTATCATTTGTCATTTATCATTTAGGACACGTAGTGTCCGCACAATTCCAATCATGAACTGGTGGGCATAGATGTGTTGCTTCAGGTTGTTGACCTTGGCCTGCTGATAGTCGCCCAGGTAGCCGATGCGCATGGTCAGACGCTTGCTGAGGCCGACGTTGAGCATGAGCTGTTGGCGGAACGATGGAGCAGAGATGAAAGTCGTGGGTACGATGTTGTGGTCGTAGTTGCCTCGGTTGAAGATTTCGTAGTACGACTGTCCGTAGTTGGGCGAGAACATGATGCCTACAAGCGGCAGGTCCAGCTCGTAGTGAAGAGCCATCGGACGTTTCAGCAAGGTAAAACCGTAGCTGACACGGGCAGACGGCATCAGGTTGAGGTGGGCACGGGCCTGGGCTGGGTTGTTGGAGTTGCTGGTGTTGTAGATGAATCCTGCTCCACCGTTGAGCATGCAGCCGAGTTGAGCGTTGAGCGTTGAGCGTAGAACGTTGAGGGAGTAGTAGCGTCCAACATAGAAGTCGTAGGCACCCTCGAGTTCCTCTTCGGTGTCAGTGCGGTCGTGGAGCGTGGAGAAACGGGCTTGATGCTGCATCACGGTAATCCAGCGGCTACCTGGCCTTTCATATTTCGTGTCAGAGAGAAAGGTGAAGCCTGTTCCGGTGAATTTCTCCTGCGACAAGTAGGTGTCGAGCACGTTCATGGGACCTATGCCGATGTGGTAGGCAGACGTCGTGCAGGGCAAGGAGTCTGTCTGCGCCTGCATGGCACAGGTGCAAACCAGTAGCGTCAATATGGTAAAGAGTCTATTCATCGGGGAAGAGACTGAGTTCTTTGGGAGTTCCCCCAACGGCCTCATTACCTTGCTGTTGGACATTGGTGGAAGCGGAGGGGGCCTCTTCTTCTTCTATTACTTCTTCTGTTTCTTCCACTTCTTCAGCGACTTCTTCCTCTTCTTCCGGGAAACGGAGCGGTTCCAGCTCCTCAACACGCTCTATCTGATAGGTAGTGAGGCGTTTGCCTTTCGCCTTGAAGCCTTTGACGGAAATGAACTGTTCGACGTCCATCTCCTGTTTGGGTCTGACGGCATCTGCCCCGCCAAAGGTAGTCGGGAAGCGTGGATAGACCTGCTCTGACAGCAGGATTTCCTTTGATGCCGCATTCTCGCCCAGATAGGTCTGCTTTTTCTTCGATGCCTCCAAGAGGAAACGTTTGATGTAAGGATAGTTGTCGTTATCAGCATCGTAGAGCACGGCCGTCCATACCTTGTTGGGGTCGTATTTCTCGATGATGCGCAGGTTGTCCTCAAAGTGGTTGTTGATGTCGAAGTTCGTCAGGTAGTACTCGCCGTTGTCAAGTATGACGAGCAGCTGGTCGCTGTCGAAGAACTCTCCCAACAGCCGTCCGTGTTCATCGTAGTTCAGACGGTTCACGTCGGGGTCGTACCAGACCTTGCGTCCGCCTAAGGTGGAATGTCCGTGGCTCTTCAGTCCGATGCGGTGAACGGGTTTCTTGGTCAGCGTGATGCCTCGTGCGCTTCGGCCTTTGATGCCGATGGCAGCGAAGTCACGCTCCAGGAAGACGCTACTGCCCTTGCGGTTGCCGACAGCTGAAGGATCCAGCGTCACCTTGATAGTCTCCGCCTCACCGTTGGGGTTGGCCGTAAAGTACATGATTTTTGAGCCTGGCTCGCCGGTGGTCACGTCGTATTCACGGTCGCGGGTGATGGCAGGCACATTGAAACGCTTCATGTAGTAAGGGCCTTTCTTGCCGGAACGATACACCACATTATAAATGGTACGCTGGTCGTTGCGCTTATAGACTCCCAGCCACAGCACGTTCTTGCCTACGAACAGCTTCTCGGCTACACGCACCACCTTGAACTTTCCGTCTCGGTAGAAGATGATGATGTCGTCAATGTCCGAGCAGTTGCAGACGTATTCGTCCTTTTTCAGTCCCGTGCCGATGAATCCCTCGCTGCGGTTGATGTAGAGCTTCTGGTTGGCTTCCACCACTTTGACGGCCTCAATGGTGTCGAAGTTACGGATTTCCGTCATACGCGGATGCTCCTTGCCGTACTTGTCCTTGAGGAACTGGAACCAGTCGGCCGTCACCTGTGTCAGGTGGGCCAGGTCGTGGTCAATCTCCTCAATCTCTGCCTTGATGCGGGCCATCAGCTCGTCGGCCTTGTCCTTGTTGAACTTCAGGATGCGCTGCATCTTGATTTCAAGTAGCTTCAGGATGTCGTCCTTCGTCACCTCGCGGATGAGGCTGGGGTAGTAGGGCGTCAGCCGGTCGTCAATATGTTCGCAGACGGCATCGACGGTTGGTGCCTGTTCGAACTTCTTGTCCTTATAGATACGCTCCTCGATGAAGATCTTTTCCAGGGAGTAGAAATGATACTGCTCCAGGAGCTCGTTCTTGCGGATTTCCAGTTCCTGACGGATAAGGTCCTTCGTGCGCTCGGTGGAATGACGGAGCACATCGCTGACGGTCAGGAACTGCGGTTTGTTGTCTTCGATGACGCAGCAGTTGGGCGAGATGCTGATTTCACAGTCGGTGAAGGCATAGAGCGCATCAATGGTCTTGTCGCTGCTGACGCCAGGTGCCAGGTGAACCTGTATCTCCACGTTGGCTGCCGTGAGGTCTTCCACCTTCTTGGCCTTGATTTTGCCCTTCTCCACTGCTTTCACAATGGAGTCCTGCAGCGTCTCGGAAGTCTTGGAGAACGGTATCTCGCGGATGACCAGTGTCCGCTGGTCAATCTTCTCAATCTTGGCACGTACCTTGACAGAGCCGCCACGCTGACCGTCGTTGTACTTTGACACGTCGATGCTGCCGCTGGTGGGGAAGTCGGGATAGAGCTGGAAGGGCTCCCCGTTCAGGTAGGCGATGGCGGCATCACACAACTCGCAGAAGTTATGGGGAAGAATCTTTGTGGAGAGTCCTACGGCAATGCCTTCCGCACCCTGAGCCAGCACCAGCGGGAACTTCACGGGCAGGGTGATAGGCTCCTTGTTACGGCCGTCGTACGACATCTTCCACTCTGTAGTTTTCGCATTGAACACCGTGTCGAGGGCAAACTTCGACAGGCGGGCCTCAATGTAACGGGGGGCTGCTGCCGAAGCACCGGTCAGGATGTTACCCCAGTTACCCTGGGTGTCGATGAGCAGGTTCTTTTGTCCCATCTGCACGAGGGCATCGCCGATGGAGGCATCGCCGTGGGGATGAAACTGCATGGTGTGGCCTACAATGTTGGCCACCTTGTTGTAGCGTCCGTCATCCATGCGCTTCATGGAGTGCAGGATGCGGCGCTGCACAGGTTTCAGACCGTCTCCCAAGTGCGGCACGGCACGGTCCAGAATGCTGTAGCTGGCATAGTCCAAGAACCATGTCTGGTACATGCCGCTCAGGTGGTGGACGGCAGCCGCGTCGAAGCGGTTGACGGGATTGTAGTCGGAATGGGACTCAGGGTATTCCGCGTTCTCTTTGTTTTCAGAGATCTCGGAGTCCTTGGTTGTGATGTTGTCCTTTATTTCGTCGCTCATGCAGTCTTAGGTTTTTTCGATGTGCAAAGGTAATAAAAAGATTAAAGATTAAAGATTAAAGATTAAAGAATTTCACATTTTTTACTTTTGTATCTCATCTCTCCGCTCGGCTCTGCCGCTTCGCTCCGCGAAGAACCTTCAACTCTCAACTCTCAACTCTCAACTTTCAATTTTCAACTTTCGAATGCTTTAAACGTTGATAATCAGTAATTTAAATCTTAAACGGTAGAAAAGTGGCCCTGTGTGTTTTCAACCTTGGCTTGTGAGGCAAGATTTAACGTATTTAACTTTCATAAACGTGTAGATAGGGGGAAATTATGACAGACTGATGAGGCATAAGTACCTCAAAATGCGTCCTT
>JAEEGF010620814.1_pt1 | contig 18503 bp, 12 predicted proteins | sample 9134171 | NCBI WGS metagenome assembly JAEEGF01 (sample SAMN16246542, study PRJNA631951) | gut metagenome | biome: gut microbiome; feature: rumen; material: AP-attached | host: Bos | place: Iran: Karaj | collected 2018-10
GAGGCGAGAAGCTTCATTTGGATACAGCCAAGGAAGAGATGGATGTAGTTGATTTTGGCATGCGTTATGATCTGACAGTTCCACTTTGCAGATTTTATTCCAATAATGTAAATGATTTGCCAAGCCCTTTTAAGGCCCTTCAGATTGGAAGCGTATGGAGAGCTGACAGACCACAGCGTGGTAGATACAGACAGTTCACACAGTGCGATATTGATATTTTGGGCGAGCCAAGTAATATGGCTGAGATTGAACTTATTTTGGCTACAACAACTACTCTTGGCAGACTTGGTTTCAAGAAGTTTGAAATTAGAATTAATGAGAGAAGAATTCTCAAGGCTATGGCTTCATATGCCGGATTTGCTCCAGAGGAGTATGATAACATATTTATCACTCTTGATAAGATGGACAAGATTGGACTTGATGGAGTCAAGGCTGAGCTTGTGGAAGATGGCTATGATACAGCATCTGTTGAGAAATATTTAGGATTATTTGATGCCCTTGAGGATAAGAAGGATGTGGTAGTTGGAGTTGATTATCTTCTTACAACTCTTGGTGAACATCTGGATGAGGACATTGCCAACAACCTCAAGGAGATTGCTTTGGCGGTAAATGCTACCAAGGAAGCTGATTTTGAACTTGTATTTGATCCAACATTGGTTCGTGGTATGAGTTATTACACAGGTACAATCTTCGAGATTGCTATTCCTGAGTTTGGCGGAAGCTGCGGTGGCGGCGGACGTTACGATGAAATGATTGGTAAATTCACTGGTCAGAACGTGCCAGCTTGCGGATTCTCTATTGGATTCGAGAGAATTATTCTCCTTCTTATGGAGCAGGGATATGAGATTCCTGAGAGTCCAAAGAAGGTTGCTTACTTGGTTGAGAAGAAGTATCCAGCAGACAAGCTTGCAGAGGTAATGCAGCAGGCAAAGGAAGCCAGAAAGTCTGGTCAGCAGGTATTGGTTGTTCGAATGAACAAGAATAAGAAGTTCCAGAAGGAGCAGCTCACTAACCAGGGCTACGCTGAATTCGTGGAGTTCTTCAACGACTAATAGATTCATATGCACTCTTATCAGCGTAATAACTTTGCGGGAACGCTCCCGCTACGTATTCGCACCAGCGGTACTAAATTCGCTGCGCCTGCGCTTGCTCATTAAGTGCCGGGGCTCATAATGTTCCCGCAAATGTTATTAGCTGATTGCGAGTGCTGGTTAAACCAGCCGAGTTTAGTGCTTGTAGACGCAGGCGAGTACTCTCAAGGTTTGCATGCCGCAAACCGGAGAGTGCCGCCGAGAGATTCTGCAAGGCACTTAACGAGGCGGAAACATACATGTACAAGAATACATTTGAAAGGAAGTCATAGACATGGCAGAGAGTATGAATGGACTTCACCGCAGTCACAGATGCGCTGAAGTTACAGAAAATGAAATAGGTACAAAGGTTACTTTGATGGGTTGGGTGCAGAAGCGCCGTAACCTGGGAAGCTTGATTTTTATTGACTTGAGAGATAGAAGCGGAATCATGCAGGTAGTATTTGACGAGCCTGTAGCAGGAAGCGAAGCATTTGCCAAGGCAGGAGATGTAAGAAGTGAGTATGTAATCGCTATTACAGGAACTGTTGCCAAGAGAAGTGCAGCTGTAAATGAGAACTTAAAGACTGGTTCTATTGAAGTTATGGCTGATTCTATTAGAGTATTGTCAGAGGCACAGACTCCTCCATTCCCTATTGAGGCTGGAATCAATACCAAGGAAGAAGTTAGATTGAAATATAGATATCTGGATTTGCGTAGACCTGATATCCAGAACAATCTTATTCTCAGAAGTAAGGTTACAAGCGCAATCAGAGAGTTCCTTACACAGGAAGGATTCCTTGAGATTGAGACTCCTATTTTACAGAAGTCTACACCAGAGGGTGCTAGAGATTATCTTGTACCTAGCCGTGTTCATCCAGGAAGTTTCTACGCTTTGCCACAGTCACCACAGTTGTTTAAGCAGCTGCTTATGTGTTCTGGCTATGACAGATATTTCCAGGTTGCAAAATGTTTCCGTGATGAGGACTTGCGTGCAGACAGACAGCCTGAGTTTACACAGGTTGATATGGAGATGTCATTCGTAGATGTGGATGATGTTCTTGATGTTAATGAGAGATTACTTGCCAAGGTATTCAAGGATGCTATTGGCGTAGATGTACCTCTTCCAATTCAGAGAATGACATGGCAGGAAGCTATGGATAGATTTGGTTCTGATAAGCCTGATATCAGATTTGGTATGGAGCTTACAGATGTATCTGAAGTTGTTAAGAACTGTGGATTTGGAGTATTTACAGGTGCTCTTGAAAATGGTGGTACTGTCCGTGGTATCAATGTAAAGGGCCATGGCGATATGCCTCGTAAGAAGATTGATAAGCTGGTTGACTTTGCTAAGGGATACGGTGCCAAAGGTCTGGCTTATGTATGTATAAATGAGGATGGTTCAATTAAGTCTTCATTTGCCAAGTTTATGACAGATGATGAGATGGCAGCTTTGGTTAGTGCCATGAATGGTGAGGCAGGAGATTTGCTTCTCTTTGCTGCAGATAGATATAAGACAGTATGCGAAGTACTTGGTGCACTTCGTTGCAACCTTGCCAAGGAATTCGAGATGTATGATCCATCAGAATTTGCATTCCTTTGGGTTGTAGATTTCCCTCAGTTTGAGTGGTCTGATGAGCAGAACAGATTCCTTGCTATGCATCATCCATTTACAATGCCTTATGAGGAGGATTTGGATAAGCTTATTTCTGATCCGGGTGCAGTTAGAGCCAAGGCATATGATATTGTATTAAATGGTTGCGAGCTTGGTGGTGGTAGTATCCGTATTCACCAGAGCGATGTTCAGGAGAAGATGTTTGAAGCTCTTGGATTTACTAATGAGGAAGCTCATGACAGATTTGGATTCCTTCTTGATGCATTCTCTTATGGTGTTCCACCTCATGCAGGACTTGCATTTGGCCTGGATCGTATGATTATGCTTATGACAGGAGCGGATTCAATCCGTGATGTAATTGCTTTCCCAAAGGTAAAGGATGCCAGCGATTTAATGACTGAGGCTCCTACTCCTGTAGATGCAAAGCAGCTTGAGGAGTTGGCTTTGGATGTTACAGTAACAGAAGAAGAGTAGATTCTGATTAAGTAAATATAATTCCTGTTTAGAATCTGACGAATTGTCACACAATAAACTAGGAAAAATAGACATATCTGACCAATTTAATTTGTGAATTTTTATGTGTAAAAATTCGCGGTTGAATTGGTCATTTTTCATGAAATGTGTAGTATACTCACTTATATAGGCGATTCTTTAGAAAAATGGTTGACAGAATATGACTGAATTTGATATTTTTTGAAGGAAAGCCTTATCATACTAGTTGGACTTGTTTTAGGGGGCTATATCACAATGAGACTTAAAGATAATTAATAAGAGAGGGTAGGTAAGAGTATGAAAATAAAAAAGATTGAACTTACACCAGAACAGAAGGAACATTCAAACCACAGAGGCATAATGATTTATGGCCTTACATATCTGGGATTTTTGGGATCTATGATAATGGCAGGAAGCGTATCTAAGATTGGTATTGTTGCCATGATACTTGGTATGATTGGAACAGTGATACTTGGTACGAAATTTGCCAAGGGAGAGAAGACGCATTTACATATAGCTCTTATATTTACAGCTGTATACTTTGTAACTGTCAGTTCCACAGATGCACATATTTACCCAGTTACATTTATTACGGTCTTTGCTTTGATTGTATATCAGAATGTTACACTGGTAACAGGTGGAGCTATTATTACTTATATAATTAGTTTGATTCATGTTATTGTAATGACACAGATTAAAGGTGCTTCGATTGCAGATGTAGCTACAGAGTCCATCAGTGCAGCACTATTTGCAGTATTTGCTATTTATACATCTGTTAATATTTATAACTCTACCAAGGAGAACATGGACAATATCAAGAGACAGACTGAGGCTGCTGTGGAAGTGGCAAATCAGGTATCAGATATTTCACAACAGATTCTATCTGAGTTCCATGATATCACCAATGGAATGGATATTATTACAACACAGGCTTCAGAGAACAAGGGAGCTTTGATGGATATTACCAATGCTTCTGAGGTAAATAGTAGTGAGATGACTCATCAGTCAGACCTGACTCAGAATATATATGCTATTATTCAGGAGACTCAGGCCAATGCTACCAAGGTACAGGAAGATGCTACTGAAGTTTATGAGGAAGTAGAAGATGGAGCTAGAATGTCTGAGGATATGAAAGTTCAATCTGAGGATGTTACAGCTGGAATTAATGAGACATATGATGTTATTTCCAGACTTGTTGCAGAGATTCAGGGAGTATCAAGTATTACAGATACAATCCTGGCTATTTCTGCACAGACTAATCTCTTGGCATTGAATGCTTCTATTGAAGCGGCCAGAGCTGGTGAGGCTGGTAAGGGCTTCGCTGTTGTAGCTGATGAGATTAGAATATTGGCAGAACAGACCAAGAGCTCTACAGAAGAAATTACCAATATTATGAATCAGCTGGTTTCTGTGGCAAATCAATCTGTGACTACCCTGGATAAATGTGTTGAGGGTATCAAGATTCAGAGTGAGAAGATTACAAATGTTAATGATAGTTTTGAAACTACCAAGAATAATGTTGGTGAGCTGAAGAAGATGGTTGATGGCATTATAGATGCAGTTGGCGAGATTTCAAATAATACAGCTAACATTGTAGATTCAGTTGTTAGTGTAACAGAGACTACTCATCAGGTTTCTAAGCTTTCGGGTGATGGAGTATCTGGTGCAGAGAAGATATATGATACAGTACAAGCTTTCAATGATGTGATTACCAGATTGCAGGATCAGGTTGTTGAATTGAAGGAAGCGGTTTCAAGATAATACAAAAGGCGCCTGGCATTATGCCAGACGCCTTTTTGATAATAAATAGTGTGATATAGAAGGAGTTTATCTTCTTTGTCTTAATGATTATCTCGCGAGAATCTCTAATATTTCTCCAATATACATTGTATGTAGATTGCCTTCTTCTTTTCCTGAGTAGTAGTTCTCTTTTATAGAAGGATCAATTAAATCTTCTTCTTTGATTTGAGTGGCAGCCATTTTCTTACAGATGATAACGAAGTCTGCTGTATCTAGAAAAGCTACATCTTTGTAATAGTTTATATCTAATCCTGCGGCAGCGATTTTATCTTCATCACGTCCACTTGCTTTACCTAAATATTGAAGTGTGGAGTGCTTCTTGCCTTCTCCCAGGAAACAAACAGAAAATGTATCACTCTTATCTAATAATTCCTTGGTATATCTGGAATCACGAATATAAATTGTGCAGGCATTCTTACCCCAGATTATACCGAGACCGCCCCAGCTTACTGTCATGGCATTTACCTTGCCGTCTGCTTTTGTGACAATTGCAGCCCATTCATTGCTTAATTTAGTGAATGGATTGAATTCCAATACATCAATTGGATATGGTTGAAAATCATGCATATGTATCTACTCCTTATTGCGATTATTTATTCTTCTCTTTGTTTTATTATATTATTGCAGGATGGAGTTATCAAGGTTAAAAAGTCAGATAATTACATATAGAAATCGAATAACACATAAGTATGTATTTTTATATCTGAAAATATGGTAAAATATAATAGTATTGTTGTGCTATAAGCTTGTTAAATAATAGAAATCAATATTTAATTGCTTCATAGTTATCTACTTTAGGGGAGGACTTAATACATGGTAAAAAGCGCGCGGTTAATTGGGGTTATTTCTGCAGGAGTAATGTGGGTTGTATATTGCATCTGTCTGTTGACGGGGCAGTATATTATAGCGGATTTTTTGTCACCGCTTTGTGCACTGTTTGTATTCAGTAGCATATTGTCTGTGGCGGTGATAAATGTTAGATACAGAGTGCCTATACTGTTTATTGCATTTGGCCCGTTGTTTTGGGCTTTTGGAGATATTGTATATTTGCTAAATGATTTTGGCTTTGTAGCTGATTCTGATGTGGTTGCAATTTCAGATCCGATATATCGTGTAACCAGCTATGCATATGTTTTGGGCATGCTTGCTTTTGGATTTGTTCAGTATTCTAGGAAGGATATGCTTAGAATATCTGTAAATACATTTTTGTTTTCCATTACTACTTTTATAATTAGTATTGCAACTTTTCAGATGGTTACTCATGAGGAATTAACATTTGCCAAGTTGCATCCGATGTCTTCCCTGGCGATTTTGATTGCCATGTTTATAATAGTATTCTTCCTTGTTGTTATTGCCAGCAGAGCAAAACGACAAATATCATTTTACGGATTGATGGTATTATCCAGCTTCCTATTATATGGAGTATTGGATATTAGATACATGATGATGGATGCAGTTGGCCTTGATGCTTCAAGCCCGGTGGTTGATGCGTTATTTCTCTTGAGTATAGTAATGTTGGGATTTGCATATTCAACAACATCCCTCTATAAGCTTATATACAAAACAGAGAAGGATGCAGTGAAGAGAAGCAATGCTGCGGGAAATGTAATGGCAGTAGTTGCTCTTGTTATCGGACTGCTACTTTGCATCTCTGGGAATATGCCTGTAAGCAGATGGTTTATTATGCTTGTTGTAGCCATGGCTTATTTCCTTATGACCAAGACTATTCAGTTAAATGAACTGAATGAGATTCTTATTGAGCAAAAGGAAAACGAACTTTCAGAAGTTACAGAGAAACTTAACAATGTATCTCTTCTTGATATTCAGACAGGATTGAAGAACCGCCGGGCCTGGGATCGCTATGGTGAGGATTATGTTTTGAATAATAGCGAGAGAAGATTGATTCTGTATTCTATAGATGCTAATTTCTTTAAGCTGATAAATAATACATATGGAGCTAAAGTGGCAGACAAGGTACTCCTTGAGATAGGAAGGAGACTTCTTGAAATTGAGGATGTGGGTATAACTACTTACCGCACAGATGGAGATCAGTTTATGGTAGCCTGCGAAGATGTTATGGGTGATGTAAATGCTGCCAGATTTGCTGATTATCTTATGGATGTGTTGGACAGACCTTACGAGGCTGAAGACAAGATTATCAGAGTATCATTTACCATAGGAGCAGCAATATATCCTGATGATATTTCTGAATTTGATAAGCTTCTGTCAAGCGTAGAGATTGTGAGAAATTCAGTAACGCCAAGAGGTAATAAATCTACATGTGCTTTCTTTGATTCCAACATTGTGCCAAAGATTCAGAGAAATCAGGTAATCGAGAGCAAGCTGCAGGATATGGATTATGATTCTATTCTGAAATTGTATTATCAGCCGCAGGTATCTGTGGAGACAGGTGAGGTAATAGGAATGGAAGCTCTGCTTCGATGGGAGGACCCGGATTACGGATACATATCTCCGTCGGAATTTGTGCCAATTGCTGAGAGCATGGGTGTGATGCCATCCATGGGTAGATGGGTTGCCAAGGAAGCATTCAAGCAAATCGTTGTATGGAATGAGAAATATGGCGGAAAATATGTAATTGGAATCAATGTATCTCCAGCTCAATTGCAGGAAGAACGATTCATGACTGGCTTTATTGGAGATATGAAAGAATTGAAGGTGAAACCTGAGTGGATAGATGTGGAACTTACGGAAGGTATTGCTCTAAATGGCATTATTAATATTGATGACATTATTGAGAAACTGAAGAAAGAAGGTATTGGCGTATCGGTTGATGACTTTGGAACCGGCTATGCAGCATTTATCAATATGATTAATTTTCATTTTAATCGCTTGAAGATAGCCAAGGAGTTAATTGATCAAATTGTTATAAATAATAATGCAAGAGTTATTGTCTCATCTATTATTGATATGGCCAAGGGCTTGAATCTTGATGTAATAGCAGAGGGCGTAGAAGAGAAGAGTCAGGTCGATTTGCTTAAAGAAATGGGGTGCAAACAGATACAGGGATTCTATTATGGCAAAGCTATTCCGGCGAAAGATTTCGAAGAACAGTGGCTTAAATAGGCTAGAAGCCTTGACATACAAGGAACCCGTTGATATAATGATGGAGATGTAACAATTTTGTAATAAATTTGTTTGGAAATTATTGGAGGAAATTCATGAAAGAGAAGAACATCAAGAACGTCTCTTACGCTATTGCTGCTGGACTTTTAATTGGTAGTACAGGCTTTACAGCTATGGCAGCTCCTATAGCAGGCGTTGTGGCTATGACATCAACAGATGCTCAGACTGTATCTTCAAGTTCATATACAACTTTATCGGGAGTACAGCTTACTGTTTCAAATATTTTGTCAGATGCATCTGCACAGGCAAATGGAACAGCAGCAGGAACAAGTGCAAGTGGCAACTCAGCAGTTGCTAGTTCACAATCAGAATATGCGAATATCGCAATTGCACAGGTTAATGATTATGTAAATATTAGAAATACAGCCAGCGAGGATGGAGAAGTAGTTGGTAAGTTATATGATAAATCAGCTGCTACAGTTCATTCTACAGAGAACGGATGGTATAATATCACATCTGGTAACTGTACTGGATATGTAAAATGTGAATATGTTGTTGTTGGAGATGAGGAACTTGCAAAGTCTGTTTCAACAAGACTTGCCAAGGTTACAACTCAGACATTATATGTCAGAGAAGAAGCTTCAACTGATTCTAGTGTAATTGGAATGGTTCCAGAGGACGACGACTTGGTTGTTACAGACGAGTCAATGGCTTCATCTGGTTGGATACAGGTTTCATATCAGAATGAGACAGGATATGTATCTACAGAATTTGTTACTCTGTCAACACAGTTTGTAACAGCTGAATCTAAGGAAGAAGAAGCAGCCAGACTTGCAGCAGAGGAAGCAGAGAGAAAGGCAGCAGCTGCTGCAGCAGCTCGCAAGAGAGGCTCAAGCTCATCATCAGGTGGTGGTTCATCTGCTAATTATGTTGCTCCAACAGGTGGAGATGGTGGTTCTGTTGTATCATATGCTTCACAGTTTGTTGGAAATCCATATGTATATGGTGGATCAAGTCTTACAAATGGAACTGATTGTTCTGGTTTTGTAATGAGTGTATATTCTGCATACGGTGTTGGCCTTCCACATTCTTCTAGTGCAATGAGAAGTGTGGGATACGGTGTAAGCACAGGTGAGATGCAGGCCGGAGATATTGTTTGCTACAGTGGACATGTTGGTATCTATACAGGAAATGGTACTATTGTAAATGCTTTGAATGAGTCAAATGGTATTACTTATACAGATGTAAATTACAGCCCAATCCTGGCAGTTAGACGTATCTTCTAATTATAATAATAGGAAGTTCTTAGCCTTCGACCTTGCGTCGAAGGCTATTATTTTGCAATTTATAAACTATTTTGCAATTTATAAACTATTTTGCAATTTATAAATTTGAACAAAGTATGACATAATTATTAAAATTATATAAATTGCACAAAAGTGGGACAAAGTACATAATGGTATGGAAACTGCAGAATGTGGACTTGGTTTTCTTGTTGGGAGTTATCCACAATTTTGAGGCGTGAAACCCTTGTGAAACGACTTGTTAACTAAATTGTCCACATTATCCACCAAAAAATAAGGTTTATTAACTTTTCCTGTGGAGAAAAAACAAACATTTGTTTTGTGATGTTCTAATAAAAAATGTTACATTTTATCTTTCCTGTTGACATTTTTAATGAGAAACAGCAGTGCGAAAACGATTAAAAATGACAGACAATTTAAAGATTTGACAAAAATATTACGAAAAAACAACTGAGATATTGTGCACACGGCAAAAATAACCAAAAACACAATAGTTTACTCTTCCTTTTTTCGTTATTTTGTATTACAATGTGCAATAGATATGTGTAAAACTAAGTAAAACTACATTGATGAATTGTGTAAAATGTATAAATAGGAGGAGTACACATGATATCAAACCAGATATTGCAAAATACAATAGACGGATTACACCAGATTTCAAAGATTGAGTTTGCTGTAATGGATAGCGAAGGGGGCGTTCTTGCAACTACAATCTCTGATGCGAAGCAGTATAAGGAGGCGGCAGTATCATTTGCTATGTCCGAGGCTGAGAGTCAGGTGGTTCCGGGATGTCAATTCTTTAAGGTATATGATGAGCAACAGCTTGAGTTTGTTGTTCTTGCCATTGGAGTGGATGAAGAAGAGACTCAGATGGTGGGTAAGATTGCCACATTCCAGATTCAGGAATTAATGGTTGCCTATAAGGAGAGATTTGACAGAGACAACTTTATTAAGAACTTACTTTTGGATAACCTGCTTTTGGTAGATATCTATAACAGAGCCAAGAAGCTTCATATTGATGTGGAAGCCAGAAGGGTTGTTATGATTGTTGAGACTGGTTCTAAAAAAGATGGGGATGAAATCGATAGAATCAGAAGCGTCTTCAGCGGTAAGACAAGAGACTTTGTAACTGCTGTTGATGAGAATAACATCATTGTAGTAAAAGAACTTGCGGAAAATGAAACATTGGCTGATGTTCATAAAATTGCATCAGTTATTGTGGACACATTCAAGGACAGAAGCAACGAGATCCGTATCTCATATGGTACAGTTGTGAAGGAAATTAAGGAAGTATCCCGTTCTTATAAAGAAGCGGGGCTTGCATTGGATGTAGGTAAGATATTTATTGAGGAGAGAAATATTATTGCATATTCAGAGCTTGGAATCGGTCGATTGATTTATCAGCTTCCAATACCTCTTTGTCGCATGTTTATCAAAGAAATATTTGACGGCAAATCATTGGAGGACTTCGATGAGGAGACTCTGGTTACAATCAATAAATTCTTTGAGAACAGTTTGAATGTGTCAGAAACATCTAGACAGTTGTATATCCATAGAAATACTTTGGTTTATCGACTTGATAAGCTTGAGAAGACAACTGGACTTGATTTAAGAGTATTTGAGGATGCTATTACATTCAAGATTGCTCTTATGGTAGTCAAGTATATGAAATATATGGAGAATCAGGAATTTTAGTTAGTTGTAAAGGATTGATAGTATGATTAAGCTTGAACATGTAAGCAAGTTATACCAGGAAGGTGTACCTGCATTAGATGATGTAAGCATAAATATTGAAAAAGGCGAGTTCGTCTTTATCATGGGAAAGAGTGGTTCTGGTAAATCTACTTTGATTAAGCTTCTTCTGAAGGAGCTGACTCCTACAGAAGGTGAGATATATATATCAGGTAAGAAATTATCTAAGATAAATCACAAAGCTATTCCAAATTTCCGAAGAAATATCGGTGTAGTATTCCAGAATTTTAGACTGCTTCAGGATAGAAATGTATATGAGAATGTAGCATTTGCCATGAAGGTTGTGGAGGCTCCTACTAGAGAAATCAAAAAGCGTGTGCCACTTATGCTTTCCTTGGTAAATCTGGCTGCCAAATATAAATCTCTTCCTAGACAGTTGTCTGGTGGAGAGCAACAGAGGGTGGCTATTGCCAGAGCTTTGGTAAATGAACCTGAGATTCTGCTGGCAGATGAGCCTACTGGAAATCTGGATGATACCAATGCATGGGAGATTATGAAGCTTCTTGAGGAAATCAATGAGCGTGGTACCACTGTTGTGGTTGTAACTCACAATGCGGAGATTGTCAGAAAGATGAATAAGCGTGTCATCTATATAAAACGTGGACAGGTAGTTGGCGACGGAAAGTGGGGTGACATCAGTGAGATTTAGTACTATAACATACAACATTGGTCAGGGCCTCAAGAATATCTGGAGAAATAAACTGTTCTCACTTGCATCTATTGCCACAATGACAGCATGTATTTTCTTGTTGGGACTGTTTTATTCAATCGGTGCAAACTTCAGTAAGACGGTACATACTGCAGAAGAAGGAGTGGCTGTTACAGTATTCTTTGATGCAGGTATTTCTCAGGAACAGATTGATAATATTGGAAATGAAATCAAGAAGCGTGGCGAAGTCAGAGAAGTGAAATTTGTCTCAGCTGAGGAAGCTTGGAATACATTTAAGGTAGAATATTTTAAGGGAAGAGAAGAGCTGGCTGAGGGCTTTGTAAATGATAATCCTCTGGCTAATCAGGCTAACTACGAGATATATCTCAATGATGTATCCATGCAGTCAACATTGGTATCTTATCTGGAATCTTTGGATGGAGTTCGTCAGGTTAACCAGTCTGAAGTGGTTGCAGAGACCTTGTCAGATGTGAATAAGCTTATCAGTTTAATATTTATAAGCTTTATTGTGATATTGATAGCTATTGCTATTTTCCTTATTAGTAATACAATTACAACTGGTATTACAGTTCGTAAAGAAGAGATTGCTATTATGAAACTTATTGGTGCCAAGGACAGCTTCGTCCGAGCTCCATTTATTGTAGAGGGAATTGCAATTGGATTAATCGGTTCGATTATTCCGCTGGTAATACTTCTGTTTATGTATAAGTCAGTAATGATATATGTGACTGAGAAGTTTGTATTCCTTACAAATTTCCTTACATTTATTCCTGTGAATGATATATTTAGAGTTTTGGTTCCAATGGCTTTGATCCTTGGAATTGGAATTGGTTATATAGGAAGTAGAATGACTTTGAAGAAACATTTGAAGGTATAATAGATTTATATAAATGATTCCCCTGGCAGATGCTGGGGGAATAATTTTGTTTTAGGAAGGTTTGACAATGTACGATAAGAAAACATATAGAAAAGGCGTGTTTAAGGGAGTGCTGATTACAACACTGGTATTCCTTTTGATTTTTTGCGGGATAGGTATATTTTACATAAGAAGCTTCGGTAATTCAGGTATTGCAGGAGTGAGTCTCAGTAAGCTGAAATATATGGAAGAAGTTATTAATAGATACTACTACAAGGATGTAACTGAGGCGGATGAAGCTACAGGTATATACAAGGGACTTATGGCTTCTTTGGATGATAAATATGCAGACTACTATACTCCGGAAGAATACCAGAAGCTTATGGAAGAGCTTGGGGGAAGCTTTGGTGGAATCGGAGCTACTTTGAGCAAGGATGCTGATACTGGTAATGTGGTGATTCAGGGCATATATGAGGACTCCCCTGCGGAGAAAGCCGGACTGAAGGCTGGAGATATATTGTTGGCTGCTGACGGAGTTAATTCTGTGGACTGTGAGACTTTGGAGGATTTCGTATCCCTGGTTCGGGGTGAGATTGGAACAGAAGTGAAGCTTCTGTATAGCAGAGATGGTGTGGAGAATACCGTGAAGGTTGTGAGAGACAATATTGAAATCAAGAGCATCAGATATGAGATGCTTGAGGGTGATATAGGATATGTCTATATAGCTGATTTCTCTGAGAATACAGCTGATCAGTTCAAGGCTGCCATGGATGATTTGCAGTCTCAGGGTATGAAGGGTGTAATCTTTGATTTGAGAACCAATGGTGGTGGACTCCTGGATTCGGTAACTGAGATACTGGATTATCTATTGCCGGAAGGAACTACTGTATATATAGAGGACAAGGATGGCCAGAAGCAGGTATTTAAGTCTGATGCCGAGCATTTTGTGGACCTGCCTATGACTGTGTTGACTTCTGAGTATACAGCCAGCGCTTCAGAAATATTTGCAGGGGCTATTAGAGATTATGATTATGGTACATTAATTGGAACCAAGACCTTTGGCAAGGGTATAGTGCAGTCGACTATAACTCTGCCAGATGGAAGCGCCATGAAGCTTACAACTGCCAGATATTTCACACCAAAGGGTGAATGCATCCATGAGGTGGGAATTGAGCCTGATATTAAATTGGAATATGAATTTATGGGCGATGCCGATGAAGAGTATGATGAGTTGAAGGACAATCAGATTCAGAAAGCTATAGAAGTTTTGAGAAATGATATAAGCAATAAGTAGATAAGTGATATAAGTAGAGAAAGAGGTATTATTTTGATTGTAGAATTAGATGGTTTTAAAAACAGAGTTCAGGCTTTGGAACAACCTATGCAGGAAGTGAAAGAGTCTTTGGATTTGAATAATAAGTCTAATCGTATACAAGAGCTGGAACGAGAGATGGAAGCACCGGATTTCTGGAATGATGCCAGTGCATCAACTGCCAAGATGAAGGAGCTGAAAAGCCTCAAGGATGACGTGGAAATGTATGCCAAGCTGGAGGAAGTCTACGATGAAACCCTGGAATATATCTCTCTTGCAGAGGAGGAAGATGATGAGGACCTGGTACCTGAGATAGAAGGACTTCTGGTTGAGTTGGAAAATGATTTTGAAGACCTGCGCATGAAGACTTTGCTTTCAGAGGAATATGATGCCAACAATGCCATTGTGACTCTTCACTCGGGAGCAGGTGGAACAGAAGCCTGCGACTGGGTTTCAATGTTGTATAGAATGTACACCCGTTGGGTGACTGCCAAGGGATATACCCTTGAGGAGCTGGATTACTTGGAAGGAGATGAAGCTGGAATTAAGTCTGTGACTTTCCAGGTAAATGGAGAGAATGCATACGGATATCTCAAGTCGGAAAAGGGTGTTCACCGTCTGGTTAGAATTAGTCCTTTCAACGCTGCTGGTAAGCGCCAGACTTCCTTTGCATCCTGCGATGTTATGCCGGAGTTGGATGATAATATTGATATTGTGGTAAATGATGAAGATATTCGAATTGATACATATAGATCAAGTGGTGCCGGTGGACAGCATATTAATAAGACCTCTTCGGCTATTCGTATTACACATTTCCCAACAGGAATTGTAGTTCAGTGCCAGAATGAGAGATCTCAACATCAGAACAAGGACAAGGCTATGCAGATGCTGAAGTCCAAGTTGTATCTGTTGGAGATGGAGAAACAGCAGAGAGAAGCTCAGGGAATTCGTGGAGAAGTGACAGATATTGGTTGGGGTAATCAGATCCGCTCTTATGTACTTCAGCCGTACAAGATGGTAAAGGATCTGCGAACTGGTGAGGAAAGCGGTAATGTGGACGCTGTGTTAGACGGTGCAATATCACCATTTATGAATGCTTATCTGAAATGGTGCTCTCTGGGTTGCCCGGACAGACATACTGCAGATGCAGAGTAGTATATAGAATATTTACTAAAACATTGTATGCATAAACAATATATACTATCAAATCAGCTAAAAATACAAAATATAGAGTATATTATCTTGATATAGGTAGTCTTATTGTGTTATATTATCTTTCGAGTACAGACAATTGTTTTTGATAGACAAACACTCGGAGGGGATATGGCAGAGAAGACTACCTATTATGTTTTGAAGGAAAAGGCTGTTCCAGAGGTTCTTCTGAAAGTGGTTGAAGCCAAGAGACTGCTTGAATCTGGAAAATGCGATTCAGTACAGGAAGTTACTGAGCGGGTGGGCATAAGTAGAAGTTCCTTCTATAAGTATAAGGATGATATTAATCCTTTTTATAAAAATGATAAGGGAAAGACAATTACGTTGCTGGTTCAGTTAGATGATGAACCGGGAATATTATCAGAGGTGTTACAGAATATTGCCCGTTATCATGGTAATATTTTGACCATTCATCAGACCATTCCTGTAAATGGAATTGCATCACTTACACTTAGTGTGGATGTGCTGCCAACCACAGGGGATATTGATGAAATGTTGGAATCAACAGAGCAAATTAGCGGAATTCATTTCGTGAAAATATTATCTAAGGAGTAGAAGTATATGAAAGTAGCAATCATGGGATATGGAACAATCGGTTCCGGAGTAGCAGAAGTATTGGAAGTCAACAAAGATGTAATTGCCAAGCGTGTGGGAGAGCCTCTTGAGTTGAAGTATGTACTGGACTTGAGAGATTTTGAAGGTGATCCTATCGCTGACAAAATAGTCCATGACTACAAGACAATTGTAGAGGATCCAGAAGTTGACATTGTTGTTGAGACAATGGGAGGTGTGGAACCTGCATACACATTTGTCAAAGCTATGCTTGAGGCTGGCAAGAATGTGGCAACATCCAACAAGGCTCTTGTGGCTGACAAGGGTGCAGATTTAATTGCAACAGCCAAAGCCAACAATGTAAACTTTATGTTTGAAGCTTCAGTAGGTGGTGGAATTCCTATTATCAGAGCTATTCAGGAGTGCCTCACTGGTGATGTGGTTGAGGAAATTGCAGGTATTGTAAATGGAACTACCAACTACATGATGACAGAGATGAGCGAGAAGGGCTCGGATTTTGATGACGTATTAAAGGATGCTCAGGCCAAGGGTTATGCCGAGAAGGATCCAACAGCTGATATTGAAGGACATGATGCCTGCCGTAAGATTGCTATTTTGACATCTTTGGTGGCTGGAAGACATGTAGATTACAATGATATTCCAACAGAGGGAATTTCACATATTACAGCTACAGATATTAAGTATGCCAAGGCTATGGGAAGAGCTATTAAGCTTCTTGCAACAAGTAAGGAAGTAGGAGATACATATGTGGCAAGAGTTGCTCCATTTCTTCTTGATCCATCTCATCCACTTTATAATGTAAATGGTGTATTCAATGCAGTATTTGTACATGGTAATATGCTTGGAGATGGAATGTTCTATGGCTCAGGAGCTGGTAAGTTACCTACAGCAAGTGCTGTTGTTGGTGATGTTGTGAGAATGGCTAAGCATGTAAATATGAATATCAAGATTGAGTGGCATCATGACAAACTGGAATTGGCAGATGCTTCTCAGATGGAGAATAGATTCTTCGTCAGAACAACTTCTGACAAGGCTGCTGTTGAGGCTGCTTTCGGTGAGGTTGAGTATGTGGATGCTGGTGTATCCGGTGAGGTTGGATTTGTTACATCTCTAATGAAAGAGTGTGATTACGTTGCTAAGTCAGCAGATGTTGATGTGCTTCAGATGATTAGATTGAAATAATTGTTAAAATATCTACGATAACATGTAGTCCTTAGGGTGATTTTATACATAGCCCTGAGGACTATTTTTGTCATTTGTTAAAAAATGCACAATAAAATGTGTAAAAAACTCCGGTTTAATACACAATATGCCGATAGTATTGTTGAAAAATTAAACCCTTTAAATTATAATGTGTATGTTGTGATTTGAAACATTTGAGCGAAGCGAAGAGGCTTTGCTTTAAATAAATGTTACAGGAGTTTTATGGAACAAGGGGGTTACTAATTATGCCAAAGTATATTATGGCGTTGGATGCAGGAACAACTAGTAATAGATGCATCCTTTTTGATCATGAGGGGAATGTGTGCTCGAAGGCACAGAAAGAGTTTAGACAGATTTTTCCAAATCCAGGTTGGGTAGAACATGATGCAAATGAGATTTGGTCTACAATGCTTGGTGTTGCTGTGGAGGCAATGCTGAAGATTGGAGCAACATCAGAGGATATTGCAGCAATCGGTATTACTAACCAGCGTGAAACAACTATTGTATGGAACAAGAATACTGGAGAGCCTGTATACAATGCTATCGTATGGCAGTGCCGCCGTACATCAGAGATGGCAGACGAGCTTATGGCTAGAGGATTGGAAGATTCAATCAGAAGCAAGACTGGTTTGCGTATCGATGCATACTTCTCTGCTACTAAGATCAAGTGGATTCTTGATAATGTGGAGGGTGCCAGAGAGAAAGCAGAGAATGGAGAGCTTATTTTCGGTACTGTTGAGACATGGCTTATCTGGAAACTTACCAAGGGTAGAGTACATGTTACAGACTATTCTAATGCAAGTCGTACAATGTTATTTAACATCAACACTTTAGAGTGGGATGAAGAAATTCTGAAGGAACTTGATATTCCTAAGTGCATGCTTCCAGAAGCTAGACCTTCAAGTGATGTATATGGACAGGCAGATCCAAGCTTCTTTGGTGGAGAGATTCCTATTTCTGGAGCAGCTGGAGATCAGCAGGCAGCATTGTTTGGACAGGCATGTTTCTCAGAAGGCGAGGCCAAGAATACATATGGTACAGGTTGCTTCCTTCTTATGAATACAGGAGAGAAGCCAGTATTCTCAAAGAATGGATTGGTTACAACAATTGCCTGGGGATTGGATGGCAAGGTTAATTATGCTTTGGAAGGTTCAATCTTCGTTGCAGGAGCAGCTATTCAGTGGTTGAGAGACCAGATGAAGCTTATTGATTCAGCTGAGGATTCAGAATACATGGCCAAGAAGGCTCATGGTACTCACGGCACATATGTGGTACCAGCATTTACCGGACTTGGTGCACCCCATTGGGATCAGTATGCGAGAGGTACAATTGTAGGTATCACTCGTGGAACTAACAAGAATCATATAATTCGCGCTACGCTTGAATCTATTGCATATCAGGTGTGTGATGTTATTGATGCTATGAAGGCTGACTCAGAGACAGATCTCCGTGCTTTGAATGTAGACGGTGGTGCTTCTGCTAATGATTTCCTTATGCAGTTCCAGGCAGATATGCTTGACAAGCCTGTAAACAGACCTTCATCTGTTGAATCTACAGCTT
>JAEEGF010898864.1_pt1 | contig 18502 bp, 15 predicted proteins | sample 9134171 | NCBI WGS metagenome assembly JAEEGF01 (sample SAMN16246542, study PRJNA631951) | gut metagenome | biome: gut microbiome; feature: rumen; material: AP-attached | host: Bos | place: Iran: Karaj | collected 2018-10
CACAATAGATAATCTGACTCCTGAACTCGGAGATGATCTGGAACCAGATATAGACACGGAGGATGAAGACTCCGAATAGATAACTGTATGGAGACGATAACGTTCTTGGGTTTTAACCTCTATGCATGGATAACGATCGTTACCGTGCTTGCCATGTTTTCCGTGCTGATTTTTACAAAACTCCGGGCTGACGTGGTGTTTTTGGCTGCAATCGGTGTCCTTCTTGTGGCCGGAGTGGTTGACGAGAAGGAAGCCTTCAGCGGATTCAGCTCTTCTTCCACGGTAGTGGTGGGAGTGCTGTTCATAGTGCTTGCCGGACTGATGCACACGGGGGTTCTTAACTGGATTGCCAAACATCTGCTGGGACAGCCCAAAAAGTATTCCGGGGCTATCTCCAGGCTTATGTTTCCGGTTGCCGCCCTGAGTGCTTTTTTGAGCAATACCGCGGTTGTTGCTTTGTTTGTAGGAATTGTGAAAATGTGGAGCAAGAAATTAGGAATCGCTCCGTCCAAGCTTCTGATACCGCTGAGCTACGCTTCTGGAATGGGAGGCGTGTGCACCCTTATCGGAACACCTCCAAATCTCATTATATCAGGGCTGTATAAAGACAATACAGGTATATCGATGAATATTCTCTCCATTACCATACCTGGTCTTTTCTGCCTGGTGGTAGGGGTTCTGTCCGTTCTTGTCTTGAGGAAACTCCTGCCGGACCGCAAGGCTCCGGAAGCCGCTTTTGAAGACGCTTCTGAATACACGGTGGAGTTTCAGGTTCCTAAAGACAACAAATTCGTCGGAAAGAGAGTGTGTGAAGCGGGCCTGGACAATGTCAAAGGCGGATCCCTGATAGAAATCATACGTTCAGACAATATGGTGGTTTCTCCCGTGACGGCAGATGATTCTCTTATGGAAGGAGACCGCCTGGTATTCTCCGGCCAGATTGACGAGCTTCTGGACCTCAAGGCCAGCCACGATCTGGCGATCGCTGAGAATAATGTGTTTTCCACGAAGAACGAAGGACGGCACCGCCAGCTCAAGACCGCTTACATTACATTTGGCAGCAGCCTTATTAACACCACTATATCGGAGAGCGGATTTGAAAGGCAGAACAACATGACGCTTGTCGCCGTGGCAAGGAAGGGGGAGAGGATAAACCAGTCTCCGAGGGAAGTTGTGCTTCAGGCTGGAGACACTCTTCTTCTGGAGTGTCCCCCGAAAATGAAAACTGAAAGAAGCAAGATTTTCAGCCAGGTTCATTTCTTTGATTCCGAGCAAGTTGCCAATGTGGGGACAAAGACGTTGCTTTCTTCTCTGATAATGATAGCCATGGTTGCACTTAGTGCGGCCAATGTGATGTCCCTTATGAATTGCGCTGTCATTGCGGCCTTTGTGATGATTATCCTCCGCTGCTGCAATGTAGACCAGGCAATGAAAGCCATTAACTGGGATATACTGATGGTGTTTGCCGGCTCTGTGGTTCTGGGCCTGGCGCTCCAGAAAACCGGTATCGCCGAGAAGATGGCATATGGAATTCTCAGCATCTGCGGCAGCAGCCCACTTCTGGTGATGACCGCCGTCTGTCTGGTGGCTACTTTCATTACAGAATTCATAAGCAATACTGCAGCCGGAGCCATTTTCTGTCCGATCATGTATTCTGCGGCAGTCAAGCTGGGATATGATCCTTTCCCGTTTATGATAGCGCTGATGATAAGCGTAAGTTCAAGTTTTGCGACTCCTATCGGCTCGCCGACACACATGCTGGTGTATGGCCCTGGAGGATACAGGTTCTCTGATTTCCTCAAGATAGGATTCTTTATGAACATCATAATACTGGCGGCCAATATATTCATCGTGAGTGTCGTTTATCCGTTTACCCCGCTTAAGTAATGGAAAACCTGAATGAAAAGACTCTCATAATAATACTCGGTCCTACGGCTGTGGGCAAGACAGATTATGCCATACGGCTTGCCAGGCAGATTGGATCACACGTAATCAATTGCGATTCCCGTCAGATTTTCAGGGAGATGACTATCGGAACGGCCGTTCCTTCAAAGGAGCAGCTAGCCCAGGTCAAGCATTACTTCATACAGACAAAATCCATCACGGAGCATTATGCGGCAGGGCAGTACGAGATTGATGCCCTGAGTCTTCTCGAGGACCTTTTCAAGACTCACGACAGGCTGGTTATGTGTGGAGGGAGCGGTCTTTACATAGATGCCGTGTGCAACGGACTGGACGCTTTCCCGGAGCCGGATATGGACCTTCGCAACAGTCTGAACGACAGGCTTCAGGAGGAAGGAATAGAATCTCTGCGATATCAGCTCAAGCAGCTGGATCCCGAGTCTTACGGGCAGATTGACATTGCCAATCCCCAGAGGATAATCCGTGCCCTGGAAGTTACGCTCCAGACGGGAAAGAAATTTTCAGAGTGGAAAACCGAGCCTTCCAAAAGGCGCCCGTTTGCCATCGAGAAAATAGGGCTCACGATGGACCGCGACAAACTTTATGAGCGCATCAACGCCAGGGTGGACAAGATGATGGAGGAGGGGCTTCTGGAAGAAGTCAAATCCCTGGACCGCTTCCGCTATAAAGACGGCGTATTCTGCCCGGACCTTCTGCATATTCCGCCGCTGAGGACCGTTGGCTACCGGGAGATTTTCGATTACCTGGACGGCAAGACTTCCATCGCCGAGGCAGTGGAAAAGATAAAGACAAATACCCGCCACTATGCCAAGAGGCAGATGTCCTATTGGGGGCGGGACAAGAGCATAATCTGGAAAACTATAAGTTAGACATGAAAGTTAAGATACACACCACGCTCGGCGACATTACTGTACGTCTGTATGACCAGACACCGCTTCACCGCGACAATTTCATTAAGCTTGTAAAAGAAGGCTACTACAACGGCACTCTCTTTCACAGGGTGATAAAGGACTTTATGGTTCAGGGCGGAGACCCTGACTCAAAGGGAGCTCCAAAGGGAAAATCTTTGGGAACTGGAGGCCCCGGCTATACTGTTCCGGCTGAGATCAAGCCAGATCTGTTCCACAAGAGAGGAGCTTTGGCGGCCGCCCGTCAGGGAGACCAGGTAAATCCTCAAAGAAACAGCAGCGGAAGCCAGTTCTATATAGTATGGGGCCAGGTTTACAGTGAAGGCCAGCTCAAGCAGCTTTCCAGGCAGATGGAGATGATGCTAAAACAGCAGATATTCGACACTCTTGCAGCCGCTCGCCGGAGTGAAATCTTCCAGCTCAGAAAGGACCGCAACCATGCGGGGATTCAGGAACTTCAGGACAAGCTCGTGGAAGAGACCGAGGCCCAGTTCAAGGCGATGAAGGAAAGCGGCGTCCAGGCCGGCCTTAGCGACGAGCAGACAAAGCTCTACACTACAGTTGGAGGCACTCCGCATCTTGACGGCCAGTACACTGTCTTCGGAGAAGTGGAGCAGGGGCTGGAAGTGGTGGAGAAAATACAGAACTCCGCCACAGGAGCTTCAGACAGGCCACTGGAGGATATCGTGATGGAAATGACTGTTATCGAATAACTATATAACCAGTTGATGCAGACCGGAATCTGGATTTTGCTTCTGGCCTTGTGCGCAAGTTTCGTTCAGCGGACGATCGGCTTTGGCTTCGGCATTTTCATAATGACGATGCTGCCGTTGCTGATGCCGTCCTTCGCTGAGGCCACCACGGTTTCCGGACTGCTGGCTATGCTAACGTCTCTGGTTGTCACTATAAGGATGTGGCGGTTCATAAACTGGAAGAGACTTGCAATTCTGCTTGTTGCCTTCTATGCCGTTTCTTCTGTTTGCATCTGGCTTCTGGCCGGCTTCCAGGACAGCAAGATTGAGACTGTCCTGGGGGTGATGCTTGTCCTGACGAGCCTGTATTTCATTTTCCTGAGCGGCAGGATACACATAGGCAAATCTCTGGGATGGGAGATAGGTGCCGGAAGCGTAAGCGGACTGATGGGCGGCTTTTTTGCCATGCAGGGGCCTCCGGCCGTACTCTACCTGATCTCTTCCGAGCCGTCCAAAGAGCAGTATATGGGAATGATATCCGCCTTTCTGCTGTTCGGGAATATCGGCATGACAATAGTGCGTACCATGAACGGCTTCCTCACGCCGGCGGTGTGGGAAGCCAGTCTATGGGGAGTGTTCGGAGTGACTATCGGGGCGTCTGTGGGAGCCTGGGCATTCAGGAAAATTCCGAAGGAAAAGTTCAAGTACTTTGTCTATGCCTATATCGGGATAAGCGGAATCATCATCCTTCTGCGCAGCCGCGATATCTTTGTTCTGTTCTGATTTTACTGGAGATACTGGGCAAGTCTTCTCTTGATTCTCGGACTGGAGAGTGTGCGCAGGGCCCTGCTCCTGATTTGCCTTACCCTTTCTCTGGTCAGGTCCATGTTTTCCCCGATTTCCTCAAGAGTCATCGCAGGACATCCGATTCCGAAGCTTGACGAGATAATCTGTCTTTCCCTCTCTCCAAGAACCTGAAGCGCTTCCTCCAGGTCTTTCAGAAGAGATTCCTTGAGCAGCTTGCTGTCCACCTGGGGAGCCTGGGTGTCCGCCACTACATCTTCCAGTGTCTGGCTGTCGTCGTCTCCAAGCGGTTTGCTCAGCGACACGGTGGAGTTGCCGCTCAAGTTGATTTCGCTTATTCTGGAAATGTCCGTTTCCATTATGGCTGCCAGTTCTTCGTCTGTGGGCTCTCTCTCGTGGTCCTGAACGAAGAGCTGCTTTTTCTTACTGGCCTTTATCTGGAGGCCAATCTGGTTCATCGGCAGGCGAATGGTGTGGGAATCCTGGGAGATACCGCTCAGAATCTGCTGGCGGATCCACCATACGGCATAGGATATGAACTTGAAGCCTCTTGTAGGGTCGAATTTCTGCGCGGCCTTGATAAGGCCGATGTTGCCTTCACTTATCAGGTCTGTAAGATCCAGACCGCGGTTCTGGTATTGTTTGGCAACTGATACCACAAACCTCAGGTTTGCGTTGACAAGAGAGTTTAGGGCCTGGGTGTCTCCTTCTTTTATCCTCATCGCGAGTTCAGTCTCCTCGTCCGGGCTTATCATTTCAATTCTGCTGATGTCTCTCATGTACTGTTCAAGAGTTGGTGTCCTGAGTGTGATGGCAGGTGTAATTTTTAACTGTTCCATTAGTATTAATAAGTGTTGGTTCCGGTTTATGATTAAATGTCAGCATTGGGCCGACACTTTCATATACTCTCGACACTTTTTTTTATTTCACATCGCGATGAAAAAATTTTTTTGGACTATCTGTGAAATATTTCGACAGGGCAGGAGTATATGATTGTGTAAACAGAAAAAAACTAGACAAAACATGAGTAGACGACCTTTTAACAGACACGGCAGAAACAGACACGGCAACATGTTCATGGATGATGAGATTCAGAGCGTAAAAGAGTATGCGCCAGAAACCACGGATACCACTACAGCGGCATCCCACTTCACACGTATATATAATACGGTGGAAGAGTCGGGATTCAGAGCGGACTTAAAGCAGGAACTTAGAGAGGACCTGGATTTTCTTTCTGAGCGGTTCGCCGTGGACGACGAGTCAGTGATACTTCTTTCTGCCATTCTGGAAAGGAGCGGGAGCAACAGCAGCGTTTCATTCGAAGACCTTGCCGACTATCTCGGCTGTTCGAACATAGAGTTCATGACCTACCACGACAAGTTGAAGAACATGGAGAACGCGGGACTTATTCGCAGCACCGGCAAAGGGCCGTACAGAAACTATTCGGTCACCAAGGAACTTGTAAAGTCAATGTCAAAGAACACCAAGTTCGAACCGGTAAAGATGACGGATCTTTCCGTCGAGGAGATGTTCAACCGTTTCGACCTTATGATTGCCGACACTTTCCACGGGATTCTGGACGAAGACGACCTTATTGACGGCATTGAGAAACTGATAGACTTCAACAGCCAGCTTGATTTCTGCAAACGGGTTAAGGAAAGCGCACTTTACAGCGCACTGTGTAGCCAGGATGAGCGAAAGGTCTTTTTCATACTTTGCACCAAATATGTCTGCCACGGGGATGATACCTTTGCTATAGACAGGCTGATGGACTATGTCAGCATTTTCAGGTATGATTTGAAGAGAGATTTTTTGACCGGGGCAAGTTTCCTGCAGAGAAACGGGCTGGTTGAATTCGGAAACAATGACGGTCAGGCGGACGAGAAGTCCCTTGCCCTTTCAGACAAGGTTAAAAACGGCTTTTTCAACAACGTGATTCTGGAAAACAAGCAGTCTGTAGAGCACAGGGACCTGATAAAGGCGTCTTCCATTACCGCCAAGAATTTGTTTTACAACAAGGAAGAAGAAGAACAGGTGAACCGGCTTGAAAACCTGCTTGACGACGGCAACTTCTTCCTTGTTCAGGAGAGACTGAAGGAGTGCGGAATGCGCCAGGGCTTCAACGTTATATTCTACGGAGGCCCGGGGACCGGCAAGACGGCGACTGTATACGAGCTTGCCCGCCGCAGCGGAAGGGACATATTCAGCATAGACATGTCCCAGATAAGAAGCAAGTGGGTAGGGGACAGCGAGAAGAACATAAAGGCGGTGTTCCGTATTTACAAGGAGATGTGCAAGACTTCCAAGGTAAAACCTATTCTGCTTTTCAACGAGGCAGACGCGGTTTTCGGAAAGAGAATTCAGGTGGAGCGCAGCGTGGACCAGATGAACAACACCATTCAGAACATAATACTTCAGGAGATGGAAGACCTTGAAGGAGTCCTTATTGCGACCACTAACCTTGAAAACAACCTGGACGAGGCGTTCGAGAGAAGATTCATTTACAAGATAGCCTTCAATACGCCGGACGCCGATTCCCGCGCCAAGATTTGGGAGACGATGGTTCCTTCGCTTACCGGACAGGAAGCCGGAGAGCTGGCAAACCTGTACCAGTTCAGCGGAGGAAACATAGAGAACATAGCGCGCAAGTTCCAGGTGGAATATGTGCTTACAGGAAACAGGCCTACAGTCGAGAGCCTGAAGGCTTTTTGCGAGCATGAGATGCTTTCCAGAAAAAAGACTTCAAGAATTGGATACCAAAGGAGTATATAATAGTAGTGTATGGCAAATATTAATGTAAACACGACCGAGCTGATTCAGCTCCTGGATATAACCCCGGCCTCTCACAACATAATGCTTGTGGGGAGACACGGAATAGGCAAATCGGAAATACTGACCGAGTATTTCCGCGGCAAGGGTATGGACGTTGTGGCTCTTTTCCTGGGCCAGATGTCCGATCCCGGAGACCTTATAGGGATTCCGAACAAGAACGAAAAGACCGGCAAGACGGATTTTATGCCCCCTTACTGGTTTCCTGTGGACGGAAAACCGATAGTGCTGTTTCTGGACGAACTTAACAGGGCTCGCCCCGAGATACTTCAGACCATTATGGATTTGGCCCTTAACCGTAAACTGGCCGGCCGCAAGCTTCCTGAGGGCAGCCGGATAATCAGTGCGGTGAATGCCGGCGACCAGTACCAGCTCACAGACCTGGACCCGGCGCTTGTCAGCCGTTTCAACATCGTGAACTTCACCCCAACGGTGCAGGAGTGGCTTCTTTGGGCAAGGAAAGCCGGTGTTGACAGCCGCGTGATTGAGTTTATCCAGGAAAATCCTGTCTGGCTGGACAAGGATCCTGATTCCAGGGAAGGGGCCGATACCGGTCTGGACAAGACTCCTGACAGAAGGGCGTGGAAGAGAGTGTCCGACATTATCGGGCGGGCGGACAATCTGCAGGACATGGCGAAAGCTGTTTCTTGCATAGTGGGTGCAAGGGCGGCCAGCACGTTCCTCAGCAGCGCATCTGCCAACAAGCTGATTTCTGCAAGGCAGATACTGTTTGGATTTGACAAGGTCAAGGAAAAGCTGGACAAGTACGAACTGCATAACCTTTCCGTAATCAACGACAGCCTTTACCGCTATCTTGAAATAGAAGAGGTACAAGACAAGGACAGGAAGACCGTTTCCAAGAACCTGGAAGCCTACTTCGATTACCTTGCCGCTGAGAAAAAGGAAGCTGCAGCCCACTTTGCGAATATTTACCTCCAGAAAACCTATCCGGAAGCTGTAAGCTATATAGCAAGGGAATGCGGGATGCTGACAATGTCGATGATTATTTACGTTCAGGGAATCTCTGCGGCATGATAAGGGACAAGATTTCTAAAATATTGCAAAAGTGGTATCTGATGGAGCCTCCGATGTTCAGGGTTCTTTGCGCTCACGACATTCAGGAGAACGATTCCATCAAGTGCCCTGTCAGGTGCGGTCTCGGCCGTCTGGAATACAATCCGGGGCTTGTGTGCCAGATGACTGACCAGGGTCTGGAACAGGCCCTGAGAGCCGAGGCGGTCAGGATTCTGCTCAAGCATCCTTACCAGCGAAAGCCTGAAGGCTGCTCCCAGCAGGCGGTTTCGGTTGGCTCGGACCTGGTGATTTCCGACAACTACAGCAACAGCAGTTTCAGGCTTGACTCTCCAAAGGACTATGACCTTCAGGGAGGAATGCCTTACGAGTGGTATTCCAGGCAGATACAATCCAGACTCACAGAAGAGTCCGCTGGAGGCGGGAAGGCGGACAAGGCTTCTGAAAGGCTTTCTGAACATTCGGAAAGGAATAGAGACCTTTCAGAACTTTGGGGGGAGGACGAGCTTTCAGTGGCGATGATTGACGGAATAATCAACAGCTGCGAAAAATGGGGCACCCTTCCGGGAAGATTTGTGGAGCAGCTCAAGGCTTCAGCCAAGGCGAGAATCAACTGGAGAAACATTTTGAGCGGTTTCAGGGCCAGCATTCTTTCCTCCCAAAGAAAACTTACCAGAATGAGGCCGAACCGCCGTACTGGATTCCAGAACATGGGTTCGATCCGCCGCTTTACCACCAAGGTGCTTGTGGCTGTGGACGTGAGCGGATCTATCTCGTCGCAGAGCCTGAGCTATTTCTACGGAGTGGTCAACAGCGCGTTCCGCTACGGCTTCGAGGCCGTTGACCTTATTCAGTTCGACCACGGAATCCGTGTGGTCCAGAGCCTTAAAAAGGTTGTCAGGGAAACTGCGGTGCTGGGAAGGGGCGGAACCAGTTTCCAGGAACCGATAGACTATGCGCACAGGAACGGCTATGACGGACTCGTGATTCTGACCGACGGGTTTGCGCCCCGTCCATCTATACCGGACGGAATGAAATGCAAGATAATCTGGGTTTGCCAGGACAAGCGATGCTACGATTATCACCACAGCTGGATGGAACAGACAGGAAGGGTATGTACAATAGAACTCAAATAGACACTCATGAACAAAGGATATACAGACAACGAAATACTGGTCAAGACACTAGCCACTCTGGACAGTTACGTGAAAAGTCTTTGGGGTGATCCGTTTAACGTGTCCAAGTGCATGAAAGCCACTTTAGGACAGGCTAAGCGCTATTGGCGGGAGGGCAAGGGATATACCCTGTCCACATCTCTCACTCCGGACGATGTTATGGAAATGGCTGAAATGCTGGAAAGGCTGGAACCCCAGATCAAGGAAAGTGTGGTCAAGCTGTGGGAGAAAATCCAGGCTGCGGAAATCGAGAAGAAAAAGAGAGAAACAATCAAGGCGATGAAACAAGTCACTTTCAGGGAACTTCTCAAGGTCGAGATGGAAAAGTGGGGAGTAAAGTACAGTCCAATCTGGCAGGGATACAGGGTGAAGGTCGGTCTGCGCCTGAACAACAATTACATAATGTCTTTTATCGTCAAGTACAGGGAGTTTGAAAACGGAGAATATATCCGTGTGATAGGAAAGATGCAGCTTCTTGCACAGGAACTGGAAAAGACCGGGGCTGAGGTGACGGTACTCTCCCCAAGAACAAAAACGGATTTTTTAATTTGACAGAAACTTGATATGGAACGAATAGACAGACTTTTGCAGATGGCAGAGGTTCCGAGGCTCATTTTACAAACAGCCGATAATGTCTGGAACAGTGTTGTACGGAGTCACCAGAACGGTTATTTCTTCAGACACGCCGGGGAAATAGATTCTAGCATAGAGGGAATGATGTTCTTTTCCGCCTGGAAGAGTTTCTTTGAGAAATTCAACCCGGTGATGTTCGGCCCGGATTCTGCCACGGCAGAAAAAGTCAAGGACTACTTTGCCAAAAACGGGAAACAGAACGAGACCCTGGTCAAGAAAAAGAAGATATACTATCTCCAGATGCCCAATCTGGAATACCTGCTCTGCGAGTCACCCAGAAAAAGACTGACAGTCAGGCCTAGAGCCTTTAACGTTGTGTATTCAGGCAGGCATATCCAGGAAATCAGGATGGCGGCAGACAAGCTGGCCGACGTTATCCGGGCCTTTGATTCCATAGTTCCGCAGATACTTCGGCAAAAAGAGGAGCTGGTCAAAAAACTGGAGGCAAGGAAGGTCGAGCAGAGGAAAAAACAAATCGTGGAGCATATGAGAAAGCAGATGATGGACACTCTGACATCAGAATATCTTGCTCCGGAAGACCTTGAGCTGAAAAATTACAGTTTCAGCGAAGACGGGAAAACGGTTAAAGTCATGATCCAGCAGATAAAGTTTCTGGAAATGGAAATACCGGTTGCCAGTCTCGCGGAAACCTTGAAAGACACTGAGCATTTGAAGGAATCGATGAGAATTGTCCGCATGGAAGACAGAAATACTGAAAGAATCCATCTCGGCCATGGCAATTTTCCTGAAATACTCGGTACACTGGAGATTTACTAGTAGCCGTTAGCGACCTCGGTCAGGAACTTGATGCGGATAAGGCGGATCTCCTCTTCCGTGTAGTCAGGGCCGAGGGCTTTCATTGCATCTGTAACCGAGTCTGTTTCTGCTTCTTCCTTGAAGTAGTTGTAGATGTCCTCGATATTGTCCTCGTCTACAACCTGGCGGATGTAGTAGTCTATGTTGATATAGTTTCCTATGGCCACGATAGCCTCAATCTTGGTCAGAAGCTCGTCCATATCCATATCCTTCATCTTCGCGATCTCGTCCAGAGGGACGTGCATGTCTGTGGCGTGGGCGATTACCTGGCTGATCTTGGCGTCGTTTTCCGTGCTCTTGATCTTGAAGTCCAGGTCGTCCGGACGAAGAATGTCATTTTCCTCCACATACTTCTGGATGAATTCGACGAACTCCTTGCCGTATTTTGCGGCCTTTCCCTGTCCCACGCCCGAGCAGTTGGTCAGCTCTTTAATGGTGATAGGGTAGAATATGGTCATATCCTCCAGAGAAGGATCGGTGAAGATAACGTATGGAGGAAGGTTCAGCTTGCGGCCGATGTCTCTTCTGAGGTCTTTTAGCATAGCGAGCAGCACCTGGTCTCCTCCGCCTCCGCCCTTTCTGGCTCCTGCAGGCATATCGTCGTCCACATCGTCTCCCTCTCCAGTGTCTTCAAAGCGGCGGTCTTCGGTCAGCATCACAGAATAAGGCTTTGCCAGGAATTCTTTTCCCTTGTCAGTTAGCGAAATCAGGCCGTACTGCTCGATGTCCTTCTTCAGGAACTGGCCTACACAGGCCTGGCGGATGACAGCCAGCCAGAACTTCTCGTCTTTTTCCTTGTCTATGCCGAAGAATCGGCTGGTATTGTGCTTGTAGGAGGTTATCATTGCGTTTGTGACTCCTCCCAGGATGTTTGCCAGATGGTCTGCCTTGAAGTTTTCCCTCATAGACCTGATCAGCTGGAACAGGGTTACCAGGTAGTCTTTGCCCTCGAATTCCGGCTGGCGGTGCAGGCAGTTGTCGCAGCTTCCGCAGCTGTCTTCTTCATAAACTTCTCCAAAGTAGTTGAGCAGGGTTTTCCTGCGGCACTGGTTGCTCTCGGCGTAAGCCACGGTCTCTGTCAGCAGCTGCTTTCCGATTTCCTGCTCGGCGACAGGCTTGCTCTGCATGAATTTCTCCAGCTTGAGGATGTCGTTGAAGCTGTAGAAGGCAATGCACTGGCCCTCTCCGCCATCTCTTCCGGCCCTTCCCGTCTCCTGATAGTATCCCTCCAGAGACTTCGGCATGTTGTAGTGGATGACGAACCTCACGTCCGGCTTGTCAATGCCCATTCCGAAGGCGATAGTAGCCACAATGACGTCGACCTCTTCCATAAGGAACTTGTCCTGGTTGGAAGCCCTTGTTGCCGCATCCAGGCCGGCATGGTAAGGCAGGGCCTTGATACCGTTCACGTTAAGAAGCTCGGCCATGTCCTCTACCTTCTTTCTGGAAAGGCAGTAGATGATGCCGCTCTTGCCCTCGTTCTGCTTTATGAACTTTATGATTTCCTTTTCGGCGTTAACCTTAGGGCGGATTTCGTAGTAGAGGTTTGGACGGTTGAATGAAGTCTTGAACACTTTGGCATCCGGCATTCCCAGGTTCTTCAGGATATCCGACTGGACCTTCGGGGTTGCGGTTGCGGTAAGGGCGATTATAGGCGCCTTGCCGATTTCCTGGACAATCGGGAGTATCCTGCGGTACTCTGGACGGAAGTCGTGACCCCATTCAGAAATACAGTGGGCCTCGTCTATGGCATAGAATGATATCTTTATCTGCCTCAGCAGCTGGATGTTGTCTTCTTTGGTCAGCGATTCGGGAGCCACATACAGCAGTTTTGTCACGCCCTTTAGAAGGTCTGCCTTCACCTCCTGCACCTGTGCCTTGTTCAGAGACGAGTTAAGAAAGTGGGCTATACCTTCCTTTTCGGAAACGAAACCGCGGATGGCGTCCACCTGGTTCTTCATAAGGGCTATAAGGGGAGAAACCACTATAGCCGTTCCCTCCATAAGCAAAGCCGGAAGCTGGTAGCAAAGGCTCTTTCCACCGCCCGTAGGCATCAGCACAAACGCGTTGTTTCCTCTTATCAGATGCTTGATAATGTCTTCCTGCAACTCCTTGAAATTGGAGAATCCGAAGAATTCCTTAAGTTCCTGACGCAGTTTTTCGGTTGTTATGTTCATTAAAATAGGTATATTTGTGACTACAATGTACTCATAATTTTCAAGTTGTCAAAATTTTTTATGAAGAAATCCAATTCCAAGATAGCGGATCTGGCCAGGAAGGTTATCAGGCAGGAGGCTGAGAGCGTAGCCAATCTGACTTCGTACATAGATGAAACTTTTCTGGAGGTTCTTGACCTGATTTACAACTCCAAGGGAAGGCTGATAGTCACCGGTATAGGGAAAAGCGCGATTATCGGCACCAAGATTGTCGCCACGATGAATTCCACCGGCACTCCGGCCATTTTCATGCACGCGGCAGACGCCATCCACGGAGACCTGGGAATCGTGCAGCCGGATGACGTGGTGCTGTGCATCTCCAAGAGCGGCAACACTCCGGAGATAAAAGTTCTGGTTCCGCTCATCGCGAGAATGGGAAACAAAATAATCGCGATGGTTTCAAATGTTGACAGTTTCCTTGCCCAGCACGCTGACTATGTGATCAGGGCCACGGTTGACAAGGAAAGCGATCCTAACAATCTTGCTCCGACATCTTCCACCACCACCCAGCTGGTTATGGGAGACGCCCTGGCAGTATGCCTTTTGCAGATGAGGGGGTTCTCTCAGGAGCAGTTTGCTCTCTACCATCCGGGCGGAAGCCTTGGCAAGCGGCTATATCTCAGGGTGTCAGATGTCATGGACCTCAATGTCCGTCCGGTTGTGGGCATGAACGAGAGCATCCAGAACACCATAATCAACATTTCCCAGAACCGTCTGGGAGCGACTGTGGTGCTGGACGGAAAGGGAGAGCTGCAGGGCATAATCACAGACGGAGACGTGAGGCGAATGGTGGAAAAGGGAATCCATGTCGGAGACAAGATAGCGGCCAAGGATATCATGAGCCGCAACCCTAAGCAGATAGATATCAACGATATGGCGGTTAACGCCTTCAATATGATGCAGAAGAACAAGATCACTTCCGTGGTGGTTATGAAGGAAGGCCGCTATGTGGGTCTTGTCCATATCCATGACATTCTCCGCGAGGGAATTGTCTAGGGTTAATCAGACGGAACCTTTCAGAACAGACAGAGATGGACAGTTACAAAGAGGATATAGAATTTGACGCTTCAGGCGTGGGTGTTGCCAACGGCCGGTATTTCGGAATGCCGTTCTCCAACGACGAGTGCCCTGTAGTGCTGGTTTCCGTGCCGTGGGACGCTACCGTTTCATATTCAGCCGGTACGGCGGAAGGGCCGGAGGCGATAATCAACGCATCCATACAGGTTGACCTTTACGACGAGAAGATACCTGACTCGGACTCTTTCAAGATAGGGACGGACGAAACCCTGATAGACATGGGAGAGGAAAGAGTCAAGGCGTCTGAATACATTCACGCCCTTAGTGCCGAGGCAAGGGAGAAGGCCTGCAAAATAATCAGCTGCCTGGCTGAGGGCAAGGAGCTTGGCAAGAGTCTCCGCGATGCCCAGACGGAGGTAAACCAGTCTTCAGAGGCAGTGAACTACCTTGTGGAGCAGATTTGCTTAGGCTATCTGTCCAAGGGCAAGATACCGGGAGTTGTGGGCGGCGAGCACAGCGTCACTTTCGGGGCCGTGAAGGCTGCCGCGGCATCTCTTCCGGAAGGCCAGAAGCTGGGAGTTCTCCAGTTTGACGCCCACGCCGACCTTAGAAACGCATACGAGGGATTTGAGCATTCTCACGCATCCATCATGTTCAACATCCTTTCCAAAATTAAAGACATCGGTCATCTTACGCAGGTGGGAATCAGGGATTTCTGTGCTGACGAGCACGACACCGTCAACCGCGAGGGACGCGTTTCCGCCTTCACGGACTGCGCTATTGAAGAAGCCCTGGCCGAAGGGGAAAACTGGAAGAGCGTCTGCCAGAGGATTGTGGACACCCTGCCGGAATATGTCTACATAAGTTTTGACATAGACGGCCTGGACCCTTCTCTCTGCCCTAACACCGGCACTCCGGTTCCGGGCGGACTGAGTTTCCAGAAGGCTGTTTATCTGCTGAGGATGGTCTCGTCGCAGAGGAAGATCGTGGGGTTTGACCTGTGCGAGGTTGCCCCGGGAGAAAACGAGTGGGATGCCAATGTGGGAGCCAGGCTGATCCACAAGCTGGCTCTGCTGGCCGCCCAAAGCCGCAAATAATGTTGTGTTTTTGTGAAGATAGGGGCAAGAGTTGGTGTTTTGACAAATAAAAATAATATATTTGCGTCCACCGTTAAAGAATACATAAACATTAAAAAATAAGATTATGAAGTTATTTAAGACTATTGTTGCCGGCGCAATGAGCGCATTGCTTCTTGCTTCCTGCACAACTACCACTGTAAAGACAGTTCCTGGCATTCCTCAGGGTGCCGTTGACTCTGCAAGTGTTGCCGTTGGCGTTGCTTTCGGAAACATGCTTAAGGGCTCTCAGATGGAAAACCTCAACCTGGAGAAGGTTAAGAACACCATCGTGGCCGTACTGAAGGGTGACACCACTATCATCTTCAACGAGCAGTCAGCTCCTATGTACATTCAGGGTTACATGATGAAGATGAACGAGGCCATGAGAACCGTAAAGAAGGAAGAAGAGGACAAGTTCCTTGCCGAGAACAAGAATAAGGAAGGCGTTCAGGTTAGCGAAACTGGTCTTCAGTACATCATCGAGGTTCCTGGAAACGAGATCAAGCCTACTATCCAGGATACCGTTGAGGTTAACTACAAGGGATCTCTTCTTAACGGCAATGTTTTCGACTCTTCATACGATAGAGGCGAGACCGTAAAGTTCCCTGTAAACGGCGTCATTCCTGGTTGGCAGGAAGGCATCCAGCTCCTGGGCGAGGGCGGAAAGGCCAAGCTCTGGATTCCTTTCGACCTGGCTTACGGCGGACAGGATATGGGACCACAGCTTCCTGCATACTCAACTCTCGTGTTTGACGTTGAGCTTGTAAAGGTGATGAAGTTCCAGCCTAAGGAGGAGAAAGCTGCCAAGAAGTAGCGTTCTGCCAACTTAAACGCAAGGTTTTTAGAGGGTGACTGAAGTTTTTCAGCCGCCCTCTTTCCTTTTGCCGCGGGGCGCTTTTTCTCGCACTTTGAAGAATTTTTAGTAAATTCGCCCGTCTATGCACAAAAGGAAAAGAAACATATTTCTGCTTTTGGCCTTGCTGGCTGTAGCGCTGGCCGCCGTTTTGGTGTTTTTCCTCCGTTCGGGGAACTCAGACGGTGAACTGGAAGATGAAAAGCAGAGAAAGGAACTCTCCCCGCAGACTGAGGCGGCCTACAAGGCTGTACCTACAGATGCAGTCCTGATTTTGGACTTCGAGGCTCTGGACCACTTTATGCCGGTTCTGGAAGACACGTCCACCTTCGGATACGGGCTTATAGACCCGTCTTCTCCTCTGGTCAAGATCCAGGGCGGACTGAGAAGGGCAGGGGCGGAAGACTGCCACAGCCTTTTCTCTGTTCACTACTCGGCGATCAACGAGATTTCTCTTCTCCAGGTTCTGGATCTTGCCGGATGCAGCGACAAGGGTTCCGTCCAGCGGTTCATAGACTCCCTTTGTTCATCGTCGAGGAATTTCAACTCCTTCAGGATACAGTCTCTTCCTTCCGGGCTGAACGTGGCCTTTGCAGACAATCTTCTTCTGGCCAGCTCATCGTCGATATGCCTGGAAAGCTCTTTAAGGCACATCGCCGGAGGAACCTCCATACTGGACAACCAGGACTTTTACCCGGTGCTCCAGAGTACGGGCGGCAGCGAGTGCATGTACATAAACCACAAGCAGATAGGCAAGCTGTTCTCGGGCAGTGTCACATACTCGTTCCTGAAATATTCGGACTTTATAATGAGGATGGCTACCTGGAGTGCACTGGACATCAACCCAAGACAGCGCAACTACATATCGTTTGACGGATACCTAACCCACAACTCGGACTTCATAAATTTCTCGGCCGTGCTTGGAGAGCTCAAGGCCTCTGTTTCCAAGGCCCAGGAGGTGCTTCCTGCAAGCACCATGTTTGCCGTGAGCCTTAACATCCCGTCTCTGAAGAGCTTTGAGAAAGACTACCAGAAGTATCTGGACGCCAACAAGAAACTTTCTTCCAGGATGGCGGAGCTGGACAGGATTCAGCTTCCGGACGCTCCAGGTCCTGTGGAATGGGTCTCTGATGAGGGATTCACGGAGTTTGTCAGTGCGTTCTGCCTTGTGGGCAGCAAATATGAGTGGGTGTCTCTGCTCTACCATAACTCCACCTCCTTCTTCGGGAAACTGACCGGCATAAAGGGCAAGGGAGAAAGGACCGAGCCGGCTGAATTCCCTTTCAAGGGCTATCTGGCCAACCTGTTCGGAGAAGTTTTCTCCCATAATCCTGAAGACCAGTTCTGCAAGATAGGGGACTGGACTATAATCGGTTCTGCCAATGCCGTTGGAGAGTTCTTCAAGGGAAGGGCCAACGCCGTGAACCTGGACAAGTACCTTAGCCATACCCCGGCCTCGTCTTTCTTCGCCGAGAAGGGAGCCGCCAAGGTGATAGTAAACATTAAAGAAGGCTCCGACACGCTTTTCACCGTACTTAACAAGTATTACCGCAACCGTTTCGAGTCTTCCATAAAAAAGAAGAATTTTGAATTCGCCACGGTTAACGTGCTCCCTCGCAAGGAAGGAACTTATATGGCGATGGACTTCTACGCCGCGTTGCTAAGCGCTCCGCCTCAGATGTTTGACGCCGATGATGAGGAAGTCGTGTTCATAGACAGCACATTCAAGACTTTCTGGGGGCCGTTCCCTCTGGTCGACGAGAATTCGGACACAACCTGGTTCGAGCAGAGCAAGAAATACCTGTCCATCTCGTATATGGACAAGAACAAGAAGGGAGTTTGGGGTATCCCGATGAAGGACACCATCAAGAGCTATGCGGGCCTTGTCACTTTGTCCGACAAGCCTCAGATAGTGTTCATACTGGGCAACAAGCTCTATATGATGAGCCGAAGGGGAGCCCACTACACCGGTTACCCTAAAGAACTGGATGTGGAAGTGGCGCTCGGTCCTAAGGTAATCAGGGAAAACGGAGAGGAACGTCTTCTGATAATCACCGGCGAGAACATCATTACCAAGAGAAAGCTGGACGGCTCTCTGTGCTCCGGCTGGACGGATATTCACGCTCCTGAATTCACCCGCGAATTGCCTGAAGAGGCGGTGATTTTCGGCAAGCGCTACTATATTTTGCGTACTGTCTCCAAACTCAGGATTTACACTCCTGAAGGCGAGGAACTCACTGCAAAGAACGTTAAGCGGCCAATTTCCAGGGACAGCGCCGTTTCCGAAGACAAGGACGGATACGTGAAGGTGATGGGAACTGACGGCAAGGAATTCCTGTTCAACCTGAAGACAGGCCGCGTAAAGAAACTTTAGAGATGAAGAGTTTTTTAAGACTGCTAAACTATGCAAGGCCGTGGCGCAGATTCTGGCCGGGATATATAATACTCGCGATACTGTCCGTTATATTCGGCATAGTGAACTATTC
>JAEEGF010112022.1_pt1 | contig 18500 bp, 13 predicted proteins | sample 9134171 | NCBI WGS metagenome assembly JAEEGF01 (sample SAMN16246542, study PRJNA631951) | gut metagenome | biome: gut microbiome; feature: rumen; material: AP-attached | host: Bos | place: Iran: Karaj | collected 2018-10
GGAGTGCTGGCTACAGGCATCCAGGAGAAGTTCGGCATGAAGCCGGAAATCATCGACGGACGCCGCGTAACCGATGCCGCCACCCTTCAGATCACGGTCATGGCCTACGCCGGATGGTGCAACAAGAATATCGTGGCCACCCTGCGCAAATATGGCTGTAACGCCATAGGTCTCGCCGGCTGCGACGCCTCCATCATCAAGGCCGGGAAAAGGCCCCCTCTGAACGGGATAGACTATGGTTTCGTGGGAGATGTCACCCCGGATTGCGTGAATACAGCGATGCTCGGCACCCTTCTCTCCGCCGGCCTGGTGCCCGTGCTTTGTTCGATAGTGCACGACGGGAACGGGCAGTTGCTGAACACCAACGCCGACACCGTGGCTGCAAGCGTCGCCGCGGCCATGGGAGCGGGCCTCGACTGCGTTTTCGAACATGCCGGGGTCCTGCTGGACCAGAAAGATCCGTCCAGCCTCGTGCCGGAGCTCAGTTTTGAGGACTTCAAGGCCCTCAAGGCGGAAGGAAAGATATCTGGAGGGATGATTCCCAAGCTCGAGAACGGCTTCAAGGCACTGGGACAGGGAGCATCCTCCGTAAACATTGGAAAAACCATTCTGAAGATATGAACTGCGATTACTATGTAAACCTGCTGCGCAGGATGGTTGCCGTTTCCTCCCAGTCCTACGAGGAAGCGGAAGTCAGCGCCCTGATAGGCAGGGCCCTGGACGAACTGGGCATCAGGCACGAAATCCTTCGCGGGAACATAATAGCCGTAAACGAATCCTACGATGCCTCCAGGCCTACCCTGGCCCTGGATGCACACATCGACACCGTCGCCCCCAACAACGGGTATACCAGGGATCCTTATGATGCAGGGGACGACGACAGCATCGTCCGGGGCCTGGGTTCCAACGACGACGGCGGATCCGTTGTCAGCATGCTGGCTGCATTCGATCATTTCTACAAGGAACAGATGCCCATCAACCTAATGCTGGTCCTCACGGTAGAGGAAGAGGTCTCCGGCCCGGACGGTGCCGAATGGCTGTATTCCGGCAACGGACCCTTTGGTGAAGGCAAAGCATACGGGATGCCCGACTGGGTGATTGTGGGAGAGCCTACGAAGATGCGTGCGGCCACCAGCGAAAGGGGCCTTCTGGTGCTGGACGCCCTGGCAGAAGGTGTCAGCGCCCACGCAGCCCGCGGAGGGGGCGACAATGCCCTCTACAAGGCGATCGAAGACATATCCACCCTGCGCTCACACAAATTCGGGCGCATCTCCCCGAAGATGGGGGAAGTCCATTTGAACGTTACCCAGATTGAGGCCGGCACGGCCCACAACGTCATCCCCGACCGCTGCTCCTTCGTGGTGGACATACGCCCCACCGAGCAGTATACCTGCGAGGAGATACTGGAAGAACTGCAGGCCCTTTGCAAAAGCAGACTGACGCCCAGGAGCCTTTCGCATCGCTCCTCCGCGACCAGGGAAGGCTCTCCCCTCCTCAAAACGGTCGAGGCGCTGGGGATAGGCACTTTCACATCCCCCACCACGTCCAACTGGATGGTCATCGGCTGCGATGCTATCAAGATGGGACCCGGAGACTCCGAACGCTCGCACAGAGCCGATGAATACATCCTGCGCAGCGAAATCGAAGAAGCTGTTTCAACCTATATCGACCTTATCCGCACATTCTATGGCAACACTCTGGAATAAAGGCACTTCCGCCACCGCGGCGGTGGACTCCTTCACCGTCGGCAACGACCGCATCCTGGACCTCCGCCTGGCCCGCTACGATGTGCAGGGCTCCCTTGCGCACATCAAGATGCTGGAAAGCATCGGCCTGCTGACCGCGGACGAGCTCGCGCAGCTCACCCCCGCGCTGGAAGGCATCGCCGCCAGCATCGAGGCAGGCGATTTCCGCCTGGAGGACGACGTGGAGGACATCCACTCGCAGATAGAACTCCTGCTCACCCGCCAGCTGGGCGAAGTGGGAAAGAAGATTCACGCCGGCCGCTCACGCAACGACCAGGTGCTGCTCGACATCCGCCTCTTCCTGCGGGACGAGATCGATGCCGTACGAGGCGAAGTGAAGGCGCTGTTCGGCATCCTGCAGGCCCTGAGCGAGAAGCACAAGGAAGTGCTCCTGCCAGGATACACCCACGGCCAGCTAGCCATGCCATCCTCCTTCGGACTCTGGTTCGGAGCCTACGCCGAGGCCCTTGCGGACGACATCACGCTGCTCGCAGCGGCCCGCAAGGTCGTCAACCGCAATCCCCTCGGATCGGCCGCAGGCTACGGGAATTCCTTCCCGCTGGACAGGGAGATGACCACCCGCCTGCTGGGCTTCGACACTCCCGTCTACAATAGCATCGCAGCCCAGCTCGGACGCGGCAAGACCGAAAAGTGCGTGGCCTCCTCACTCGGTAGTATCGCGCTGACTCTCAACAAGTTCGCCGCCGACTGCTGCCAGTTTATGAGCCCCAACTTCGGTTTCATCCACTTCCCCGATAACCTCACCACCGGCTCCAGCATCATGCCCCACAAGAAGAATCCGGACGTGTGGGAGCTGGTGCGGGCACGCTGCAACCGCATCCTCGCGAGTGAGAACGAAATCTCGCTCCTCTGCAGCAATCTCCCCCACGGCTACCACAGGGATTTCCAGATCCTGAAAGACATACTCTTCCCCGTGCTGGAGATGATGCACGAGTGCCTGCAGATGACCGCCTACATGCTCGAAAACATAGATGTGAACGAGCATATCCTGGACAATCCGCTCTATGAGCAGATGTTTACGGTGGAGGAGGTCAACTCCCTCGTAAAGGGCGGCATGCCATTCCGGGACGCATACAAAAAAGTGGGCCTGAAGGTAAACGAGGGCAAGTTCTCCTACAATACCAAAGGCCTAAAGGCCACCGACCTTGGCCACACCCATACAGGCAGCATCGGAAACCTCTGCAACGACAAGATTGCGAAACTCCTCGAGGATGAATAAAGCCAAGCTCATATTGGAGAACGGACTCTGCATGGAAGGCATGAGTTTCGGCTACGACGGGCCATGCTCCGGCGAGCTGGTTTTCTCTACCGCCATGGTGGGCTACCCAGAGAGCCTCACTGACCCTTCTTACGAGGGACAGATCCTCTGTGTAAGTTACCCTATAGTAGGCAATTATGGCATTCCGGCCATGACCCGGGACGAGTGGGGCGTGTGCCTCGGTTTCGAGTCCGAGAAGATTCACGTGCGGGGGCTGGTGATTTCAGACTACAGCGGCAAGTTCAGCCACTACGATGCCGTCAAGAGTCTCGGGCAGTGGCTCCGCGACGAGCACATCCCCGCAATCTGCGGCGTCGACACCCGCCACCTCACCCAGCTCCTCCGCGACAACGGAACGTTGGCAGCATCCATTGTTCCGGGGCTGGCGACAGGTATACCCTCACAGGACCTACGCCACCCTCGGCTTAGAGGGGGGACCGTGAGCTACGCGAACGGTGGGGCGAAGTCTGCGTTAGCAGACGAAGCGGTCGGTGAGGGTATACCTGCGGCAGCGGTGGTAAGTTGTAAAGAGAATATACTATATGGAAGGGGGACCAAGCGTATAGTGCTGGTCGATTGCGGCGTAAAACACCAGATCCTCCACTGCCTGCTGGAGCGCAGCATTGAGGTGCTGCGCGTGCCTTGGGACACGGACGTAAACGGCATCGATGCCGACGGCATCATGATATCCAACGGCCCCGGAGACCCTTCCGCATGCGTTCCAGCCATCGAATCCATCAAAAAGGCCATGGAAGGCACGAGGCCGATCTTCGGCATCTGCCTGGGTAACCAGATAATGAGCATCGCCGCAGGGGCATCCACCTATAAGATGAAATACGGCCACCGCAGCCACAACCAACCGGTGCGCATGTGCGGCACCGAGCGCTGCTTCATCACCAGCCAGAATCACGGCTACGCGGTGGACACAAAGACCCTGGGCGACGATTGGGAGCCGTATTTCGTCAATCTTAACGACGGCACTTCCGAAGGCATCCGCCACAAGAGCAAACCCTTCTTCTCCGCACAGTTCCACCCCGAAGCCTCCAGCGGCCCCACCGATACGGAGTTCCTCTTCGACGAATTCATCTCCGCCCTATGAAAGACTGCACACTCCAGAAAGTCCTGATACTCGGATCCGGCGCCCTCAAGATAGGAGAGGCCGGAGAGTTCGACTACAGCGGCACGCAGGCCCTTAAAGCCCTGCGCGAAGAAGGGCTGCAGACAGTCCTCATCAATCCCAACATCGCCACCGTGCAGACCTCGGAGGGGGTTGCGGACAAGATCTACTTCCTCCCCGTCACCCCCGCTTTCGTGGAGAAAGTGATAGAAAAGGAACGCCCGCAGGGCATACTCCTGTCGTTCGGAGGGCAGACCGCCCTCAACTGCGGCGTGGAACTCTTCCGGAACGGCGTGCTCGAACGCTACGGCGTACGCGTGCTGGGTACGCCGGTGCAGACCATCATCGACACCGAAGACCGCGAACTCTTCGTCCGCCGGCTCGACGAGATCGGCGTGCATACCATCCGCTCCCATGCGGCGTCATCGCAGGAAGAAGCCAGGAAAGCCGCGGCCGAACTGGGATATCCGGTAATCGTGCGGGCGGCATACGCCCTGGGCGGCCTGGGATCTGGTTTCTGCGACAACGAGGCCGAGCTTGACACAGTCACCGCCAAGGCCTTCACCTTCTCCGGCCAGGTGCTGATCGAGAAGTCCCTGAAGGGCTGGAAGGAGATAGAATACGAGATTGTCCGCGACAGCGCAGACAACTGCATCGCGGTCTGCAACATGGAGAATTTCGACCCTCTGGGCATCCATACGGGCGAAAGCATAGTGGTAGCGCCCTCGCAGACGCTCACCAACGCCGAATACCACTTCCTCCGCAGGACATCCATCGACATAGTCCGCCACCTGGGCATCGTGGGCGAATGCAACGTGCAGTACGCCTTCAGTCCCGACGGCGAGGATTACCGCGTCATCGAAGTGAACGCCCGCCTCAGCCGTTCGTCGGCCCTGGCATCGAAGGCCACAGGCTATCCCCTCGCCTTCATCGCGGCAAAACTGGCTCTGGGCTATTCCCTGGCCGAACTCAAGAATGCGGTCACGCAGAGCACACCGGCCTTTTTCGAACCGGCGCTGGACTACGTGGTGTGCAAGATTCCCCGCTGGGACCTCGCCAAATTCAAGGAGGTGTCCCGCGAACTGGGCTCCAGCATGAAGAGCGTGGGCGAGGTGATGGCCATAGGCCGCTGCTTCGAAGAGGCCATACAGAAGGGGTTGCGCATGATCGGGCAGGGCGCCAACGGCTTCGTCTGCAACAAGCCCTACAAGGTGGAGGATCTGGATTACGCCCTCCGCAACCCGGACGACACCCGCATCTTCGCCATCGCCGCCGCCTTCGAATCCGGCTACGACGTGGAACGCATCCACCGTCTAACCGACATCGACCGCTGGTTCATCGACCGCCTGGAGAACATAGAGAAGACCTACCGAGCCCTGGAAGCATGCAAGTCGCTGCAGGACGTGAGTCCGGAACTGATGCTGAAGGCCAAGCGCGAGGGATTCTCCGACATTCAGATTGGCCGCGTGTTCCATACCCCGGAGGCGGAAGTTCGCGCGCTCCGGCACGGCATGGGCATGCACCCCTGCATCAAGCAGATAGACACCCTCGCGGCCGAGTTCCCGGCGGTGACCAACTACCTCTACCTAACCTACAACGGCGACTGCAGCGACATAACGCCGAAACAAGGAGCCGTGATAGTGCTGGGTTCCGGCGCCTACCGCATAGGCAGCAGCGTGGAGTTCGACTGGTGCGGGGTAAATGCCGCTAAAACCGTGCGCGAGAGCGGCCGGCAGGCGGTCATCATCAACTTCAACCCCGAGACTGTCTCCACCGATTACGACTCCTGCGACCGCCTCTACTTCGACGAGCTGAGCCTCGAGAGCGTGCTGGAAATCTGCGACGTAGAGCATCCCGCCGGCGTGATAGTGAGCGTAGGCGGACAGATCCCCAACAACCTCGCACTCCCCCTCTCCCAGCTCGGAATTCCCCTCCTGGGCACCTCCGCCGAGCATATCGACCAGGCGGAAGACCGCGGCAAGTTCTCTGCCATCGTGGATAAACTCGGCATCGACCAGCCCCGCTGGAGCGAGCTCCGCAGCTACGCGGATGTGGAAAAGTTTGTAGAGGAAGTAGGCTTCCCCGTGCTCGTGCGGCCGTCCTATGTGCTCTCCGGCGCGGCCATGAACGTATGCTACAGCAAAAAGCACCTGCGCGAGTATCTCGAGAAGGCCGAAGAGGTGTCGGAAGAGCATCCGGTTGTGATAAGCGAGTTCATGCAGCGCAACAAGGAGCTGGAGTGCGATGCAGTGGCAGATGGCGGAAAGATCCTAGCCTGCGCCATCTCCGAGCACATAGAGTACGCCGGCGTGCATTCCGGCGACGCCACCATACAGTTCCCCGCCCAGACCACCTACGGGGTGACCGCCGCCCGCATCAAGCGGATAGCCGCCGCCCTGGCCTCGGAGCTGAAGATCTCCGGCCCGTTCAACATACAGTTCCTCGCAGGAGAGAACAGCCTGAAGGTGATAGAATGCAACCTGCGCGCGTCCAGGAGCTTCCCGTTCGTGAGCAAGATCCTGAAGCTCAACTTCATAGAGCTGGCCACGCGGGTTATGCTCGGGGAACATCCCCAGGGCGGCCACATAGACCCCTTCGAGCTGGATTACGTGGGAGTAAAGAGTTCCCAGTTCTCGTTCGCGCGTCTCGGGAAGGCCGATCCAGTGCTGGGAGTGGACATGACATCCACCGGCGAGGTCGCCTGCATAGGCGAAACACTCGACGAGGCCCTGCTCAAGTCCATGCTTTCCGTAGGCCACCGCATCCCCAAGGGACCTGTGCTCGTTTCGGTAGGTGACATGCTGCACAAGGCGGCCCTGGTGCCAGCCTGCAAGATGCTTGCGGAGAAGGGATACAAGGTCTATGAGGATGTCTCCCCCTCCGCCCTGGATCTTATCCGGGAGCACAAGGTGGAGCTGGTGATCAACATCCCCGAAGAATCCGCAGAAGGAGGCCCCGGTGCCGGATACGAAATACGGCGCGCCGCAGTAGACTACAACGTGCCGTTAATCACCAATATCCGCCTTGCAGATGCCTACATCCGGGCTTTCTGCAAGATGGGAGAGGATGTGCTGGCTATCAAGGCCTGGGACGAGTACCGCTGATGCGCTCCCGCACCATGCCGCTCACGAGCAGCCACTCGGCAGTCACGTAGGTGAGCATCACCAGAGCGTGCCGGAACGGGAAGTCTATCCCCGCGAAGGAATCTATCGCAATCAGCGAGTCCGATATTATGAAGATGATGCCGCCCACGATTATGCGGATGGCGAACGCCTTGCCGCGGAGGGCCCAGAGAATGCCGCTTGCCGCCACGATCATCAGCGTGAACGCATAGACGCTGACCACAGCGCTGAAGGGCCATTCGACACCGAAGAGCATCACCAGCACAGGTGCAAGCACCATGGGCACAAGCAGGCAGAAAATCTCTTTCCAGCCCTTCAGACCTCCCATTCCCGAAAGCAGGATGGCCAGATAGAAGAAGTGCCCGATGAGAAAGGAGCCCAGCCCTGCAGCGAAACAGGTGAAGCCGTCGAACATCAACAGGATGTCGCCTGCGGTGTGGAAGGTCAGGCCGATTGCTAGAAGAATCGGCATCCTGCCCTTGTTCTCGGGAAGCAGTTGCATCAGCGCCGCAGCGGCCAGGGAAGGCATCAGGAAGGGCTTTATGTACATGGGTGTGGCCTCGTCACCCAGTGCGAGGCACACTACGTCGGCAATCGACAGGAGCAGGAAGATAATGCCTGCTATTTTGGTCTGAGTTTTCATGGTCATTCAATCTTTCCCCAAATATCGGTAAAAGTCTTTATAAAAGCAATCCCCGCCACCGGAAGGGAGCAGGGATTGGATTATGGGATCATGTTTCAGTACTATTCGACGTCTTTGACCAGGCGAACGGCGCGGCCGAAGGGACGGCTGGACTGATCGAAGCGCCAGTTGATATAAGAACCTCCACCAGTACCGAGATCGAGGGCATATGCATACTCACGATTGGTACAATAAGAAGATGTCCAATATGAAGATCCTGCATTAGTGTCACTGACATTATAATAACCGACAGCATTATTGCCAGGATCCAAGGTGCCTGCTGCCGGGAGGAATACAGCTCCGTTGGCTTCCATAACTGCCCACTCGGTATCAGAATAAACGTTGTCGGTCCAATTGATTGAAGCAGGTTTGTCAGAATTACCTATAGTTATCGTATTGGTTAATGCCGTAATGGCTGATCCTGCCCAATCATCAGGAAGTAAAATAACTCCACGGATGCCATTGACAGTGCCAACACCACGACGGTTAACAGCATTGGCTCTCTCATTTGCCAGATAGGCCCACTCGCTTTGAGTAAGCGTGCGCCACTGGTCCGTTTCATCTCCTCCGTTAAGGATAGCGTTGAATACACCCCAGTCGTTGTTTGTTCCATCGATGCCTGAAGATGCAGGTCCGTAAGCGTAACTTCCACCCCAGTAAGAACTATTGCAAATGGCAAAAGGCTTAAAATGATAATCGCCATTACTATAACGATATCCACTGGATGCATACATGAACAGATCGATTCTTTGTGCACTTGTGAAATCATTAATGTATGACCCTATAAGTCCGGCTCTCCTGACTGTACTATTATTACCTGTTGCACCGGAAATATCCCATTGATTGTCAGCAAAGGTGAAGACGCCACCGTTGTAATCCTTCTCGGCGATGGGAGTGTTAACAGCTGTGGCAGATTTGGTCTTGTGGATATTTCCGCCATAGAACCACTGAAGGTTGCCCTTGGAGAAATACACCTTCTTTGTACTGCTCACGGAGAACTGGCCACCAAGGCGGCCGGGATTGGTCTTGAGCACGGATGAAAGGTTTGTTTGATAATAGGTGCCGGCTGCCAAGGTGAGGGAAGGAACGGAGAAATAATATCCTACACCGCCTTCCGTGGCCTTGAAGGATATTGCCTTTCCCGAAATTGCGGGAAGAGCGACATATATAGGATTTGTGGCAGACCAGGGCGTCACCACATAATCGACACCGTCGATGGTAACCCTGAGCTCGGTGGCAACGGCATTGAGCGTAAGCTTCCAAATGACAAACTGGTTAACGAGGGAAACATTTGCCTTGAATGAGGCAGCGGAACCAGCGACAGAAAAGTTTCCGGAACCTATACGCACATCGTACTTCTCGCTTATGCTATCGGATCCGATAAGGTTACCCTTCTGAGCGGTGAGAAGGTCCGCCTTTAATTCCTTGGAGGATGCATCTACGGCAGATGCAGGGTAGATAACCGTAACAAGGGTATTGTCGGCGGGGGTGGCAGAAAGTTTTGCGCTGATGGTAGCATTACCGGAACCATCCACCGAGTCAATATTGGCAACATCAAGGTATTTGGTCTCTGATACAGTGTAGATGAGGGCGACTTTTTCGTTTTCCGCCCAGCTGGCCGTCACGGTCGAGCCGGCATCGGCCAATGCCTTGGAAGCAGGCTTCTCGACTATTGCAGTGAAAGGAATTCCTGCCTGGAGATTAGACTGTTCGGGAGTCTCGATGGGTTCGATCTTGTTGCAAGCCGCAAATGCAAGGATGATAGCGGCAAATCCAAATAACTTCTTCATAATCATTTACTCCTCCGTTTAAACAAGATTAAGCGGATCACCGCCGTCAACATAATCAACAGGGTCACCGAAAACATTGGACCCGTTCAAGTCCAGGCTCTGGCATAGGAACCCGTTCAAGTGCAGCTCCACAACGCTGGTTGCGGGAGCCTCATACAGTTCTTTGCTTTTTGTTACCATAAACAGAATATTGAAAATTAATACACTACCAACTCATCTTTGCAAAGATACGCAGAACGCACGGCAGAGTTGTACTGCCTGCGTTAACAGGAAGTCCGTATCCGTTCAAAAGATGTTGGAAATAGTTTACGAGTTTTGTAAACTCTTGGACTTGGCGTCGTAATACCCGGACCTGGAACCGAATCCGGCGGCATCTATGGCCTCTCCCAGCGTGGCGTCCGGATTCTGCCTCTGGTAGTCCTCAACATACATCAGCCGGAGGCGGTTCACATAGGTGGCAAAGCCGCCCAGCTCGCTCTTCACCAGCCCCGCGATGTATGTGCGGTTATATCCGCAGCGAGAGGCTACGTCCTGCAGGATGAGGTGCGGATCCAGGAAGGCCTGCTGCTCTTCCACCACCGTGCGAATGGCAGAGAGTATCTCAGTCTGCTTCTTCTTGGGCAGGGACCTGTGATACACCTGCGTCGCCTCTTCTTCTTTTTCCGAGGGCTCTTCCAGCGGGCGGTTGCGGTTCGGATGCAGCACTGATATCACGAATACCACGCACAGCACCGCGATGGCGATCATTATCACCGCAAGAACTGCAGGGTCGTTCAGCAGAACTCCCGTCCAGCAGAGCACGAGGGTCGGCGTTATCATGACCAGCCACCTGCGGGCCTGGCTCACGGGGAAGTCCTTGGGGTTGGAGAAATCGTCGGGGTCGAAAAGGCCTGCGCACCTGTATACCATCACGACCGAGCTGATGCAGAGCCCGGTCACCAGCACGCCAAGGATGTATAATGCTATGGTGAATGCCGATGCCATGGTCTGGTCCCCGGGAATTACTGCGAGCACGACGGCCGCAACCATGGCAAGTGAAACAGGGATACCGGCCAGCAGCACGGCCCGCTTCCAGCGTTTCCAGCCCATCACCACCCCGAAATATGAAATCAGCAGCAGGGTGAAATGGAACAACGTGGCTGGCAGAAAGTACAGCCTTGTCACATACCATGCGTCTACGCTTGCAGGGGTGAATATGTATGGCAGGAGGAACAACGAACTCAGCCATACGCCCGTCACGAAGGGCCTTCCGGGATAATAGTAGCGGGGGTTGCGGTCGTAGGGCTGGCACATGTGGAACCAACGAACGGCAGCCACAACAAGGCATGTGGTCACATAAACGGCCGCAGCCAAGCCAAGGAAGTATGTGGATGATGGCGTCATCGCAAGCACAAAGATAGCAAATTCTTTATATCTTTGTCTAGACAATCATAGCATATGAAATCTATCGGAAACATCTTCTGGCTTATCCTTGGCGGTATCATCATCGCCCTCATTTACTACATAGTGGGCCTTCTGCTGTGCATTACCATCATCGGCATTCCCTTCGGCGTGCAGCTGTTCAAGCTTGGTACGTACGCGCTTTGGCCTTTCGGCCGCGAGTTGGTGAACGGGCCGGATGAACCAGGCTGCCTTTCCATCGTTATGAACCTCATCTGGGTTCTCTGCGGATGGTGGGAGGTGGCGCTACTGCACCTGTTCTTCGGCATCATCTTCTGCATCACCATCGTGGGCATCCCCTTCGGCCTCCAGCACTTTAAGATGGCCATCGGCTCCATCTTCCCCTTCGGGAAAGAAATCATATGAAACGCATCGAGGTAGTAGCTGCGGTTATCCGAAAGGGGGACAGGATTTTTGCCACCCAGAGGGGCTATGGCGACTGGAAGGACTGGTGGGAGTTCCCCGGCGGGAAGATGGAGCCGGAAGAAGCTCCCGGGGAGGCTCTGGTGCGGGAAATCCGCGAGGAGCTGAATGCAGAAATCGCCGTCGGGGACTTGATCGAGACCGTGGAATGGGACTATCCTGCTTTCCACCTCACCCTTCACTGCTATTGGTGTACTCTTTTGACCGATGCCGTTCGCCTGAACGAGCATGAATCCGCGCGCTGGCTGGACGCCGCTTCCCTCTCTTCCGTCCGCTGGCTTCCAGCCGACGAATCACTTGTCGAAAGAATCAAGGACAGTCTCTAGCGCTCCACAACTTCAACGACCTCCCCATTCTCCCACTTGATATCCACGGTTTTGCCACCGCGGGCGCGGAGGCCGCGGACTGACCCGGAGGGCCAGGCTGAAGGCAGGGCGGGAAGTATTTCCAAGCCGCCGTCGTGGCTCTGCAAGAGCATCTCGGCGATGCCTGCAGTGCCGCCGAAGTTACCGTCTATCTGGAAGGGAGGATGATTGTCCCAGAGATTATCCAACGTGCCGAATTTCAGTAGGTTACTGAGCAGTTCATGTGCGTGGTCGCCATCCTTCAGGCGGGCCCACATGTTCACCTTCCATCCCATGCTCCAGCCCGTTCCGGCATCCCCACGGTGTTCCAACACAACCTTGCATGCCTCGGCCAGTTCGGGAGTCGACGTCACGCCGATGGTCCGACCGGGATGCAGGCCATAAAGATGGTTCACGTGCCGATGGGTGTCCTCCGGATTGTCTATATCCTTGCTCCACTCCATCAACTGCCCGTAGCGCCCAATCTTGTATGGTGCCAGGCCGGAAATAACTTCCTGCCACTGCGCGCGGCGTTCGGTATCGCAATCCAGCACCTCCGAGGCCTCTATCGCATCCATCAGCAGCTCCTGCACCACCGCATGCACGAAGGTCGCCCCGGCATCCACGGGCCCGTGTTCGGGAGATGTGGACGGAGCAGCGGTGTAGTAGCCGTCGGGGTGCTTCCAGAGCATGTCGCAGGAGAAATCGGCGGCGCCGGCGATCAGTTCATACACGCTGCGCAGGTACTTCTTGTCCTGCGTGAAGGCGTAGCGGTCCCACAGATGCGTGGCAAGCCATGGACCGTTAGCCGGTGCGAGGTTCCAGATCATCGATTCGGAGGCCCCCGGCGAGGCGAAGCCGTAGATGTTGGAGGATATCTCGGCGGTCCAGCCGCGGGCGTCGTAGTAGGCCTGCGCGACCCTCTCCCCCGATTTCTCCAGGGAGCGGATGTAATCTACCAGCGGCGGCATGCATTCGTCCAGATTGGTGACGTTCGCGGGCCAGTAGTTCATCTGGATGTTGATGTTGTTGTGGTAGTCGGTGTTCCAGGGGCCCTTGATCTTGTTGCACCACAGGCCCTGCAGGTTTGCGGGCATGTCGCCCTGGCGGCTGGATGCTATCAGCAGATACCGCCCGTACTGAAAATACAGAGCCTCCAGCCCAGGGTCGGCCGCGCCCTCACGGTAGCGGTCCAGCCTGTATGGCGTAGGGGTGTCCTGCAGGGTATCCCTGTCTGACAGTACCAGATCAACACGACTGTACAAGTTCTGATAATCAGCCAGATGGCGTTTCAGCAGGCGCTTCCAGCCGCGGCGTCCCGCACGGGCGATGCGGCGTGCAGCGACCTTGCCAGGATCCTTCCCCTGATAGTATGTGTCGGAATCAGAAAAATCCGGATCGAAATTCATCTTGTAGTTGGTGGCAGATGCAACGAGAAACAGCGCCTCATCGGCGGCAGACACCTTCAGGACGCCATCTTCAGAGGCCACGGAGCCACCTTTGGCCAAAGCCTTAACCCGCAATGCGAACTTCTCCCCGTTGGCTTTCAATGCACCGGAATAACATATCGCCCTGCGGCCGACAGATACCGTCGATCCATCTGCAATGGGATTCTGAAGATAGCTTAAAGCCAAATTCAGCGCACCCGGCCTGTCAGCGGTGAATCGCACCGCCATCACCTGGTCGGGATAAGAAACGAACACCTCGCGCTTGTAGCCCACGCCGTCCTGGCGGAACTGCACGCGCACCAGAGCCGAATCCAGCGAAAGGGAACGCTCATAGCCCTCCACGGTGGCTCCGGGGCCGGAATGCGGATCAGGACGCTCAATCTTTACGGCATTCCACTTGCCGCTGTAATTCACCTTCTGGGGAGCCTGGGTGCCGAATCCTTCGGGCACAGGACCTTCCCGGAGGCCAGTTTCTATCAACAACTCGCCCAGGGTGGTCATGAAACCGAAGCGGTCCACCTTCTTGCCGTCCACCTCGCGCTCCGGCAAAGCGCCGAAATTCTTCTTGGTGAGTTCCTCTGCCAGCGCATCGTCCCCATTCAGGAAAGCCTGCCGTATGGCCGGGAGAACATCCGCCGCATGGCGGTTACAGTCCCAATAGTAAGCAGGATCGTCGCTCACCGCAGGGCCACCGGTCCAGAGGGATTTCTCGTTCAGCGTGAGCCTCTCGCGGGAAATGGAACCCATCACGTTGGCTCCCAGGGATCCGTTGCCGACGGGCAGCGACTTGCTCTCCCATTCGGGATCCACTCCCCCCGCCCAGATGGCACTGCCGGCGGAAGAGGTGGGCATGTCGAACCAGATGCGCATGGGCCCGGATGCCCGTGCGCACAAACCAAGAAGCATGGCTGCGGCTATGATGACGATCCTCTTCATTCTGTTTCTATCTTGATGATGCTGTGTAATTCCAAAAACTTTCCGTCCCTGCTCAGGCCCTCCCCAAATATCTGATATTCAGTGTCTTTGTCTGCTGTCCAGAACTCGAAACGGCACTGTCCGGAGGCATCGAGGGTGACGGACGGATTCCAGTAGATGGTGGTACGGAGGTCCTGTTCGGGAGAATCCTTCTGCTTCTGGGTAATGTATTTTGGGGCCCAGAACTCGGCAGGACGCTGGTAGCCCAGAGGACGCACGCGGACTATGTTGTCGTTCTTCTTGAGGTTCTGCACGAAGCCCTTGGCGGTCTTTATGACTATGGCTCCGCTGTAACCTGGGTAGTAGCCGAACTGGGAAGTGTAGTCCTTGATCACAAACATGCTTTCTATATCACGGGGACTCATGGTCATGATGTCGTATTCGGGCATCACCACGTCGTCTATTACCGGAAGGGCGGGCATTTCGGAACGCGAAGTACTCACGTAACTGCCATTGGCATTGTGCCGTACGACCACGCCCGGGGTATTCAGGAAGACTGAAAGGATGTTGGTGTAATTCATATTTTCTATATCCTCTGCGGTGAGAGGCCGGGTAGAGTTCATTTCCGAATACCAGATGGATTCACTGGGTTTTTTCTGCAGGGAAGCCTGCACCGTAGCCGCGTCCAGGAGGGTTTCCTGGAGGCCGTGCTGGCGTATGTATTCGTCGAAGGCCTGTTTCAGGTCGGCATCCGGCACTACGGCCTCGCGTTCCTGTGGCAGTGGTGCCCCGGATGTGCCGGGATAGGTTTCTTCATCTAGCATGAGTATGTTGCCGGACTGTCCCTTGCCAGTCTGGGTCTGCACGGTTATCTCGGTGCCTTCCGGGAATTCGGTCGCAAACACGAAGCGCCCGTCCTTCGCCAGCGGGGCATAGTTCACACTCACCATAGTGTCCAGCGTCGCATAGAGCGAAACGCGGCCTCCAGCCATCCTGTTGAACAGATAGCCCTCCGCATGGCCTGAAAGGAGCTGAGCCTTCTCGGGAAGCACTTCCGGAGTCGTGCAGGCGCCCTTAAGCACGGACGGCAGGTCGTATCTGCGCCACGCCTGGGTGAGCATCAGCGCATCCACGAAAGGCTGTCCCCTGGGGGTAAGATACTCCGCGGGGGCTTCCACGAAGCCGTTCAGTTCCGAACTAAGTAGCAGGGTGGATGCCAGGCTGTTAAGCGAATCGGGGGCGGATGCGCGGGAGTCGGTCACACTGACGGCCAGGCTGGCGCCAGGTCCAGATTCAAGCGCGCCCGGGGGCAGCCTGAAGCTTGCCCGTACCCTCTCCCTGCCGGCATAGAGGCCCTTCTGGGCGCCGCCGTCCAGACTAAGCCGGACATCCCTCCCAAGATTGAAGAAAAGACGCTCGCTAAGTATGTTGAAGTCTTTGTCTATCAGCATGAAAGCCACGATTCCGGAGGGGAAGGTGGCGGTGGTGAAGGAATAGAAAGTGCGGTCTTTTTCCCATTCCATGCATGCCAGAGGCCTTCCGGCCTGATGTACCAGAAGCCAAAGCCCATCCTCGGGGGCATCGGGGCCACGCAGGAGCGATACGCTGAGAGTACTCCTGAACTGCTGCAGCTGGATGACGCGGGCGGCGGGATCCGCGGCTGGCAGGGGGAAACGTTTCTGCCGCCCGCCATCGGCCGTGCAGACGGCAACGTATTTCTCTCCAGTCACAGGCTTCATTATGAAGTATCCCATGCCCCGGTGAAGGTTTCCTATCTGCGCCACTTCCGCCCCCTTGGAATCCAGCACCCGGCCGCTTACGTTCAGGCCCAGGCCATCCTCGCCCAGCACCTTCACGCCCACACGGCATGCCCTTCCGGGCACCAGGTATCCGCCCTCTGGCAGCAGCGACACGTCGAAATCAGGCTTCTTCCCCGGTGTGGCGTCCTTGCGCCTGGCGTAGGGATCGAGCACACGCAGGGTTTTGCGGAAGAAGGTCTCTTCCCCGGAGTTCAGCATATAGCGGGTGTAGGAGCGTAGGGTGTAATCCCCTTCCGGAAGCGCATCCTGCAGGTCGATGTGGCCTGCGAACACGCCCAGGCTGTCCGGGCGCAGCATGATGCGACGCATCAGCTCTCCTCCCGGGCTGACAAGTTCTACATATATATATCTGCTGATGCGGGATGGCCGGTTGTCGGCATCCGCCAGATGCGCCCTCAGCCATACCCGGTCTCCGGGCATGTAGGACGCGCGGTCTGTGGTTACGTGTATCTTCTCCAGGGGCCAGAACTCAGCCTGCCTGGCAAGCCTCAGGATAGCGGAATCCCGCACACTGGGGAGTTCTTGTCCCGAGGCACAGATGGCATACAGGAAAAGAACGCAAGCACAGATGCGGGATTTCAACATTGTTATTCAGCCGCTGCCGGCTGTTCTGCCTGCTGGGCTTCGGCCATCTTCTGCATCTCAGCAGCGAGCTTCTCGCGCAGGGCGCGCTGCTCGGCAACCTTCACGCGGATGTCCGTCAGAAGTGCGAAGGGCGTTGAGAAGAGGAAGGAACAGCGCTCACCGTTCTCCAGGTCAACCTGCACGCGGCCGTCCTCGGTAGCCGTAAGCGAGAATGGTACGGTGTCCAAGAAGCCCTTGCCTTCAGTAATCTTGCCATCCCTCCAGCTGGAATTCATGGAGAGGGAATCAGCGGCGGAATACTCCATATAGACTTCTCCGTCCGGCACGCCTGCTTTGAGCATGCCACGAACGGTGAAGAGGGAATCCCTGTATACGCCGCTCAGGCCGTCTTTGCCCTCGATGCGACCGATATCGGCACCCTGCACCTCATCCCACTGGGAAAGGTCGAAGTCTGTGAAGGGACTGGCCTTGACGTCGCCCACATAAATGCCGTGGGGCTCTCCTGCCTTGAGTTCGCCGGAGAAGCTGAACTTGCCGGGGATGGATATGGTGAGCGTGCCATTGTTCTCTTTGCCGTCTTTCACGTCACCGTCGAAGGTGCGGCCACCCATGCTGTAGTGCACGCGGCCGGTGACCATGTCGGTGTAGAGGCAGTTTGCGAGGGTGATATCCTGGCCCCACTTGCCGTCAGCCACTGTGCCGTCTTCCCACACAACCTTTCCGGTTGCCAGGCAGGGACCGGTGATTCCATCGCCCGTGAGAGGCAGTACCGTGCCGAGATAGGTCTTGCCACCCATGCCGAAGGATGACATGAAGAGGCCGTCTTCCAGCCATTCGCCCATGAGGGTGAGGGCGCCTACAGGATCGTTTCCAAAACGTACGAAACCCTTTCCGGACACGTCTGTGTCGTTCCATGTACCCTCCAGATACCTGTTTAGCTCCTTATTGTAGAACTCGCCGACGCCGAAGTGCCTGCCGTTCTGCCATTTGCCGGTGTAGATGTTGCCGTCGACATATATCATCTTTCCTTCACCGGAAGGCTCGCCAGCCTCCCATCCACCTTCGTAGGATGCGCCGGTGGCGTAGGTCATGACTCCTTCGCCATGCTGCTTACCCGCGGCCCATCCGCCCTCGTATCTGTCTTTGTTGGGATACTCCCTCACGCCTTTGCCATCGTAGAGGCCCGCGGCCCATCCGCCCACATACGTGGAGCCGTCGGCATAGGTCATCGATCCCTCTCCGTGCTGCTTGTTATCTTCCCAGTTGCCTTCATAGTAATCTTTGTTGGCATAGGTCATCTTGCCCTCGCCGGAGATCTTGTCGTCCACCCAGTTGCCCAGGTACTCGTCTCCGCTGAGGAAACGCATGGTGCCCAGGCCGTTCTTGATGCCGTTGGTCCAGTAGCCGGAATAGATTTCACCGTTGGCATAGATCATCACGCCCATGCCGTTGGGGGCCTTGTTCTTCCATTCGCCGTCGTATTGGTCTCCGTTCGGATACTTGTGCTTTCTGGCATCCAACTGCGCGGGCATGAATGCCAGCACGGCCGCCAGAGTCAGGAAAAGGATCTTTTTCATATGCTATTGATTATTGTTCGCTTGTTATCCAAGTTTCAAATATAGCAATTTCTTTGGAAAAGAAAAACAGAATACAATTGCATATTTTTGGTTATATTTGTGAATTGTACAAAGTAACCAATAAGATATGCAGAACAAATTGCAAGAACTTACCGAAAAGCTCTATCAGGAAGGGCTTGTGAAGGGTAAGGCAGAGGGTGAAGAACTGCTGGC
>JAEEGF010790569.1_pt1 | contig 18497 bp, 15 predicted proteins | sample 9134171 | NCBI WGS metagenome assembly JAEEGF01 (sample SAMN16246542, study PRJNA631951) | gut metagenome | biome: gut microbiome; feature: rumen; material: AP-attached | host: Bos | place: Iran: Karaj | collected 2018-10
CCAGGTCGCAGACCGTGTACATGCCTTTCTGCATGTTCACCGACTGGTCCGGCATCATCTTGATCTTCTCACCCTGCAGGAGGCCCTCCGACTCCTGGGTGATCATGTTGGTGATGATCGACTTCCGCGAATCGAAGTTGTACTTGAGTTCCTCCATCTTGTAGGTGGACGAACCCTGTTTCATCTCGGGCTGGCCGACCCATTCCCCGGTGGTTTCATCCTTCCGGCCGCGGGCATACACGGTGTTCGTCTTCATGTCGTACTCGATGTAGTCCGCGGTGAGCGTCATGTCCTGATAGGAGACCGTGGCGCCGCCGTAATAATAGACTTTCCGCTCGCCGCCGGTAAACTCCGTGATGATGGAGTCCTTGGCGGTGGAGAAGGCGGGACGGTCCAGGGAACTCTTGTCCAGCATGTCCAGGGAGTCACGCCGGGCAATGGAATCGGCCCGGTGCCGGGCGATGACGGAATCGGGGAGGACGGTCACCGTCGTGTCCTTCACCTCCTCGGACCGGTTGCGGTTGCGCCGGAAAAGCTGGGCGGAAGACACTTCCTGCCCCAAGCCCACGGCGAGTGCGACCGCCACGATATATTTCCAGATTCCGTGCAAATTCCTTATATTTGTAACCGACAAAATTACGACAATTTTCAATCAATTCAAAACGGTACCGCCCATGAAGCGTCACCTGCGCCATATCCTGGTCCTTTGGGCCGTCCTCCTGTCCGCAAGCATCGTGCCTTACCGCGCGGCCGGGCAGGACCGGATGAAACTTTCCACCATCGTCATCGACCCGGGCCACGGCGGCCACGATCCCGGCTGCATCAGCGCGGACAGGAAAACCCAGGAGAAGAACATTGCGCTGGACATCGCCAAGCGCCTGTCCCGGAAGATCGAGGCGTCGCTTCCCGGCGTCAAGGCGGTCCTTACCCGCTCCGACGACCGTTTCGTCACCCTGAGCGGCCGGGCGGACATCGCCAACGACATTGGCGCTGACCTTTTCATTTCCATCCATGTCAACGCGCAGGCGAAGGGCACTTCGGCAAACGGTTATTCCATCCACTGCCTGGGTCAGTCGAGTGTACAGGGGAACGACCTCTTCAGCAAGAATCTGGAACTGTGCAAACGCGAGAACTCCGTAATCCTGCTCGAGGACGACTACAAGACCCGGTACCAGGGCTTCGATCCGTCGGATCCGCAGTCCTATATCCTTTTCAGCCTGATGCAGAACGCCCATCTGGAACACAGCCTGATGTTCGCCGAGGACGTCGCCAACGCGATGAAGGGCGGTCCGATCGCCCGCAGCAGGGGAGTCTCCCAGGATCCGTTCTGGGTGCTCTGGCGCACGACGATGCCGTCGGTCCTCGTGGAAGTGGGATTCATCACCAACGCCAACGACCTCAGCGCCATGCGCACCCAGGAAGGCCGGGACAAAATCGCGGAAAACCTGCTGAAAGCCGTGCAGACTTTCAAGAAAAGGTATGACGGATCCATGTCGGCGTCCACGGCTTCTTCGAAACCTGCTGCCACGCCCAAGGAGAATACCAAGACGGAGTCCGCCCCTGAGACCAAGACTGAAGAACAGGTGCCCGAGAAGGCCGACAATCCTTCCGGAACCGTGTACGGAGTCCAGGTCCTCGCGACCGGCAAGAAGATGAAAGCGACCGATCCGTTCTTCAGGGGATACACTCCGCTGGAAGTGCAGTCCGGCAAACTCTACAAATATATCCTGGTCCCCGGGGATGACCTTTCCGCCGTCCGCCGGAAAAAGAAAGAACTGGACAAAAAATTCCCGGGCTGTTTCATCGTCGCAAAAGAAGGGGAAACGCTTACACGCGTCCGTTGATTTTCATTCGTTTCAAGCGGGTCTGAAAGGGTTTTTTCCGCAAATGGCTAAATTGGAATCATTCCAAAATACAAACCGCAGTAAACGCGTCTCAGAAAAGTTTTAAAAATGTAAACGGTTGATTTTCAGTGGAGTATTTAGAGCCGGATTTGCCGGTCTCCGAACAATAATAAAAATAAAAAAATCAGAAAAAACAATAGCAAATTAAATTTGTTATCAAGTTTTTTTCCCCCATTTTTGCATTCCAAAACCAATTGAATATTCCTCGTGACCGGACAAGACAGACATATCGCCGTGTGGAACAACTGTCTGCAGATCATTGCCAACAACATTGATCCGCAGAAGTTCAACACCTGGTTCAAGCCCATCCGTCCGGTCTCCCTCGTGGACTCCACGCTGACCGTGGAAGTCCCGACGGACTTCTTCCGCGACTACATCGAGGGCGCCTACCTGGATCTCCTCAAACTGACGCTCAAGCGCGCGATCGGCGCGGGTGCGCAACTCCATTATATGGTGCGCCCGGTGCAGGTTGAGAAACCCATGGTCTATCCGGCCTCCCACGGCCTGGCTCCGACCAACAAGACGGTCGCCATCAACACTGCGCAGCCTTCCGGCAGCCCGAGTCCCTTCGTCTTCCCCGGCGTCCAGCGCCTGAAGATCGACCCGCGGCTCAATCCGGTTTACTGCTTCGCGAACCTGATCGAAGGGGAGTGCAACAAGCTCGGCGTCAACGCCGGCGGCAACATCTCCATGGCGCCGGGCCGGACCCCGTTCAACCCGCTGTTCATCTTCGGCGGACCGGGACTCGGCAAGACGCACCTCATCCAGGCCACCGGCATCGCCATCAAGGAGAAGTTCCCCGACCTCGTGGTCCTCTATGTGACCGGCAACGAGTTCAAGACCCAGTACATGGACGCCATCAAAGGCAACCGCCTCGTGGACTTCATGGCTTTCTACATGAAGATCGACGTCCTGCTGGTGGATGATATCCAGGACCTTCTGGGCCAGGGTTCCCAGAACGCGTTCTTCAACGTGTTCAACCACCTGCACCAGAGCGGCAAGCAGCTCATCTTCACCTCGGACCGCGCGCCCGTGGACCTGCAGAATTTCGAGGAACGGCTGCTGTCCCGCTTCAAGTGGGGCCTTTCCGTGGAACTGTACAAGCCGGACTACGAAACGCGCCTGGCCATGCTGAAAGCCCGCGCCTTCCGCGAGGGCGTGGCCATCGACGACGACGTCCTGGCCTTCCTGGCCTCCCGGATCAAGTCCAACTTCCGCGAACTCGAAGGCACGCTGATCTCCCTGATCGCCAACGCCACCCTCGGCCACAAGGAAATCACGGTTTCCCTGGCGGAAAGCATCACCGGCAAGATCGTGGGCGAGGAACAGGCGGACGTCTCCATCGACCTGATCGTGGACACGGTGTGCGAGTACTTCAACATCACCCGCGACATCCTGCTCTCCAAGTCCCGCAAGCGCCAGATTGTCCAGGCCCGCCAGATCGCGATGTACGAGTGCCGGAACCTCATTCCGAACTGCTCGCTGTCCACCATCGGTTCCGAACTCGGCGGCAAGGACCACGCCACCGTCCTGCACGCCTGCACGACCGTCCAGGACCTGATGTCCACGGACAAGACCTTCCGTCAGTACGTTACGGACATCGAGAGCATGGTCGCCGTTCCGGTGGAGCGGTAAGAATTCCTGACATATACGGGGGAAACGGGACTTTGTTCCGTTTTTTTGTGTATATTTACCAGACAAAACACAGCATGGATATGACCGCAGATACCGTATTGGACATTTTCAAGGACATCACCCGGATTCCCCGGGAGTCCGGACACGAAGGCCCCATGACCGCCTTCCTGCAGGAATTCGCCGCCAAACGTTCCCTCGAATGCCGGACCGACAAGGCCGGGAACGTCGTCATCGTCAAGGAAGCCGCCCCCGGCAAGGAGAACGTTCCCACCCTCGTCCTCCAGGCCCACCAGGACATGGTGTGCGAAAAGAACGCCCACTTCGATTTCGATTTCCTCACCCAGGCGATCCCGTATGAGGTGGAAGACGGCTGGATGGTGGCGAAGAACACCACCCTCGGTGCGGACGACGGTATCGGTATCGCCGCCTGCCTCGCCCTGCTGGACAGCAACCTGCCTACCGGAAAGCTCGAGTGCCTGTTCACGATCTCCGAGGAGACCGGCATGGACGGCGCCTTCGCGCTCGAGCCCGGCTTCTTCGAAGGAAAGACCCTGATCAACCTGGACTCCGAGGACGAGGGCCAGTTGTTCGTCGGCTGCGCCGGCGGCATAGACACGACCGCGACCTTCGAATTCAAGCGGGAAGCCCTGCGCAAGGGATACCGGACGCTGAAAATCCGTCTCACGGGCGGCCTTGGCGGCCACAGCGGCGACGACATCAACAAGGAACGGGCGAACGCCCTCCGGCTGCTCATCCGCTTCCTGTACACCGAACTCCAGTACGACTTCCAGCTGCTGTCCATCGACGGCGGCAACAAGCCCAACGCCATCTGCCGTGAAGCGGAAGCCGTCATCGCCGTCCCGGCCGACGACGTCCCCGAATGGACGGCCGATGCGGAAGCGTTCGATGCGCTCGTCAAGACGGAATACAAATCCAGCGACCCGGGCATCGGCCTCGTTTGCACGCCGGAGGCAAGCCCCATCCGGCCGATCGAGGAAGGGGACGCCGCGAACATCATCATGACCCTTCTGAGCATCCCGCACGGGGTGGAGAAGATGTCCATGGACATTCCCGGCCTCGTCGAAACCTCTTCGAACCTGGCTGCCGCGCACATTCAAGGTGACGTCCTGAAAGTCATCACCAGCCAGCGCAGTTCCGTCGTTTCCGAGCTGCACGCCGTGGCGGAGCGGGTGGAAGCCGCTTTCTTCCTGGGTTCCTTCGACGTGGAGCACCACGGCGAGTATCCGGGCTGGAAACCGAACCTGGACTCCCGCATCCTGAAGGTTTCCGTGGAATCCTACCGGAAGCTTTTCAATACGGAACCCGAAGTGAAAGCCATCCACGCCGGCCTCGAATGCGGCCTCTTCCTGGAGAAATTCCCGGACCTGGACATGATTTCCTTCGGCCCCACGCTCCGGAACGTCCACGCCCCGGGCGAGAAACTCGAACTCGCCTCGGTGGACAAGTTTGTCGCCCACCTGACCGATGTCGTCCTCAATTTCGCCTAAGATGCTCATCGCCCCTTCCATCCTGGCCGCCGATTTCCTCCATCTCGCGAAGGACGTCGAGACGGTCAACGCCCATGCGGACATTTTCCACCTTGACATCATGGACGGGACCTTTGTCCCGAACATCTCCTTTGGTTTTCCGGTCGTGGAGGCCATCGCGCGGGAAGCGCGGAAACCGATGGACGTCCATCTGATGATCGTCCATCCGGAGAAATATGTCGAGCGCTTCGCGAAAGCGGGTGCCTCCATGATCAGCTTCCATTACGAAGCGGCTCTGGATGAATCGGATGCGGTCATCGACCTTATCCATAGCTTTAATGTCAAGGCAGGCATCGTCATCAATCCCGACTGTCCGGTGGAGAAGATTTTCCCGTACCTCGGGAAGGTGGATTACGTGCTTCTGATGAGCGTTTTCGCCGGGTTCGGCGGTCAGAAATTCATCGAAGACACCTACGGCCGCATCCGGGCCGTCAAAGCCGAATTGGAACGGATTGGAAGTCCTGCCCTGATCGAGGTGGACGGGGGAGTCTCACCTAAAAATGCCGGTCGCCTGGCGAAAGCCGGCGTCGACATTCTCGTGGCCGGCAGCGCCGTGTTCAAGTCGGAGGATCCCGCCGCGGCGGTCGCCGCTTTGCGAGGCTAAAGGATGTAACTGATCTCTTTGAAGCCGAAGGTCCTTTCACGGCCTTCGGCTTCCATGCGTAACAGCCCCTCAGGCGTGATACCCCGGATGGTACCGATGAACGCTTCACCTGTCCCCATGTCACGGTATGAAGCAGGGAAGTCCTTCTGGAACAAATCGCGCTCGTAGGTGTCCAAGAGGCGTTTCCGGCCATCCTCTGTTGCTAATTCTGGAAACAGCTTTTCCAGGCCGGAGCAAATTGTTTCCAGGAAAGATACGGGATCATACGTCCGTCCGGTCAGCCGCTTGACGGAGGTGGGATTCAGCAGTTCACCCGGGAACTCCGTCTGGTTCAGGTTGATGCCGATGCCGATGACGGACCAGGCGATGAAGCTGCCTTCCAGGCCGTTTTCGACGAGCATGCCGCAGATTTTCCGCTTGCCCACGTAGATGTCGTTCGGCCACTTGATGACGGCAGGAACACCTGTTTCCCGGAGTACGTCCCGGACCGCAAGCGTCGCCAGGCAGGTCAGCGCCATCACTTCCCGCGCCGGAAGCCCTTCCGGTTTCAGCAGCAGGGAAAAGGTCAGGTTGTCGCCGGGGGCGGAAACCCAGCGGTTTCCCCGCTGGCCGCGCCCCGCCGTCTGCTTCACGGCGGCGACCACTGACAAATTGTCATAGTCCCGGATATGCCGCAGAAGCACGTTGTTCGTGGAATCCGCCTCCTCCAGCCACTTTATCCGTATCTTGTTTTCCATTGGTCAGGTTTTTGTGTATATTTGTACTGCAAAATTACAAATTATCCCGATATATGATTACACACGACCTTCGGCTGATTGCCGATGCGATCTTGGACAAGAAAGGCCAGGACGTGGTCTCGCTTGACCTGCGCAAGATGGACGGTGCCATCACGGACTTCTTCGTGGTCTGTGACGGTTCCAACACCACCCAGGTGGGCGCCATCGCCGACAACATCGCCGAAAAGATGCAGGAGGAAGGACACAAGCTCTGGCGTTCCCAGGGCGAGGAGAACAGTTTCTGGATCATCCAGGACTACGGAAACATCGTCGTCCACATCTTTCTGAAGGAATACCGCGAGTTCTACCGCCTGGAGGACCTCTGGGCCGACGTTCCGCGGAAGGAATACAAGGAGCGCAGGAAACCTGCGGCCAAAAAGACCCAGGAGTAAATGGCTGACAATAAGAAAGATCCGAAGGGGCGCAAACCCGTCCGCGTCACCTTCAACTTTTCCTGGCTGTACCTGCTCCTGATCCTCGGCATCGGCTGGCTGCTGTTCAACAACCAGCAGTCGGTGGAACCCCAGAAAATCGAATGGCAGCAGGTGCAGACCATGGCCGCTTCCGGCGACATCGAGGAGATCGTCTTCATCCGGAACGACATCCGCGGCGAGATCAAGGTCCGCCCCGAACGTCTCGCGAAATATGCCGACCAGTTCCCGGGCGGAAACGTCCCGCGCCGGTCGCCGCATTTCTACTTCCTGGTCTCCGCCCGTTTCGATCCGGAGGAGAATTTCGCCAGGCTGAACGAGAACCTTCCCGTGGGCGAGCAAATCAAGGTGGTCATCCAGAATGCCGACCACACTTGGGCTGAACTGGCCCAATGGATCTTCCCGACACTGCTGCTGATCCTGTTCTGGGTCTGGATGTTCCGGAGCATGAACCGGGGTGCCGGCGGTGCGGGCGGCGGCATGGGCAATCCCTTCAACGTGGGCAAGTCCACCGGCAAGCTCGCCGAAAAGGGCGATGTCAAGGTAACCTTCAAGGATGTCGCCGGCCTGTACGGCGCCAAGGAGGAAGTGATGGAAATCGTCGATTTCCTCAAGAATCCGAAGAAATACACCGCCCTCGGCGGAAAGATTCCGAAAGGCGCGCTGCTCGTCGGCCCTCCGGGTACCGGCAAGACCCTTCTTGCCAAGGCCGTTGCCGGCGAAGCGAACGTCCCGTTCTTCTCCATCTCCGGTTCCGATTTTGTCGAAATGTTCGTCGGCGTGGGTGCTTCCCGCGTCCGTGACCTCTTCCGGCAGGCAAAGGAAAAGGCGCCGTGCATCGTTTTCATCGATGAGATCGATGCCGTGGGCCGCGCCCGTGCCAAGAACGGCGGCTTCTCTTCCAATGACGAACGGGAAAACACCTTGAACCAGCTGCTGACGGAAATGGACGGTTTCGGTACCAATTCCGGTGTCATCGTCCTTGCCGCCACGAACCGGGCGGACATCCTGGACCAGGCCCTGATGCGTGCCGGCCGCTTTGACCGGCAGATCCATGTCGAACTCCCGGAGCTCAAGGAGCGTGAGGAAATCTTCCAGGTGCACCTGCGCGGTATCAAGGTCGCCCCGGACTTCAACGTGGAGTTCATGGCCAAGCATACGCCCGGCTTCTCCGGTGCCGACATTGCGAACGTCTGTAACGAGGCTGCCCTGACCGCTGCCCGCCGCAATCACGAAACGGTGACCCAGCAGGACTTCCTGGATGCCGTTGACCGGATCATCGGCGGTCTCGAACGGAAGAGCAACACCATCATGTCCCCGGCGGAGAAACGGACCACGGCCTACCATGAGGCGGGCCACGCCATCGTGGGCTGGCTCCTTCCTTACGCCGATCCCGTGTTCAAGGTGAGCATCATCCCGCGCGGAAACGCCCTCGGCCTGACCTGGTATCTTCCGGAAGAAAGGAAGAACTGGTCCCGGAGCGTGATGATGGACCGGATGTGTGCGCTCATCGGTGGCCGCGTCGCGGAGGAAATCCTGAACGGCGAGCCTTCCACCGGCGCCCTGAACGACCTCGAACGGATGACCGGCATGGCCTACAGCATGGTCCAGTATTACGGCATGAGCGACAAGGTCGGCAACCTTTCCTTCTACGACTCCACCGGCGCCCGCGGATACAACCTTACCAAGCCCTATTCCGAAAAAACGGCCGAACTGATGGACGAAGAAGTGAAGGCCATCGTGCAGGAAGTACACGACCGGACTTACCGTCTCATCGAGGAACACAAGGAAGGTTTCATGCAGATGGGTGCGCTTCTTCTCGAAAAAGAAGTTATCTTTGCGGAAGATATCGAGCGGATCCTCGGCCCCAAGGTAAAACCGGCGGAAGACGATCAGCCCGCAGAAACGGCAAAGGATGAATAATACCGTCACAAGAACGATTTCGGGTGTCTGCTTCCTGGCGATTGTCATCGGCGGGCTCCTGTTCAACAAGTATCTGTACGCCGCTCTCCTCGTCTTCATGATGGTGACGATGCTCTACGAGTTCTACCGCATGACGATGGGGGACCGGTTCCCGCGGACCCGCCTGCTGGCCATCGTGCTGGGATGCTGCGCGTTCCTGACTTTGTTCTGCGTCATGGCTTTCCGCCTGGACATCCGCCTGGTCAGCGTCAACGCCGTCCTGCTCCTGCTGCTGATGATTTCCACTTTGTTCGTGAAGGACAAGGTGGATTTCAAGCTTTTCGCTTTCCTGTACACGGGCCTGATGTACATCGCGGCACCGCTTACCCTGTCCAATTTCGTCGTTTTCGACGCCGCCGGACAGTTCGACGGCCGGCCGATGCTCTCGTTCTTCATCATCATCTGGGCATCGGACGTGGGCGCCTACTGCATCGGGATGCTGCTCGGGAAATACACCGGGAAACTCTTCCCGACCGTGTCTCCGAAAAAGACCTGGGCCGGATTCTGGGGCGGATTGCTGTTTGCCGTCCTGGCGGGGCTGATCCTCGTGTGGACGGGCCTGTGGACCTATCCCATGGTCCATGCCGTCATCCTGTCCGTCATCATGCATGTGGCAGGCGTTTTCGGCGACCTGTTCGAGTCCCAGTGGAAACGGGTGTGCGACATCAAGGACTCCGGCAACATCATTCCCGGACACGGGGGCATGCTGGACCGTTTCGACAGCGCGCTCTTCGCCATCCCGGCCGGCGTCATTTACCTGGTCATCATCGGCCTGCAATAAACGGAAACCATGAAGCGACTGATCCGAAGCATCCGCATCGACAAAGACTCCTATTCGACGATACTCGTCTCCTGGTGTATCTGCGCGGTCCTCATCTGGCTGAACGCCCGGTTTATCCACAACCCGTGGATTTCCATCCCGATCTCGGCCGTCCTCGTCATCTTCATGTTCTTCATCACCTGGTTCTTCCGGGTGCCGGACCGGACTGTTCCGGATTATGAGAACGACCGCCTGGTCACCTCGGTGGCCGACGGAAAGGTCGTCATCCTGGACAAAGTCTTCGAGAAGGAATTCCTGATGCGGGACTGCATCCAGGTCTCCGTGTATATGGACTTCTTCGATGTCCACTGCAATTTCTGGCCGATGAACGGAAAGGTGACTTACTACAAGTACCATCCGGGCAAGTACCTGCTGGCCTTCCATCCGAAGTCCTCGGAACTCAATGAACACGCCTCCAGCTGCCTGCAGAACAGGCATGGAGAGGTTTTCTTCAAGCAGATCGCCGGTACGTTCGCCCGTCGGATCGTCTGCTACTCCGAGCCCGGAAACATGGAGAACCGCGGCGACCAGTGCGGTGTCATCAAGTTCGGCTCCCGCATCGACATGTTCCTGCCCCTTGACGCCGACATCCAGGTGAAGATCGGCGACAAGGTCAAGGCTGTGGAATCAGTGATCGCGATCCTTCCGGAATAATCAATAGATATCGTCCAGGCTGACCGACTGGAAGACCGGCATCGTCGGGTCATCGACCGTGCTGTCGATAGTCAAGGCCTTCCTGCCTATCACGGAAACCTCCAGGAACCGTTTTTCCTCCGGCCAGTTGGCCATCATGTTGGCAGCCATGTCATGGCTGTGGCCGACGTACCGGTAAATCTGGTAAGTGAATCCGGCGGGTTTCAGGACATTTTCCACGAGATAGCTGCTGCCGAACATGCCGCGTCGGCCGAAGCCCATCTTGTCGTAGGAGACGGCGCCGTCCTTGGTGCCATGGATGAGCAGCTGCGGACAGGGTCTGCGCTTGTAAACGGGTTTCCCGGAATCGGACATGATCGCCCCCGCAAACGACATCACGCCGGCGAAATGGAAACCTTCGGGCAGGTTGACGGCGCGTGCCGTCCGGTTGCAGGCCTCTAGCTCGCAGGACAGGGAAATCATCGCTCCGGCGGAACTGCCCGCAATGACGATATTGTCCATATCCACGCCCAGCTCATCCGCATGTTCCGCCAGGTACTGCACGGACGAGAAAACGTCTTCCACGCCCATGTCAACGGCCTTTTTGGTGTAGTCGGCGCTCTGGATCAGATGGAACAGGTCGAAGCGCATCTGGATGCCCTTGAGCCCCAGGCGATAGTCGACGGAAACCACCCGGTAGCCGTTCTCATTGAGAAGCTTGAACCAGGGGAGTACCCATGGATCGTCGCGCTGGCCCATGATGAAGCCGCCGCCGAAGACATACAGGATGGTGGGACGGTCCAGGGTGTCGCCGGGGATGACGACCGGGTCATAGACGTCCATGTACAGGTCGCAGGTATCGCGCTGGGCGACCTTGTAAGTGGTCTTTTTCTGTGCGAAGGAAACCGTGACGCAAAAGAGCGCCAGCATGAGGAGAATCGTGCGTTTCATCGTTCGGATTCAATGAGTTCAACCAATTTATCGACAGCCTCGCTGTCGGGAATATGCCGTAGGACAGGTTCTTTTCCGCGGTAGATGGTCACCTTGCCGCCGCCTTCGCCCACATAGCCCCAGTCGGCGTCTGCCATTTCGCCTGGGCCGTTCACGATGCAGCCCATCACGGCGATGACGACGTTCTGCAGATGGCCCGTCCGTGCCTTGACGGCTTCGAAAGCCTCCTGCAGATTATACATCGTACGCCCGCAGCCGGGGCAGGCGATATACTCGGGCCGATAGAATTTCCGCCGGCAAGCCTGCAGCAGTTCGTCGGTCAGATACGCGGCGAAGGAAGGCTCCAGCTCCGGAAAGGATACCGTGTCGATGGTGCGGTCCAACAGGGGTTTGCCATAGTCGCACGCGGCTTTCAATACGATATTCTCACGTTCCGTAAGCAGAGGGTAAGGCGCGTCAGAATACCTTGCAGCCAGATACTGCGCGACGGGGATTTCGTTCTCCGGGGCTTCCGTCAGGGAAACGCGGACGGTATTTCCAATCCCTTCGGCGAGGAGCGTGGAGATGGCGACGCAGGATTTGATGCGGCCGGAGTCACCGTTGCCGGCCTCCGTCACGCCCACATGCAGCGGGAAGACGACACCGCGCTCCTGCATCATCCGCGCCAGTTCACGGTAGGCTTCAATCATGACGACCGTGTTGCTGGCTTTCAAGGAGACGACTACGTTCCAGAAATCGGCCTCGATGCACATCTCGATCCATTCCATCGCGGCCAGCGCCATCGCATGCGGCGTATTGCCGAACCGATCGACAATGTAGGCCCCCAGGGACCCATGGTTCAGGCCGATGCGGATGGCCGTACCATACTGTTTGCATTCCTCCAGGAAACGGGCGAACTGCCGCCGGGCTTCGTCATGGTCCTTGTGGAAGTTGCCCGGGTTGATCCGGACCTTTTCCACGACGGAAGCCACGGCAATGGCCGTCTCGGAGGAAAAATGGATATCGGCCACCAGCGGGACTTGACAGCCCGCTGCGCGGAGCCTGGCCTTGATTTCCCGGATATGCGGGACATCCTGCAGGCCGGGTACGGTGATCCGGACGAGCTGCGCGCCGGCCTTGGCCAGCCGAAGCGTCTGTTCCACCGTCGCATCGACATCATACGTATGGGTATTGCACATCGTCTGGACGACGACCGGGTTATTTCCGCCGATAAGGACGTTACCCACTTTGACTGTTCGTGTTTCCATCACCGATCCTTTTCAGGGTTCATTTCTTCCGCAACCGTTTCCCGGGCCATCCGGCGGAGCGCCGCGCGGGAATGCCCCCGGCGCTTGGAAAGCTGGTAATAGACGCCCAGGGTGACGGCACCGTCCAGCGGATAGGAGTAGCGGTAATAATAAGGGCTGGCCACGTCGGGCTGGTGGAAGGAAGACCAGCCCCATTTGATCTGCACGCCCAGGTGGATCTCGATCGGATCGAACATCAAGCCGAATCCCAGTCCGCCCTGCACACCGTATGTCCAACGGTTGTCCGTATCCTTGAAATCATTGAGAATCTCCGGCTGGATGCCCTCGCCGATGCGGGTGATATTCATCCTGTATCCGCCGAACATGCCCGCTTTGATGATAAGCTTGGCATACTGCCCCATGTCCATGTGACCGTGCGTGAGCAGGAACACTTCCGGAACCTCCATATACGCCTCGAAGGCGCCGTCGATGTGCTGGCGGTAGGTGTATCCGTCGGATTCGAATTCCTTGAAATTATAGCCTTCGTAGTTGTGCTGGAAGCCGAATTCCATCCCCAGGTTCGGGAACATGTTCATCATCGTCGCATAACGGGTGATCGAGAAGCCGTAAACCGGCTGGTTGGGATACAGGCGCACGATGCGCGGCGGGTTGAAGTAACCGTGCTGCACGGAAACGCCGCCATGGACACCCACGATCCAGTAATCGTTGATTTTGGCCTTCTTGGGCATGTCCACGTTGTCCAGATACTCGTTGGTGACGGAGTCGGGGAGCTGGAAAAACTCTATATCCGGGTCGAAGGTCTTCTTCTTCCGGTTCTCCTGCGCGGAAAGCGGAAGGGCGGTCACGAATACCGCCAGAAGCAGGATCTTTACAGCCTTTCTCATTTGAACAGTTCCTCCATGTCAAGCTGCTGCACATACTCCGTGCGTTCGGGAATGTCGATCAGGAACTGGTCCTTGACCTTGAAGAACATCACTTTCTCCGGCTGCCGGTGCTCCAGGATGCTGCCCGTGTCCACCAACCCGTTCCCGTTGCGGTCCTCGGTGATGCGGACACAGTATTTTCCTGCCTTGACATACGGGAAGAGTACCGTCTGGTCGGCATCGACCGTGAAACTGCGGATCACCTTGTCCCGTTTTTCACTCAGCAGGTCGATGATGTATCGGCTCTTGACCTTGTTCAATTCGAAGGAGATGGAGCTCAGCTTCTCGTCTGTAGGCAGGGTAACCTTCATCACGGTGCTGTCGTTGTAAAAACCGTTGACGTCCCGGAATTTCCGGTACGGAATCTTCAGGGAATAGTCGAAACCGGGCTGGAGCGGTTCTCGTGGCATGATGGTGTACACGCGCAGATTGTGGGGATCCCGCGTCACCGTGTACTGTTCGATCTTCTCCTGCTGGCGCGGATTGACGGAACGGAAGGTCAGCGAATCCCAGGTTTCCTGGATGAGCGGGTACTTGAATTCCACCTTGAAGCCGTACTGTTCCACGGTCGTCGGATCGACTTCGTTCTTGAACACGGCGATGGTGTCTTCATGCTTGATGTCCCGTTGGGAACTCTTCTGCATCTCGGCCCGCTTCGCCTTGTCCAGGGCGAGTTTCACGAGCTCGTCGGTAGGGACAAGGTTCCCCAGGGAGTCCGTCTTGTCGTAATTGATCTGCAGCTGCAAGGTGTCCGGCATCTTCCGCTGGTCGTTCACCCACAGTTCGAGGCTGTCTTTCTGCGGGTTGAACTGGGAGATGAGTTTTTCGGCGGGCAGACCCCGGATCTTCATGGAATTCACCTTGGCGTCCGGTGCCATGAAAGTCAGGTACGCCGTCCGGGCGCCCACCCGTTCCTTCTTGACAATGAACTGCTTGGAGGGTTTCTCCCGGAACAGATTCAGTTCCACATCCGTCTTCCGCGCCAGGCACAGGGCCGTGTCCTTCATGTTGAATTTCTTGAACTCGTAAATGGAATCGTTGAAGACGGTAAGCGGCCGGTAGGGTTCGTCCAGGAAGCCGACGCTTTCGTTGTCCGGTTCGTAGATGTTGTTGTTGTTCGCGTCCTTCAAGGCGTACACCCGATATACCGTATCCTTGATGTTGCGGACGCTGAAGAAGCCCCAGTCATCGGTCTTGGCCGCCGCATCCGGCCGGTGCAGGAAGATGGCGGAATCCGCCTGGTCCTTATACAGGAGGACTGTGGCGCCCTTGACAGGCATCAGCGTGTTGCAGTCCTGGATAAGACCAGTCAAGCACATCGAATCAATCTGGGAACCTGTGGAGAAGACGAGGGTGTAGCCTTCGTACATGTTGCCCTCGTTGTTGTCGGCGATGGCGCCGGTGATGTCCAGCGTGTAGGTCGTATTGGAGTCCAGGTCGGATTCGAAGGAAACGACGATGCTTTTCCCGGAAATCTTGTATTTCGGTTTCTTCTCCAGCGGGGGAGACAGGAAGATGTTGTTGGCATCCTTGACCACCACGTACTCGTCGAAGGTGAACTTGACCTGTGTCTTGTGCGTAGGGACATTCACCTCGCCGGGCAGGGGATACGTCTTCACGAGCACGGGAGGGATGGTGTCCTTCGCGCCACCGGACGGTGGTGTGGTGGTGTTCGCGCACCCCGACGGGAACATCATCGCCCCGAGGACCAGGGCGGCCGGAATGAGCGGGATATATTTCGACAATTTCTTCATATTCAATTCATTATAACTCGACGCGGGACACCGACTCGATGCCTTCGATGGTGGAGAGCTTCTTGATGATCTTCGACAGGACCTCCGTACTGTTGACATACAGGTCGATGTATCCCTCGAAGATGCCGTCGTCCGCGCTGAGGTTGAGCCGCCGCATGTTGGCGCCCATCACCAGGGAGAGGAAGCGGGAAATCTCGTTCAGCAAGCCCACCCGGTCCAGTCCTTTCAGCGAAATCCGTACCAGGAACGCCTGCGGCTTGGCCACTTCCAGCCACTTCGGGACGACCACCCAGTCGCCATGCGTGGCGGCGATCTCCTCGGCCACCGGACAGGATTTCTTATGGACCGTGATCCGGCCGTCCGGAGACTTGAAGCCGACCACGGGATCCCCAGGAATCGGGTTGCAGCAAGAGGCGATGACAAACAGGTGCCCGTCGTCGTCCTTTCCGCCGATGATATAGGTTTCTTCCTGCTTCTTCGGCGGTTTTTCCTTCTGCATGAAGAACTTCCGCAGCAGGGAGACCCGCTGCTTGGACTTCAGGACGTCGCCCAGGTTGTCCACCTTGACAGCCCCGATTCCGATCCGGTAGAAAAGTTCCTCGCGGTCAGATTCTCCGTATGCGACCTGGATGCGCTGCAAAGCGGCCTCATCCAGTTTCGAGAACCCGAGCTGCTTGGCTTTCTCATCCAGGATCTGATGGCCGTATTCCACCGTCTGCCGGCGCTCGTTCTTGAAATAGTCGATCACTTCCGTACGGGCACGGCGTGTTTTCAGGAATTGGAGCCATTCACGCTTGGGATGCTCATCCCCGGCGGTGATGATTTCCACCTGGTCGCCGGTCTTGATGACATGGTTGAGGGCTACCAGCCGCTGGTTGACCTTGGCGGCGATGGCCTTGTCGCCGATCTCGGTATGGATCTGATAGGCGAAATCCAGCACCGTCGCACCTTTCTCGATGGCGCGCTGTTCGCCTTTCGGCGTGAACACGTATATCTCCGCGCTGGTGAGGTCGTTGTGGATGATATCCAGCAGCTCCAGTGCGTTGACATCCGGGTTCACGAGGACTTCCTTGATCCGCTCCAGCCAGAGGTCCATCTCGCTGTCATTCTCGCTCACGTAACCGTTCTGCTTGTAAGTCCAGTGGGCCGCAATACCTTTCTCGGCGATGTCGTCCATCCGCCGGGTGCGGATCTGGACTTCCACCCAGATGCCGGAAGGGCTGAGCAGGGTGCAGTGCAAGGCCTCGTAACCGTTGGACTTGGGATGCTTGACCCAGTCGCGCAGGCGTTCGGGCATATAGCGGTAAATGCCCGTGATGATGGAGAACACGTGGTAGCACTGGTCCCGTTCGGATTCACCGTTGCTGCGGTCCGGGTCGAAAATAACCCGGATGGCATAGAGGTCGTACACCTGCTCGAAAGGGATCTGCTTGACCTGCATCTTGTGCCAGGCCGAATACGGGGTTTTCACCCGCTTCTTGATCTCGAACTTGAAACCGGCCTTCTCCAGCGCCGAATCGATGGGCTCGATGAAGGCATTGATTTCCTTCGCCCGCTGCTGGATATTCCGGTTGATCCGGGAACTGATATCCTGGTAGGCTTCGGGTTCCTTGTAGCGCAGCCAGATGTTTTCCAGTTCGCTCTTGACGCTGTACAGACCCAGCCGGTGGGCAAGGGGGATGAAGACGAACATCGTCTCGCTCAGGATCTTGTCCCGCTTGTGCTCGGGCATGAACTCGATGGTCCGGCAGTTGTGCAGGCGGTCGGCCAGTTTGATCAGGACCACGCGCGGGTCGTCGTTGAGCGTGAGGAGGATGCGCTTGAAGTTTTCCGCCTGGAGGCTCCGGGCCGACAGGTCGCTGTTCTCGTTGTCCAGGACGTTCTTGATCTTGGTGAGGCCGTCCACGAGGCTGGCCACCTTGTCGCCGAAGCGGTCGCGGATGTCGTCCACGGTATAATCCGTATCTTCCACCACGTCGTGCAGGAGAGCGGCGCAGATGGACTTGTAGCCCAGGCCGATGTCATCCACGACGATCTGGGCCACGGCGATGGGATGCAGCATGTAGGGCTCCCCGCTGCGGCGGCGGACATTCTTGTGCGCCTCGTTGGCAAAAGCGTAGGCCTTGCAGACCATATCCAACTCGCGGTCGTCCGCACACCGTTTCCGGGCCGATGCGTACAGCACCTGCCAGTCGTGGTCGATGAGCTCGTAATCTTTCTCGGTAAACTCGGAATAACTCATAGCACCTCACTCAAATTCAGATGGTTCACGTGCTGGAAGGAGTAGGAGAGCTCCGCTCCGTACAGGACGATGGTCCATCCGATGTTCAGCCAGATCATAAAGAGCGGCAAGGCGGCCAGGACACCGTAAATGGCGTTCTGCTTGGCCACCATCACCTGTGTTTCCAGATAGAGATACTGCACGGCCGTAAAACCGATGCCGGCAATCAGCGCCGCCTTGAAGGCGCAGCGCGTATGGACCCGGGCGGCCGGCACGAACTTGTACATCACCATCAAGATCAGGACGGATGCACCGGCGAACAAGGCCCAGGACAGGAAGTTTTTCAGATGTTCCGAGAAGAACAGCCCGCTCGGAACGATATAGTCCAGCACCGTCGAGTACACGACGGAACCGGAGAAGAACAGGGCGATCACGAAAGGGGAGAGGATGAGGACGCCGATGCCCACACCCAGCACGCGGAAAAAGTTCCGTTTCTCCTGGACCTGCCACACGTTGTTGAACACACGCCGGACCGTGAGCATCAGCCAGATGAGGATCCACAGGAAGGAAGCCATGCTGATGAAACCGAACAGGCCGGATTCCGCCGTCGCAATAATCTTCTGCGAAGCGGCGAGAAGGTCCTGGATCAGTTTCTGGTTGCTGATGTTCGCATACAGGAAGGCGCTGAACTGGTCTGCGATACCGATTCCGTTCGTTAAGTACAGGCCGATGGCGATGAAAGGCACCACGGACATCATGCTCTGGTAAGCAAGCGCCGTCACCTGGAAGCCGATCTTCTGGTCGGAGAACACCTTGAGCATCAGGAAAACCACCTTGATATCTTCCACCAGCCGGGCTTTCCAGCGGGAAAGGTCCTCCATGTTCAGATACCACATATCGTGCGTTACGAACCGGACAATCCGCTTGATGACGATGGTCATCCAGCGGATACGGACTTTCGTCCAATGTGCGATCCGTGCGAAGATATTCATGGGTCAGAACAGGGTTAATTCAGTATCGTTACCGGCAGCTCCGGGCAGAGCGCCTTCAGGAAGGAGTTTGCGGAATGCTTCCTCATCCAGGATCGGA
>JAEEGF010358208.1_pt1 | contig 18495 bp, 15 predicted proteins | sample 9134171 | NCBI WGS metagenome assembly JAEEGF01 (sample SAMN16246542, study PRJNA631951) | gut metagenome | biome: gut microbiome; feature: rumen; material: AP-attached | host: Bos | place: Iran: Karaj | collected 2018-10
GGTATCTGTTACAACTGCATGGATCTTGATCATATCTCCCACAGGAGCATTATAGTTCTCTACAGTAACCTGTGAAACATAATCTGTAACAAACACATGACAGTAAGTTGATACTGCATGCTTGAATCCCTCTTCTGACATGAGAGTCCTTGTACCATATTCCGGATCAGAGTTTTCATAAGCAGGAAGTGAATACTGCTTAGGATCAAATGTTGTAGCTTCTATTGTAGGTGTTGAGGTTGAAGCTTCTATGCTGTCATCAAGAACTGATACTGCCTGATGGCCTGTCTCTTTGAGACCACGAAGGTCAGTTGCTGACTCGCCGGGCTCAGTTTCTTCAAGAGTTCCCTCAGATGCGCTCTGTGCAGCCTGAACAGATGTATCAAGTCCGCTTTCTGATGCATCAACAGTCGATGTACATCCACTAAGTAACATAGCTGTAGCAAGTACACATACAGCTAAGAATTTATTCTTTATCATACTTTTTTCATAAACTCCTTTTACTTCCAATCATGCAACAATGCATTATTTTAACACGAAGAAGGAAAATAATAACTCGATATAATTACTGAATTTACCAAAAACTTTTAACTTTTTTTGGACATATTCCCGCATGAGATTCCATTTTCTTTTGCAAAATGCATCATGTAAAGCCTTACTCAGAGTCTGCATTGTATCTGTTTATACCCAAAATTGTCACCTCATGCGAACTTATACCTAAGTGTTGCCATCTTGCTGCATATCAATTGTTTTTAGGCCATTTTGCTCTTACATTAGTAAGTATAGGTGCAAAAACGCGGCTAATTAAGTACATAACTTATCGGGGGAATCATGTTATGAAGAAAGCTATAGTTACTAAGAAAATGCCCGCTATACTTCTGGGACTTACGCTCATATCAGGGAGTCTGTCAGGATGTGCGGCAAAAGCAAAAAACAGTGAGGGTATGCAAATGAACAATTCAGCAAACGAAAGTATTACATCAACTAATGACGCTTCATCTACAGTAACCGATGAAGCTGTGGCAGAAAGCTCTGATGGCATCTCTGAAGCTATCGCCTTAGAGACATCAGCCGTAGATACTTCTGCAGGCGAGGCTTCAGAAGAAGACTACGAAGATCGCACTCCTACTGCGGAGATCTCAGACGTAGTCCTTCCCAAGTATACAAATCTTAATACCAAGGAAGCAGGCACAATCGAGCGCATCACCTATACAGCTCATGACTATTATGGAGACGGGGCTCCTGTAGAAAAAGAAGCTAACGTATATCTTCCATATGGCTACGATGAGTCCAAACAGTACAATGTCCTCTATCTCATGCATGGTATAGGCGGCGATGAGGATGAATGGGGCATGACAGGTTCAACATCACGCGTCAAAATCATCATGGACAATCTTGCATACTTTGGAGATATCGAGCCCTTCATAGTCGTAACTCCTAACGGAAGATCTGCTGCTAACCATTCAAGTGACGGATCTGACTTCAAATCTTTCTATAGCTTTGGATCTGAACTTAGAAATGATCTCATTCCTTATATTGAGTCTCATTACAGCACTTATGCAGATTATGACGAGAATGGTTATGACATGTCTGCATCAAGGGCTCACCGCGCTATGGCAGGTCTGTCTATGGGCGGCATGCAGACTATCAATATCGGTATCGGCGAATGCATAGATCTCTTTGGCTATTTTGGTGCCTTCTCTGCTGCCCCTACCAGCAACACAGCGGGAGTTACTGCAAGTCTTCTTAAGGACAACACCTATCCTATATACTATTTCTACAATATCTGCGGTCTGCAGGACAATATAGCATATTCATCCCACTCAGCGGCAGTTAAGTCACTTCCTGCTCTGTGTGATCAGTTTGTAGACGGCGAGAACTATATGTGGCAGGAAGTAGCAGGCAGCCACACCTTCGGCGTATGGTATCTGGGCTTCTATAACTTCGCCCAGCTGGCGTTCCAATAAAGTTCCAATATAGTATTCAAGCTGCAAATTGGATGAACCTGCATCACCAAAGCCTTTACAGGGGTGGGTGATGCAGGTTCGTCCAAGTAAGTAGTTCACGTTAATATATCTATAATTCAATCGATCAGTGGAGCCTAATATCTTTTACTGTACTACCTTCAAAGTCGTATATGGTAAATACATCGTCATCTAAGACCGCATAGCTGTTGGGATTGCCGCCTTTTGGTATAGAGACAGAGCCGGGATTTAGGTGATAGAAGTATTCGCCCTTATCATTTAGTACGAGCTTCTCGCATACAGGCAGGTGTGTATGTCCATGTAGCAGGACATCACCTGCTGATAGTGGGGGCTTTTTGTTTTCATCATACAGATGTCCATGTGTAGCAAAAAATGTATGGCCGCCCAGAGCCAGTATCGCATAATCCGCAAGGACAGGGAACTCTAGTACCATCTGATCAACTTCTGCTTCGCAGTTGCCTCGAACAGCCCATATACGATCCTTGATAGAGTTCATAAGTTCTATTACTTTCTTAGGTTCATAGTCTCTTGGAAGATCATTCCTAGGACCATGGTAGAGTATATCTCCAAGGCATATCATGTGCTCTGCACCTGAACCTGCAAATCTATCCATCATCTTATCAGCCCAATAATATGAACCGTGAATATCACTGGCAATAAAATATCTCATAGTTTCCTCCTTCTTCATGCCTTATAACATCAGTAATATAGCAGCCTTTACATGGTTGGCTGTTTATATGAATGAGATGTCAGCTTTTGTTTTGCACTTACATAATACTATATTTCAAAGGGATCAAAAAATTTTTTGTTTGGAAACTCTAGCGTTGGTGCGAGTTTCGTTGCATGAATGAAAGCTCTTACAAAAATAGTTAAAAATATGATAATAATGATGATACCCTTTTTGATATTATGGCCATCGTGGCTTGTCTTCCCAATGTAAGGGCTTCCACAAATATCAGGATTTATATCCAGAAAAGCAGGTTGTTTATGAAAAAGAATTCTAGCAGTAAGCGCGTTCAAAGTTTTATACTCGCAGCGCTTCTATCTATGACACTTCTTGGCGGCAATGTTGTAACCAGCATGGCGCAGGAAAATGATCAGCAAACTGAAACTACAAATACCCAAGCTGTGCCGGCAGATAATACTTCCGGCAATGTGACAGATCTAGAGGCTGAAAAAGGCTCCTCTTCTGATTCAGGATCAGGCGAAGGCGCTGCAGCCAGCGATCAGGCAGATAGCAATAAAGAATCTGAAGAAAGAACCTCTAATGGAGATACAACAACTACAGCAGATGATGCTGCAGGCGATGATACTTCTGATTCTAATAATGGCGAAGCTAATGCAGAATCTGAATCTGATAAATCCAGCGCTGATAAAGATAAGAGCGCTACCGGTTCAGAGAAAGAAGCAAAAACTTATGATAACACAGCAGATGATGCAGCTAATGAGATCCCTGTTGATGTTTCAAAAGCTGATTATACTTCATGGGATTTTTCTACTAATGGAATAAATCAGACAGTACAGTATGGTTCATCTGTAGATGTAGATCATCTTTTATATAATAACTTATATATAGATACCACTACGGCCGGCAAATACGCTCCTAATGGTGTATCATGGGGACAGTTCAACGCCGGAACAGTATTATATTTTGCAGTTCCTGCAAACTCTGTTATCACCATTCTTGCATATCAGAATAACTATAATCTTGAACTCAGCATAGCTGGCGACGGAGCAGATTCTGATATAACAAGTGCCGAGATAACAGGGGCTAATAATCTATTCACATACACCTATGAGTATAGTAGCAATCAGGCAGCACTTATTAAGCTTACAATAAATGATGATAATACTTACTTACGCAGCCTCTCAATATCCGAGAAGGCAGCCGCAGAACCTGAGATCACAGAGCCTGAGGAAAAAGATTATTCTAAGCTCTTCTCCTATCCTGTAAAGAACTCTTCCTGGGACTTCACAGAATATGACGCAGAATCATATGTCAAATACGAAGGTAAAACAGGAAGCTATAAGGAACTTTATATTGATGCATCTACAGGTAAGTTCGATCCTAGAGATAATGGTCCTAAGGATGACGCAATTGTCAATGACACAACTCTTATAGTAGTTCCTTTTAACAGAGCATGAACTCTTAAGGTAACTTATTATGATAACGGTTCATCTTTCCTTGCAGATGGAGAGACCAAGCTCCTCTCAGGAGATACATACGAATACACAGGTAAAGGCTACGGCTATGTAACTCTTCTTGCAACAGGCCAGATCTTTCTGTACAGCATCGAGATCGAATATCCAAAGTCAGCACTTGATGACAAAGGAAACGGCGATATAACCGTATGGGATTTTGGTGGTCAGGCATCAGGCATCGAAGGTGCCACAGACATGATCTCTACCAAAGACATTGAAAACATCAGTTCAATCGGTTCATACACTGACAGCAAGGGCAATACTAAGACATCAAGCGTAACTTCAAATACTTCTGTATCTTTTGGCGACCTTACTCTTTATATGGGCAAAGGCGACAGATTCTATACAGCTACAAGCATTGAAGGCAAGACCTATCAGGCAACTAATAAAAAAGGTATCTACTCATTTGATGACTACACATCATCAGGTTATTACTACGGTAATGGTAAGACTTCTATCAAGAAGGGAGCTCCTACCAGCAGATACATCACAATAGCAAACGTTGAGCAGGGAGATACATTTACTCTTTATGTGGGAGTTAAGTTCAGCTCTTCTGCCACAGCCACAACAGAGACAGCTCACTTCAAGTCAGCTGACGGCTCTCAGGATGAGACATTTACATTAAATGCGGGAAGCCCTGCATCCTATACATTTACTGCTACCACAAGCGGTACATACACAATCTATGCAGAGAATACCAATGGCGGTAAGCCTGACTTCTACAGAATCGTAAAGGGCAACAAGAGCCAGAGCGTTCTTTCAGGCTCTATTAACTTTGAAGATGGTCAGTCACTTTCTGATGATATGAAGCTTCTTTTCACATGCACAGATGATGAAAGTGTAGGAAGCGTATACGCTGATATTGACTACAATAATGACAGATACGCAGTATACCTCAAAAACGGTCATAGCTACAGCATCAGCATCGTAGGACCTGTAGGATATGATGTAAGTGACAGCACTAATACAGTTGCTTCTGGTACATCAACTCATGACATCACTATAATCAAGGCATCTACAGTAGCTATAAGCGGCGCTGTAACAGGAATTGACGAAGAATATATTGAGAAGAACAAGTCACAGATCACATTTACTGATTCTAAAGATAATAAAGTTTCAGTAACTCTTGCAAAAGACGGATCATATGAAGGCATTAACGTAGTACCTGGTATAGAATACACTGTATCTCTTACAGACTGCCCTGATTATGAGATCGCTGCAGATAATAAGATAACTGTTTCTGAAGATGATGAACTCTCTGGTTATGATTTTGTTGCAACACTTATTAACTCTTACAAGGTAACAGGTAAGTTCATAGGCCTTACTGCAGATGCAGATCTTGGAACACTTACATTTGTAAATACCAAGGATAAGGCTGAGTACGAAGCTACTGTTCTAGCTGATAACGCAGGATATGAAGTAAGTCTTAGAGACGGTACTTACAAAGTCAAGGTATCTAATACTAAATACACAACTTCTACTACAGTTACTGTAGCAGGCGAAGATACTACAAGAGACCTCTTTTTTGGTAAAAAGAAATCTGACATCACAGTAGGCGATGCAGACAGAGTATACGTAGGATATACAGACGACAGAGACTACAATTTCGATACTGTTCAGGAAGCTATCGATGCTATCACTAACACAAGAACCGGTGACCATCGCGTAGTAGTTCAGATAAATGCCGGAACATACAGAGAACAGGTTGTTATAAACACACCTAATGTAACTCTCCTTGCAGACGGCGATGTTAAACTTACATGGTACTATGGAATCGGCTATACCTATTATAGTGCCAAGAACGGATACTATGATGAAGAGGCAGCTTACAACCAGACTTCCAAGGGAACTGTTACTAAGTGGGGCGCTTCAACATATGTCAAGAAGAATGCAACAGGCTTCAAAGCAAGCGGTATCACTTTCGAGAACTCCTTCAACCTCTATATGACTGAAGAAGAGCTTGAAGACGGCGTAACACTTAACACCGCAGCATATGGCGACTCAAAGACTTCTTTCGAAAGAAAAGAAGGCGCAGACGTAACATGCGTAGCAGCTACAGAGAGAGCTACAGCACTTGCTATAGAAGCTTCCGATGCAGAGTTCTACAACGTAACAGTTCTTGGAAGCCAGGATACACTTTATACAGGCCCTGGAACACGCGGCTACTTCATAGATAGTAAGATATCTGGTAATACTGACTATATCTTCGGATATGGCGACTGGGCATTCAAAAACTGCGAGCTTCACTTTGAAGGCTACTCAGATGGTGCCAAGAAGCACTCATATATCACAGCTGCAAGAGGCGAAGGTTCTACATACGGATACCTCTTTGAAGAATGCACTATAACTGGTCCTAATACTACTACAACTTCATATGCTTCTGATCCATTTATAGCAGAGTCTAAAGTAGCTGTTTCTAATAGCGGCAAAACACTTGGCGCAAGCTATCTTGGAAGACCTTGGGATACCAAGACCATGGTTACATTTAGTAATACAACTATCTCAAGAGGTGTTACTATCCACAAGGACGGCTGGTTCAAGATGAGTGGCAGAGAGCCTTATACTGTAACATATAGAGAATTCAATACTTATGATTCAAACACACTTGAAGTCGTAAAGGAAAGAAAAACTGCTGATGGTACTAATAATATCAGTACTATTTATGAGAACATAGAAGATCTTGAAGAGCTTGGTCTTACCTTTGCAGGTTATACTAAGCTGCTTGGCTGGGAGCCTACTCTTACATCAGTTAGTATAGTTACTCCTGAGAAAAAGCCTGTAGCTGATCCGGAAGACGAGCCTTCTGATGATCCTGCAAATGCTAACACAGGAGCTTCTAACGAAAGTTCAACAGGTTCTACTGAGGCTTCTAATGAAAGCTCAACCGGCTCTACTGAGGCTTCTAATGAAAGCTCAACCGGCTCTACTGAGGCTTCTAATGAAAACTCTACCGGTTCTACTGAGGGTTCAACTGGTTCAACTAACGAAAGCTCTACCGGTTCTACTGAAGCTTCAGGATCAAACAGCTCTAACACAGCTGTAGCAGGTAATACTACTGTTTCCGGTAATGCCGCAGGCACAGGAAGTGCATCCGCAACTCAGACAGCTTCTAATACAGCTTCTGAAGGAAGTGCTTCTGCTACTCAGAATAATAACGAGACATCTAATGTTGAAAGCAGTTCGGCATCAACTAACGAAAGCGCTGTACTTGGAGCTTCCAGAGATCAGGAGACAGCTACTGTTAACACTTCAGTAACACCTTCCGAAGATGGAACATCTGCTTCAAACAGCGACAGCAGTATCTCAGGAAGAAGACTTGCTTCTACAGGTGATAGTTCCTCTATCGCAGCACACCTTGCAATCATCATGCTTGCATGCTGCATGGTAATATTCATCATCGAGATGCAGGAACGCGAAGAAAAAGCTTGAAGACTTCCATATACAAAACAAATTGATGTCGCAAGCTTCATCAATTGGAACCATTAGTAGCTCACTTTACTCGCGACATGAGATAAAAAATTCATAATCATGAATCTCTGATTCAATAGATTGGAAAAGAGGGGCCTCGTACTAAGTGATTAGTGCGAGGTCCCTTTTCAATTGAGTAGCAACAGCTTCATTATAATTCATCCAGTAATTTTATCGCATAGGGATCCATATTGGATGGATATGTTACAGTTCACAGGCAATGTCATTAAGTTAAGATGTTTTGAGTTAGATTCTTTATAGGGTCTAACTCTTTTTTTATAAAGCCAGCATTAAAAAGCAAATCAAGGAAGAGGCGCTCTTAAGTTTAGTTTTGAAATCTCTCTACTTCAAGAATATAATATTTATTAGTAGTATTTTTTACAGATGTATACATCTGCAATACAAAACATATTGGAGGTATTTATGGGAAGAAAGGTTGTACTTGCCGGCGCGTGTCGTACGGCTATAGGAACAATGGGAGGAACTCTTTCTAATACACCTGCTCCTGAGCTTGGAACAGTTGTTATCAAAGAGGCACTAAAAAGGACAGGCATTAAGCCAGAGCAGGTTGATGAAGTCTACATGGGCTGTGTAATACAGGCAGGCCTTGGTCAGAATCCTGCAAGGCAATCAGCTATCAATGCAGGTATACCTGTTGAGGTTCCTGCTACTACCATCAACGTACTGTGCGGTTCAGGTCTTCACTGTGTGAACCTTGCTGCCAAGCTCATCTCTATGGGCGATGCTGATATCATCGTAGCTGGTGGTATGGAAAACATGTCCATGGCTCCTTATCTTCTGCGTCAGGCTCGTTTTGGATATCGTATGGGACCGGCTACTATGGAAGATGCCATGATCACAGATGCTCTTACAGACGCATTCTATCACTATCACATGGGCATCACAGCTGAGAATATTGCTGAGCAGTGGCACCTTACTAGGCAGCAGCTTGACGAGTTCGCAGCATGGAGCCAGCAGAAGGCTCAGAAAGCCATCGCAGAAGGCAAGTTCAAGGATGAGATAGTTCCTGTAGAAGTTAAGAAGAAAAAAGAAACTATCCTCTTCGATACAGATGAAGGACCGCGTGCCGGTGTTACAGCAGAAAGCATCTCAGGTCTCAAGCCTGCATTTAAGAAGGACGGAGGCGTTGTAACTGCTGCCAATTCGTCAGGTATCAATGATGCAGCTGCTGCCATCATCGTTATGAGCGAAGAGAAAGCTAAAGAACTTGGCGTTAAGCCTATGGCAACATGGATCGGCGGCGAGCTTGCAGGCGTAGATCCTCAGATCATGGGTATCGGACCTGTTGCTGCTACAAGAAAAGTAATGGATAAGTGCGGTTACAAGATTGGCGACTTTGATCTTATCGAAGCTAACGAAGCTTTCGCAGCTCAGTCTGTTGCAGTAGGCCAGGATCTTGGATTTGATATGGACAAGCTCAATGTCAACGGCGGAGCTATCGCCCTGGGTCACCCTGTAGGATGTTCCGGCACCAGAATCCTCGTTACTCTCCTTCATGAGATGGAGAAAAGAGATGCCAAGAAAGGTCTTGCAACCTTGTGCGTAGGCGGCGGCATGGGCGCAGCTGCAATTGTAGAACGCGAATAATACTTTCAGGCATAACAATAATAGTAGTTTGATTGAAATTAATATTTCACGCGAAAAAACACATGGAACTTTGGTAGATTATCGCTAAAGCTCCATGTGTTTTTATTTATATTCTAAAAATTTATCTATATTCTCATTTTTTCTCTTTTATTTTCTTATTCATTTTCTTGTTTATTATCTTATTTCTATTTTTTCTTACTAAAACTTTTACCTCTTAATCTATGATTCTCGACATATTAAGGTCATATCTTCTATTCTTTTTTCTAAACAAATGGATAATATCATCCGATAAGAATGTATATGGTATGGGTATTATTATTCTCAGCCTTGCAACACTTTATAAACGACCAAATGTAAGAGTAATAAAAGGGAATGGAGTTATAGAGCATATCGGTATTTTCTCAATCAATATCTATAAGCGTTTGAAGTAGCAATCGAAAGGAGCACTATGAAAAAATCACTGTTATCTGCTATTTTAACTGTTTCATGTATCTTCACGATGTCATGCGGTAATAACGGAACAACTGCCACAGATTCCGGATCTACATCAGGCGAGCTGGCAGGAAGCCTTAGCTATGAATATGTCATTCACTATACCGATGGCACCGAGTCGGGCGTAGTCCGCTACGATGATCTGTCTACCATGCTCCTGGGACTGGACCGCGGTGATATTGATTATATTCCTCTGAGTAAGTCCGTAGCAGAATATATCGCTAATACTCAAGGAGATGGCAAGTATGTTGTAGAAACAGCTGATCCTTTGGAGAACTACTCTCTGGGCGTTGGCGAATCCCATGTTGATCTCCTTCCTGCCTGCAACGACGCGATCATCGCTATGCAGGAAGATGGGACGCTATCAAGTCTTCAGGATGAATATATAACCAAGATTATAGAAGGCGGTCAGCCTGAAGCAGTCACTTTTGAAACTGTAGATGGAAGAGATACATTAAAGGTCGGAGTAACAGGCGATCTTCCTCCTATGGACTATGTATCAGAAGACGGAACTCCTATGGGATTCAATACGGCAATCCTTGCAGAGCTTGGCAAGAGACTTGATATGAATATCGAGCTTGTAACGATTAATTCCGGAAGCCGCGCTGCTGCTCTTGTATCCGGCAAGGTTGATATGATCTTCTGGGTTCTGTCTATGGATTTTTCAAATGCTCAGAATCCTGTAAGACTTGAGACTATCGACTACATCATGTTCAACGGAAGCAAGCTCTCACCTACAGATACAGTTGCTACTGATTCTATATTTGCTGTTCCTGAAGGTGTATATATCAGTGAGTATTATTTCTCTGATAATGAAGCTATCTTAAGAAAAAAATAATAGTTCGTAAATCTTAGTAATTGTAAAGATATAAAAACCACTGCCAATATCTTGTTTTTGTAATGATTGGCAGTGGTTTTACTATAGTAACCAAAAAGTATTCTTTCTTGAACGTAAATTACAGAAACACGCATTTACTGTGTATTTCGTGATTCAATGAATCTGCTCTACAATCTGATTATTCCGTATAAGCTACAACCTTTTTTCCTTCCACATGATCCTCGTTGTCAATATAAGTTGTAACCTCGGCTTTAAACTGACAACCTGATGCTGCTGTAAACGCCACGCTTGATGCGCCTTCATCAGATGGTACATCTATTTCTTCTATTTTCGTCCATACACTTTTTTCGTCCTTGGCATATATCTCGACATGATATCCTATTGGTCTGCTATCTCGATCTTTAACCAGGTCCCATGAGACAACGCCATTAGATAGATCATCAGACATTTCAATCTTTAAATTGGAAACAGAAGCAGGCTTTTTTACATATTCAAATTCATAAGAACCATCTTCATTCTTGTGAGATATCATTTCCGTATTATTCACAAGGTCGTATATGCTACTGAAATTTGCACTGTTATTGTAACTATTAGCAACAAGTTGATCGCCCCCATAAGACGCCCAAAAATCCTCCATGTTCTCCTGCGCTACGAGCAGATTCTGTTCTTGTGTCTGCCGTTTTTTATACGAACTATCCCTTAATATAAATAATACGATGGACATCTCAAAAATAAAGACAATAATCAAAAAACAAATGACTCCATTAAAGGAACTATGACTGCCCTTATAAGAAGCTTTATTTTTTCTGTGACCTTCACCATTATTCCAAACATCATCAGCTACTGATGTATTGATATCCCGTTCCTCATCACGTCTTTTACTCCAGGGATAGATATTCTTTATGATTATATCAATAGGCACATCAACCTGATTTTGGTATACATGACCTTCAATCTGATAACTTCTGATAAGTTCAAATTTATTGACTATTTCCGGCCATTCTCCTTTGCTCCTGGCTTTTTCGGTATCAGGGAAAAGAAATTGGGCCAAAATATCCCATACATTGTAGTCAAAGTCGGGCAGATAAGAATAATAATCAACAATAAATCTTGTAATTTCCGGATCAGGTTTATATTTCTTCTTGCAAAGACTTTTATACTTTTCAGCAATATCACGACAAAAAAATTCCCAGTATGCTGTCAGGTTATTCTTAGTGTCATAAAAAACAGCAGACTGTCGTAAAAAGATAAGCATCCACGTTTTTTCACCTTTTGATAAAAAAGACAATTGTCTTACCTTTTCTACATATTCTGTAAAAAGATTATACTCCTTAAGCTTAAGTTTTGGATCGGAAGGATTTTCATTCTCAGGTTCCTCGGGTTCATCCGAAAACTCTACATCTTCAAGGTTGAAATTGATTTTCTGATTATATATCTGATCATCTGTCTTTATATCATGATGTTCAAAAATAATCTTTTCCAGATTATCTGTCTTGATATCTTGATGTTCAAAAGTGATCTTTTCCAGATTATCTGTCTTGTTATCTTGATGATCATAAGTAATCTTTTCCAGATTGTCTGTCTTTATATCATGATACTTAAAAGCTTTCTTTTCCTGATCATCAGATTTCACCTCATCTTTTTGTCTGTAATCATCTTTATTAAAAGATGATACCGATTCCTGATTATCAGTTTTTTCTTCTACTACTTTTTTATCATCTATAGCTTTTTCATCCAAACTCTTATGCCTTTTGGCATAATTAATAGCTTCTTTATAGGCTTCCTTCAGATTCTTGAATTCTTCGGGATGTTCCTGAGGATGGTACTGTCTTGAAAGTTTTGCATATGCTCTCTTTATTGCTTTCTCATCCGTAGTAGATTCTATCTGCAAGATTGCCCAATAACCTTTATTCATACCTTACCTTTCACTCACGACAGGGCAGATTGCTCGTACCTTCTCCCAATACTTATATTTCAGGATGAGGTAGACCGTAAATACTTCTTTCAATAATTTCTATTATATTCTCAAGATTTTGCTTCGAAGCTTCGATTGCATCTGCATTAGCATTTCGTAGCGCTCTCTGATATTCCTCCATAGCACTACCAAGAATAATTCTCTGCTCCATATTGGATTCTGCAAAAAGCTTGTCAGCTTTTTCCATAAGAAGGCTCAACTTATTCCTGTTTTCTTTGGACTTACTCTTTAGTTCAGCGAGCTTATTCCTTCTTGCCGCAAGATCTGCTTCTGATAATCCGCTGCTTTGCGCTATATCTTTGATCACAGATTCATCCATGTATTCAGACTCAAACTCAATTTCGAAAATACCATTTATATCATATGAAAATGTCACATCAACAGTAGCTTCACCTGCAGGTAACGGCTCAACTTTAAGCGATATCTTATCCAGGAGTTTATTCCTGGATGCAGTGTGGTATTCTCCCTGATATACGTTAAAAATGATCTTATCCTGCATATCCTTAATAGTCTGATAAGTCTCAGTTCTACTGCATGGAAGGATTTCATTCTTGTGGATAATCGGTGACATAACGTCATTAACTATCCCAACGCCAAGTGTAAATGGACATATATCTGTCAGAATCAGATCTTTGACATTGCCTGATCTTTGCTGTATTCCAGCCGCAACGCCCACTCCCTTACATACTATCTCGTCCGGGTTTTCATCAACGAGAAGTTTACCTCCATACATGGATCTTAGGAAAAGCTTTACGGCCGGCATCTTGGATGAACCGCCAACAAGGATTATTCCGGCAACATCATCAATATCATCTTTGGTCATACCTGCATCATTGAAAAGTCTTATCATCACACGTTTGATCTTTTCATAAATATCAGCAGATATATCAACCAGATGCTGAAGATCTATTCTATATACAATTTCTTTTGCAAAAAGATCCTCTTTATTCCTTGAAAATCTGAATTTATATTCCAGTTCGGATTCTGTTGAAAGTCTGATTTTAATAATCTCTGCATGATGGTAAATAAGTGCTCTCTGATAATCAGTCAGTGCCGGCCATATCAGGTCATTCTTGCTGCAGATATCAATAGCTATAGCTTCATTAAAATCAGCTCCTCCAAGGTGATTATCACCTGATATTCCCTGAATTTCTATTATGTTTTCAAAGGCATCGACTAAAGTTACATCAAGTGTTCCTCCGCCAAAATCAAATACGATGTATTTCTCATCTTCATTAATATGACTCACATGATAGTACAGAGCTGCAGCTGATGGCTCATTTACAAGTCTGTTAACCTTAAGACCTGCTATAAGCCCTGCATTTCTTGTTGCAGCTCTCTGACTGTCTGAAAAATAAGCAGGTACACTGATAACAGCTTCAGTGACTTCCTGGCCAAGCTCTCTTTCAGCATCCTGTTTAAGTTCCCTTAAAACAATTGCAGAAAGATCTGTAGCTGTATAGGTTCTGCCGAAGGCTTTATATGTCACATCTGATCCCATATTTCTTTTGAATTCCTGGAAGGTAGTTTCAGGATGCGTGATAAGTCTTTCTTTGGCAATCTGGCCTACAAAAGTATCACCGTTAGATTCTATACTGACAACTGAAGGCGTAAGATATTCTCCGAGTGAATTTTTAATAAGTTTAATTCCTTCATCTGTCCATGCACTGACCAGTGAATTGGTCGTACCTAAGTCAATTCCAATAATCATTATTTCTCCTAATAAATACTTTTTTCATAAAAATAAACTACTGTTAATGCGATAGCAAAAACAGTAGTCTCATTATTCGCAGCTGGTGCGGATTTCTGTTATTTACTCACAAAAAAACATACTTTTTTGATACTTATTAAATATCAATCTATATAGCCTACAAGAAGTTTAAGTGTATTCTCAGCTCCGTCTCTGTGGCTTCTCTCATAACCGTGAGAAGCATATACACCTGCGCCGATAAGACCATGTTTTACATCAAAGCCTGCACGAAGTGTAGCTTCTACGTCAGATCCGTAGTGAGGATATACATCAACAGCATAGTCAGCGCCCATCTTCTTAGCAGCTTCTATAAGGCCCTTAACTACTGAATAAGCGTAGGGTCCGCCGCTATCCTTGGAACATATGGATACCTGACGCTCTGTACATGTAAGACCTTCGCCGACGCATCCCATATCAACTGAGATTGCTTCTGTTACGCCTTCAGGAACTGATGCACATCCGCCATGACCTACTTCTTCGAATACAGTTACATGTACATATACTGCACGCTTTGGAGTGATCTTGTTATCCTTAAGATACTTGGCATATCCAAGAAGTATACCTACGCTGAACTTATCATCAAGGAATCTGCTCTTGATATAACCTGACTTTGTGATGCGTGTACAAGGATCAAAGCATACGATATCGCCTACGCTTATACCAAGTTTTTCAACATCTTCTTTAGAATTAACATCTTCATCAAGGACTACTTCGCAGGTATCAAAAGTCCTCTTGATATCATTGTAGTCACCATTAACATGGATTGATGCATTTACAAGCTGGAATGTTCCTTCATAATCTCCATCGAACTTAGTAACAATGCGGACATTCTCTGTCTCAGCATTATTAGCATTCATTCCGCCAAGAGGTGTTACTACAAGGCGACCTGTTCCCTTAATAGAAGATACCATACCGCCAAGAGTATCTGTATGGGCTTCAAGGAAGAGGCCATTCTTCTTGTCCTTGCCACCAAGTTCTACAAGAACGCCACCCTTACCTGTAAATGAAGCTTTAAAGCCAAGAGCTTCAAACTCTTTCTTGACCCAGGCAGCTGCATCATCTGTATAGCCTGTAGGAGAGTCAATTGACAGAAGCTCCTTACTCTTCTCCATGATAAAATCTGTGTAAACCTTAAAATCATTTTTCTTTCTAGCCATTTCTAACACCTTTATTCTTTCTTAAGTTGTTTTTCAAAAATCTTTTTCAAATACACTATACCATTTTTAACAAAATTATGAATTATTGTCACTTCGTTCAAGACGTCATAAATATCATTTGGCAGTCGTCTGTGTATTAGTTACTGTACAGCTTCTTCCATCTATTACGACATCGGCTATATATTTAGCTATTTATCTTGAGCCGCTTTCATAGCCACAAGCTCTATAGCCTCTTTGCCTGTCAGGTGCTCTATACTAATTTCATACATCACAACATTGGCATATGATCTTCTCATATCTTCCTGAACAGCTTCTTCAGGAGAGAACTTCCTTCCTATGGCAAGCGCGGCTTCTTTTCTTAAGTCTTCATCTTCTATTATCTTAACTCGTCCAAAAGCTACTACGCTTCTAAAGTAATTGGTAACCTTATCCGGAACGACTTCATCCTTGTCGATAACGCAGAAGGATACCTTATCACTTTTAAGCATGGCATCATACTTATGGCCTGCCTTGGCACCGTGTATTATGATCTTACCGTCTCTATACAGATAGTTGATAGGAACTGTATACGGATAACCATCATCACCATTAACAGCAAGTACGCCTGTTTTGCCATTTTCAAGGATCTTGATTGCCTCTTCATCCGGTAGCTGCTGCCTGAATCTTCTCATTTTTCTGAACATAATTCCCTCCGATCTGTGCTAAACTGATATACCATCAAAGCCTTTACCAACACGGGCTATATCAAGTTGATAAAGAGTCCCCTGTCCTCTTTGAGATATGCGTCTTTCATACTCCATCTGAATAGTTGTTATTATATTTATAATCATATCAAACCATTTATCGAATGTCATATCTTAAAAATCAAGATACACAACAAGAAATTATATCATTTCCCATTTCCCATTTTCCGAAATAAACAAGAGGTATCGTCCATCTGTTTACAGCTTTTTGAATCAATTATAGTTACCTTATGGTACGCTACATTTACCATTCTACGTATTATTCCATGTTTTTATGCAGCCTTCTGATGTGATAATAACAAAACGGGAAATGGGAAATATTATCACCAGCATTTCCCATTTTCTTCAATATTATTCATAGTCTTTTCTATTTATCTTTATTTGTATATTATTCCTCAGGAAGTATTGGATAATCATCTGTATTAACTGCATCATACAAATCATCCAACTCTACACCCAGACCACTTAATATTTCTTTTGCATTAAGATATTCCTGATATGTTATCTTATATGTGGAATTTCCGAATGTATATGTAAAGCTAATAGGATCATATGAACGATTTTTCGCTCCCATCATTGCCAATGCTACATCAGCACTATTATCATAATAACTTTCATAGTAGTCCTTTTTAGCATCAGGATCATAAAGTTTTTCAACCACTTCATCTTCATCAAAGTCATATTCGACCCCAAATGCTTCCATTGTCTTAGTCAGTGATTTTTCTGACTGCCATGTTGTAAGCATTGCATAAACCTTGGGATCGTTAATCCCTTCTTCATTTACAAACATATAATTCCCTGTACCATCTGCAGAACTAAACTGATAGTAGCCTTCATTACCAAATAACTTCGTATAGTACGCATAATCTACCGTATCTATACATTCTTCAAGTTCTTTTCTGATTGCAAGAAATCCACGCGGCATTTTCATCGTTTGCAAGGTTGTGCTTCATATGCTCTACAAAATTATCGTTTCTTCCAATTATTATTGTTTGATCTTTTAAAAGAGGATACTCAGACTGTTTTTTAGGATTTCCATGAAGATAAATTGTAATTTCATATTTATATATTTCTATGCTATCAATTTGAAAAGTAGTGTCTGTTATAGTTGCAACAGAAACATTTCTTACATATGAAAAAGCATATAAAGATTCCCACATAGTTGTCTGATCATATGCATAGTAATACTGTTCAAGCAATGCATTATATACATTCATTTCAGCTTCAGTCTTAAAATTAGGATAATTATATCCAGATAATAAATCAAACAAATCCGTCTGAAGTGAATATGATCCTAAACATATTCTTTCAAAATAACTTTCCGGCAGTGTTTGTGTCTCCTGTGTACCGCTTGTCCCCCATTCTCCGTCCTGAAGAGATATAGCATTTACATACACGAGAAATCCATCTGGATCCTGTTGCATCATTACATTTGAGTAATCTGCCAAAAACACATTAATTGTATCAGACAGCTGTTTATGATCTACATTTTCAAGAGCCCACCCATACTCACCATCTCTTATTTTTTTAAAAAATATAATATCCGCTTCTGTACCATTTTCCTCGATAAATTTCTCATAGAAATCCCATTTTTCAGCTGAAAGATATGCATTAGAATCACACGAAAAATCATTCTCTGTATATTCAACATAGACTCCATCGTTTGCAGTATCAGTGCTAATCACATCTTTACTAACCGCTACTTCATAAAACATAAGACCCCCTAACATCATCAAGGCCAGCAAAAGTTTTCCAACCTTTAGAGGAATCATTAAGATTTTCTTCATCTGAAAGCTCCTTATCAAAATCGTTTTTTGTTTATAACATACATGCCTTTTTTGTCACAGTTATTCCAGATCAAGATTCCATTTCATTCTGCTCATAATTGTGCTGCCACTCAAAATGTGTTTAAATATACTTAACACATCGAGAAATTGAAGTCCTCACGGGTACTTCTTACTGCTTCAACGTGTATGCTTTGGCGATTGCAAGCAATACGCTACTCACAAGTTCTTGTACACTCCACAGTCGTAAATTCCTGCGATAGCCCACAGTACATACTTACGTTTGCTTTAGTTATGCAATTTCGTAAGTTTTGGCATCTCTAAGATTTAGGCTTGCATTAAAATCTCTATCTTCAACATAACCGCAGTCACATCGATAAATTCTATCTGAAAGTTTTAAATCTTTCTTGATATTACCGCAGCAATGGCATATTTTTGATGATGGATACCATCTGTCTACAATCCTAAGTTCAATACCGTTATCATCACATTT
>JAEEGF011357653.1_pt1 | contig 18490 bp, 16 predicted proteins | sample 9134171 | NCBI WGS metagenome assembly JAEEGF01 (sample SAMN16246542, study PRJNA631951) | gut metagenome | biome: gut microbiome; feature: rumen; material: AP-attached | host: Bos | place: Iran: Karaj | collected 2018-10
ATCGGTCGCTCACGACAGTCCAGCTTTGCAAATAGATCATAGAGACGCTGTCTTGCATTTACTATATGGGGCTGTTTTTTTACAGCCCCATGATTACTCGTTAAGATATTCTATGAACTTACCGGTCCCGATGGCCACGCAGCTCATAGGATCTTCGGCTGTGATGGTGTGAATACCGGTCTTTTCTTCGATAAGCTCTTCAAGGCCGTGAAGAAGTGAACCGCCTCCTGTCATAACGATACCTCTGTCGGAAATATCGGCCGCAAGTTCCGGGGGTGTCCTTTCAAGCACGTTGTGAACAGCATCCACCACCTGCATTGCAGGCTCACGAAGTGCCTCCATGGTCTCATCGGATGTAAATGTGATGGTACGGGGAAGACCTGTTACAAGGTTGCGTCCTCTTACGTCCATTGTGAGAACCTCGGGACGGGAATAGCATGTTCCGATGTTGATCTTGATCTCTTCCGCCGTTCTCTCACCTATAAGCAGGTTGTGCTTCTTTCTCATGTAGCGCACGATGGATTCGTCAAAATCGTCTCCGGCTACCTTTATGGAAGTGCTTACAACGGTACCGCCGAGTGAGATTACCGCGATGTCTGATGTACCGCCGCCGATGTCGACGATCATATTGCCGCAGGGCTTTGAAATATCGATGCCTGCGCCGATAGCTGCCGCAACGGGTTCTTCTATTATGGATACTTCTCTTGCGCCTGCAGAGTATGTAGCATCCTCAACGGCCTTACGCTCAACTTCTGTTACCTGGCTGGGCACGCAGACACATATTCTGGGTCTTCTTGCGGTACGCTTGCCCACGCTCTTTCTTATGAAGTATTTGAGCATCTGCTCTGTTACCTTATAGTCGCTTATAACGCCCTGGCGAAGGGGCCTGATGGCAACGATGTTTCCCGGTGTACGGCCTATCATAAGACGTGCCTCTTCACCGATAGCTTTTATTTCATCCGTTTCTCTGTCGATAGCAACTACCGACGGCTCCTTTAAAACGACACCTTTTCCTTTTATGTATACAAGGATGCTGGCCGTTCCAAGGTCTATTCCTATATCTGTCGAAAGATTAAAAAACATTTTTCTCTCCTTATCTGCACAGTCCATCGCGGGCACATGCCCTATTATGATAAACAATGCAGCGAGTTTTATCAAGCACTTTTTGTTTTTTTATGTAACTATTCGGAATCATGGGGTAAAAACATGCGCGCCATGCCTGTATGACTCACATATTTAATTCCAAGCATTTACTGCTTCAGCAGCTTCTTTACATACGCCCCGGTGTATGAAGCCGCGTTTTTTGCAACCTCCTCGGGCGTGCCTGTGGCTATGACGCATCCGCCGCCTGCTCCGCCTTCCGGGCCCATGTCGATTATATAATCGGCGGTCTTGATGACGTCGAGGTTGTGTTCAATGACTATGACGGTATTTCCGCCGGCTGCAAGCCTGTGCAGGATCTCCACGAGCTTGTGAACATCCGCAAAGTGAAGGCCGGTGGTGGGTTCGTCAAGAATATACACTGTTTTTCCGGTGCTGCGCCTTGAAAGCTCTGTGGCAAGCTTTATTCTTTGCGCTTCGCCGCCCGAAAGAGTTGTAGACGGCTGTCCCAGCTTTATATAGGAAAGTCCCACGTCGTAAAGTGTCTGAAGCTTGGTTGCTATTGACGGAATGGCCGCAAAGAAGGGAAGTGCCTCTTCCACAGTCATTTCCAGGACCTCATAAATGCTCTTGCCCTTGTATTTGACCTCAAGTGTCTCGCGGTTGTACCTCTTGCCCTCGCATACCTCGCAGGGCACATACACATCGGGCAGGAAATGCATTTCGATGCAGATGATACCGTCGCCCGAGCAGGCTTCACATCTTCCGCCCTTTACATTGAAGCTGAATCTTCCTTTACTGAAGCCTCTTTCCTTTGCATCCCTTGTCTGGGCAAAGAGGTCTCTTATAAGATCAAACATCCCTGTGTATGTGGCCGGGTTTGATCTCGGCGTACGGCCGATGGGGCTCTGGTCTATGGCTATCACCTTGTCCAAGACCTCAAGGCCGCTCACAAAGTCGCATTTGCCGTATGTGATGCGGGCGCGGTTCAATTTTCTTGCAAGATATTTGTACAGTATCTCATTAACGAGTGAGCTTTTGCCGGAACCCGAAACGCCTGTGACACATGTGAAAATACCCGTCGGGAAGGATACATCTATATTTTTCAGATTGTTTTCGCGGGCGCCCTTTACCGTAAGCCACCCTGCGGGCGTTCTTCTTTTTTCGGGTATGGGGATGAATTTTCTGCCCGAAAGATAATCCCCTGTAACGGACTCTTTGCATGCCATGATATCTGCCGCTGTTCCTTCGGCAACGACGTATCCGCCGCCTTCTCCGGCCAAAGGCCCGATATCCACGATATGGTCTGCCGCGCGCATGGTATCTTCGTCGTGTTCAACGACTATCACAGAGTTGCCAAGGTCTCTTAGATGCATAAGGCTCTTTAAAAGCTTGTCGTTATCCCTCTGGTGAAGACCTATGCTGGGCTCGTCAAGGATGTAGGCAACGCCCACAAGGCCGGAGCCTATCTGGGTTGCAAGCCTTATTCTCTGGGCTTCTCCGCCGGAAAGCGTACCTGTTGCCCTTGCAAGGTCAAGATAATCGAGGCCCACATCCGCCAGAAACGACAGTCTGCCCTTTATCTCCTTTAAAATGCGGTCTCCTATGGCATGCTGGGTCTTTGAAAGCTTAAGGCCGTCTATCTTGGAAAGGAAATCCTTAACGGAAAGCCTTGTCATGGCGGTTATGTTCATATCTCCGACGGTGACCGCAAGTGAAGTGGGCTTAAGCCTTTCGCCTTTGCAGGTCTGGCAGGGCGCTATGTCCATGTAGGATTCGTATTCGGCCTTCTGTGATTCGGATGCAGTCTCGCGGTAACGCTTGCGAACGTTTTCCATAAGGCCTTCAAAGGCTATGTCGTAGACCCCTTCACCTCTTTGACTTTTATATTTTACCTTTACGGTCTTTCCGCCGGTTCCGTTTATTATGATATCCTTTATCTCTTCGGAATAATCCTCAAAGGGCGTGTCAAGGTCAAAGCCGTATTCGGCGCAAAGGGCGTCAAGCACGGCCCTTGTAAAGCTCCCTTCCTTTGATGCCGACTGCCAGCCTGTAACGGCTATTGCGCCCTGATTTATGGAAAGGGTGGGGTCGGGTATCATAAGGTCTTTTGAGAACTTCATGGTAAATCCAAGGCCCGCGCAGTCGGGGCAGGCACCGAAGGGATTGTTGAAGGAAAAGCTTCTGGGCTCTATCTCGTCTATGCTGATGCCGCAGTCGGGGCAGGCAAAGCTCTGTGAAAAGCTGAGCATTTCTCCGTCCACCACGTCTATGTAAACAAGCCCGCCCGAAAGGGAAAGCGCCGTGTCAAGAGAGCCCGAAAGCCTGCCCTCTATGCCTTCTTTTACGGCAAGACGGTCGACCACGATCTCTATATTATGCTTTTTATTCTTGTCGAGCTTTATCTCTTCGTCGAGCCTGTAGATGATGGAATCTATGCGCACGCGCACATATCCGCTTTTTGCAGCCGACTGCAGTACCTTTTCGTGTTCGCCCTTTCTTCCTCTTACAACCGGCGCAAGGACATAAAATCTCTGTCCGTCGGGCAGATCCATGATTGCATCCACCATCTGATCGACTGTCTGCTTTTTTATCTCGCGGCCGCAATTCGGGCAGTGCGGAACGCCGGTTCTCGCAAACAAAAGTCTGAGATAATCATATATCTCGGTGACTGTTCCGACCGTGGATCTGGGGTTCTTATTTGTAGACTTCTGGTCTATCGATATGGCGGGCGGAAGCCCTTCTATGCTCTCGACATCGGGTTTTTCCATCTGTCCTAAAAACTGCCTTGCATACGAGGACAGAGATTCCATATATCTTCTCTGGCCCTCGGCATATATGGTGTCAAATGCCAGAGATGACTTTCCGGACCCCGAAACGCCCGTTAAGACCACGAGCTCGTTTCTAGGTATATCGAGATTTATGTTTTTTAAATTGTGTTCCGCAGCGCCACGGATCCTTATAAACTGTTTTTCCATTTTGTGTATGTAATTTCCTTTTAAAGAGAAAGCCTGCAGGTCTTAAGGCTTATCATCTTGTCTCTTAGCATTGCAGCCGATTCAAAGTCAAGCTCCGCGGCGGCCTTTCTCATGTCTTTTTCCGTCTTCTTTATAAGCGCATCAAGTTCTTCGGCATTCATGGACTCGGGATCCTTTGAAAGCTCTTTTTCCTTCTTTACCGCGCCTGCAGTTATGCTTATCAGTTCGTGTACATTCTTCTTTACGGTGGTCGGCACTATACCGTGGGCTTCGTTATATTCCTGCTGTATTCTGCGCCTTCTTAAGGTCTCGCGTATGCAGTTTTCCATCGATTCGGTGATAGTGTCGGCATACATTATGACATGGCCGTCCGCATTTCTTGCCGCTCTTCCGACCGTCTGTATGAGGGATGTCTCGGACCTTAAAAAGCCTTCCTTGTCTGCGTCAAGTATGGCCACAAGGGCGATCTCGGGGATATCGAGGCCTTCCCTTAAAAGGTTTATTCCGACAAGCACGTCGAACACATCAAGCCTCATGTCACGGATTATCTCAGCACGCTCCAATGTCTTGATGTCCGAATGCATATATCTTACCCTGATCCCGACGCCTTTTAGGTAATCGGTCAGCTCTTCGGCCATTTTCTTTGTGAGCGTCGTTACAAGTACCTTGTTTTTCTTTGCCGTGACAGCCTTTATCTGCGCAACCAGATCGTCCACCTGTCCCTTTACCGGTTTTACCTCTATTTCAGGGTCTAAAAGCCCCGTCGGTCGTATGATCTGTTCGGCCCTGAAAAGCTCATGCTCCTTTTCGTAGGGTCCGGGCGTAGCCGAAACAAAAAGGACCTTGTCTATATGTCCTTCAAACTCTTCGAAATTAAGGGGCCTGTTGTCAAGGGCGGATGGCAGACGGAAGCCGTAATCCACAAGCGTAGTCTTTCTTGCCCTGTCCCCCGCATACATCGCCCTGATCTGGGGGATGGTCTGGTGGGACTCATCTATGATAAGAAGGAAATCCTTGGGGAAATAATCCATCAAAGTATAGGGCGGCTCGCCTGGCTTTCCGCCGGTTAAATGCCTTGAATAGTTCTCTATGCCCGAACAGATACCCGTCTCTTTTAGGAGCTCGACATCCATGGTGGTGCGTTCCGAAAGCCTTTGCGCCTCTAGGAGCCTGTCCTTTTTCCTAAACTCCGCCACGCACTCTTCCATTTCGGCCATGATGGCATCCGCCGCCTCAAGCATCTTTTCTCTCGGCACGACGTAGTGCGATGCCGGGAAGACTGCCACATGCTTTAAGACCGCTTTTACCTTCCCGGTAAGGGGGTCAAAGGTGCAGATCCTGTCGATCTCATCGTCAAAGAATTCGATTCTTACGGCCTCATCCCCGGAGCCCACGGGGAATATCTCCAAAACGTCTCCTCTGACTCTGAATGTGCCGCGGTTAAAATCCATATCCCCGCGAAGATACTGTATGTCGACAAGCTTTTTTACTATCTCTTCCCTGCTTCTTTGCATACCGGGGCGCAGGGATATGACCATGTTCTGGTAGTCGATGGGGCTTCCGAGCCCGTATATGCATGAGACGGACGCGACTATTATGACATCCTTCCTTTCGGAAAGTGCTGCCGTTGCCGAATGCCGCAGCTTGTCTATTTCGTCGTTTATACTCGAATCCTTTGCAATGTAAGTATCAGTCGAAGGCACGTATGCCTCCGGCTGATAATAATCGTAATAACTGACAAAAAATTCCACGCTGTTTTCGGGAAAGAATTCCTTGAATTCGCCGTACAGCTGCGCCGCCAGGGTCTTGTTGTGCGCAAGTATGAGCGTGGGCTTACCAAGCCTTTCGATGACTCCCGCCATTGTAAAGGTCTTTCCCGAGCCCGTAACGCCCATAAGTGTCTGGCACATGTTTCCTTCTTCAAAGCCGCGCACAAGCCCTTCTATAGCCTGCGGCTGGTCGCCGGTCGGCGCAAAGGGGGAATGTATCTTAAAACTGCATTCTTCGTAATCTGTCATTTGATCTCTTCCATTAATATTTCGTAGGCCTTTAATGCCTGGTTGTCGGCCTTCCAGTCATCCGCCGTTTCATCCTCTTTATACTCAAGCTTTATATCGGGCTCTATGCCGACGCCGTGGATGGACCTGCCGTTAGGCGTAAAATACTTTGAGACAGTCACCTTTACGGCGGACCCGTCACCAAGCGTATGTATGGTCTGAACGATTCCTTTTCCGTATGAGGTGGTGCCGATTATCGTTGCCCATCCGTAATCCTGCAGGGCGCCCGCAAAGATCTCTGCCGCGCTGGCCGTATTTTCGTTTATCAGAACTGCCATAGGCATCTCCACGCAGCCGGCCTTAGACTCATAATCATGCCTGTTGCCGTATTTGTCCTCGGTGTAGACCATAATGCCCTTGGGGAGAAGGTAATCCATTATCTCGGAAACAGATGAAAGCTGCCCGCCGGGATTTTCCCTGACATCTATGATGATACCCTTTGCGCCATCTGCCTTAAGTTTTTCCACAGCTTCCTTAAACTGGTTCGGAGTATCCTCACCAAAGCGCGTTATTACAATGTAGCCTATATCACCCTCAAGCATAGTCCCTGCCGCGGTCGTGTAATTGATCCTTTTTCTTTTTACGGAAACATCGAAGGTGCGGTCCTCATCGGGTCTGTATACGGTAAGCGTAACCTCGGTGCCCTCTTCGCCCTTCATATCGGCTGTGATATCTGAAAGTTCTCTGTCAACTACGGACACACCGTTTATTGCCATGATAAGATCATCCACTTTGATGCCCGCACCGGCGGCGCTGCTGTCATCGGCCAAAGAATATACCCGCACATAGCCTGTCTCTGTATCTTTTGTTACTGTAATACCTATGCCCACGTACACCGCATCCGAGGTATTGGACATCTTCTGATACTCTTCGGGACTGTAATATACGCTGTAGGGGTCCCCTAAGGATTCGAGAAGAGTATGATACAGCGCGTCGGCTGTCTTTGAGATGTCGCCGTCAAAAAGGAAATATGTGGAGATGAAGTTGTTGATATTGTCGAGCTTTTTAAGTACGTCTTCAAAGTCTTTTTCGGTTTCTTCGGATGCGGTCATGCTGTCAAGCCTGTCCTGCAGACTTTTCGCATAGCGGATGCGCACGACCGTCAGGACGATCATGACTATAACAAGCACGAACATCACGATCATGCCTATACCAAAGAAGAGTGCGGTCTTCTTTTCGCGCTTTTTCAGGCGCACAAATTCGTCCCGAAGCTCTGTATCGCCGATCTGCTCGGCCTGCTCTGCAAGCCTGTCCAGCTCGGCATATTCGTCATACTGCTCTTCTTCGTCTATATTTTCGTTTTCATCAAAATTCTCATTCATTGATCTTTGGTCTCTTTCTGCGCAGAATACAAAGCCGCCCGCTCCCGCGGGCAGCTTTGTCATAATGTTTTATTACTGTACCGGAAAAATCCCGAAAACATCAATACTCCGATTTCTCCATATGCTTCATATACTTGACTACCATAAGCGCGATCTTGAAGGTTATTGCATCCTCAAATTCGCGAAGGTCAAGGCCTGTCATGTTATTCAGCTTGTCAAGCCTGTAAACAAGAGTGTTTCTGTGAATGTAGAGCTCTCTTGATGTCTGCGAAACATTAAGGCTGTTTTCAAAGAATTTCTTTACGGTGAGAAGGGTCTCTTCATCGAATTCATCGGGATTCTTGCCGTCAAATATCTCTTTTATGAACATCCTGCAAAGAGGCATGGGAAGCTGATAGATAAGACGCCCGATACCGAGGTTTGAATATGCTATAACGCTCTTTTCTGAATAGAATATCTTTCCTACTTCAAGAGCCATCTTGGCCTCTTTGTATGAACGCGAAACTTCCTTTATCTCGTTTACGATGGTACCGTATGCCACATGCGCCATGGTAAGAGCCTCGGTGCTAAGCATATCCTTTATGGTGCTTGCCATCTTTTCAAGATCCGAATAGGAATCGCTCATCTTGAGTTCTTTTACAAGGATAATGTTCTTTTCATCCACAGCGGTGATGAAATCCTTTGTCTTGGTAGAGAACATGCTCCTGATAAGCTCCAGGGCGTTTGTGTCCTTTTCGCTTCTGGTCTCTATTATGAATACGACTCTTCTTACCGATGTCTCTATATGAAGCTTTTTGGCTCTGTTGTAGATATCCACCAAAAGCAGGTTATCAAGAAGCAGGTTCTTGATAAAGTTATCCTTGTCGACGCGCTCTTTGTATGCCACAAGAAGCGACTGGATCTGGAATGCCACCATCTTGCCGACCATATATACGTCGTCGCCGCTTCCCTTTGCCAGAAGAACATATTCAAGCTGCTGTTCGTCATACACTTTAAAGAACTGGCAGCCCTTTATAACCTGGCTGTCTGCGGATGAGGCCGCAAAAGCCTGAAGGTCTGCAGCTACAGGCTCCATTTGAACCGAAGTGGTAACCACTGTCTTGCCGGTCGGATCACACAGGCAAAGTTCCACTCTTGATATGCCCTTAAGGCCGTCTAATGTACTTTGAAGTATCTGATTTGAGATCATGTGTAATACCTCTTTTTTCACAATGTATAAAAGGATTCATGCTTCTTCCCTTGTTCCTTTTATCCTGTATCATATCATATATCATTTTTCCAAAAAAGAAAAGCAGAAAAATAAAAAGGCCGTTATCCACAGCCTTTTTATCTATATTACATTAATCTTCTTGCTATCTATCCTCATAAGACAGTACACTCACTTCTCCTGAGACTGCGTAGATCACAGCATTGCAAGCCACATCCCAATCCGGATGCTCTTTAGATGCCCCATAGAATTCAAAGCTGTACATCTGTCCCAGATCTGTTGTAAACAGTCTTGTATTTGCCTCAGCAATATTATATTTTATCTCCAAATCTGTCCTATCAATTACCAGATGCTTATATGCTTTTTCATAAGCAGTTACTTCATCCAAAATAGGCTCATTTTCCGGGAAATCCAATACTCTGTCTGAATACGAAGCGCAAAACAAAGTGCCATCCTCAAAAAATGACATCGCCGCCTTTGCACCTGTTTCACGGCCATACTTTGTCTCAGCAAGATCAATATTTACCATTCCGCCCTGCTTTGAAACATCATTTTTAACACTATATTTCAAATCGAAATATTTTTTCCACTCATCTTTTGCTAAATCGATCAATTCATCATCTGATATGGCGACCTTAATATTCTCTTGAATCCTTTTTGCTGCGGAGTCGGACAATGCAACCGATAATATCTTTTTTCCATATGCATCTGTTTGGATGACCCAATCTCCGGATATATACTGAAGCGGTGATGTTTCATCATTCGGAATCACAGGCCCTTTATAAGTTGCCGTATTGAACAATTCACTCACAAGCTTTGCGCCCTGCGCCGCCTCAGCCGTCATCTTATTTCCATTAAAGCCAAACCTCCAGCATAATGATCCTGCCACAAAACAAAGTGCAATCAACAATACCATCAACATCTTTTTCTTCAAAACCCATCACCTCTTTCTTCAACTCCATATGATCTTAAGCCGATAACAAGGATCGTCATTATAACCACTTATGTATGTCTAAGCATATAATCACCATAACCCGTAATACGATAGGAATCCGCACCAAAATAACTACTGCCTGCAGCATCACATTCAGCCTTAAAAGTTATCCACGCAAGTGACATCGCCTGAGCAACTCCATATCCGTTTATCATGTTCGACACCGCCAATGCATTGAATCTATGTATTCCATTTGTCGATGTTGATGCTGTAATAATCTGCTTAAAGGAAACCACCGTGCCTACCCCTTTACTTATTATTTTGGCAGGCAAATCACCATATATGTCACTCGGCGTACCTGATTTGCACGCAGACAAATATACCAGCCTGCTGCTAATACTTCCATTCGTCCACGAGTCAACTGTGGTGCCATATAGATTATTACCGGATGCAGAAAGGGTAACCAATCCATAAGAGCCATGCGCATGAACAAAAACAGCTTCATACACATTCATGGCCATCTTAAAAATATAAACTCCACTATCTGCAACACAAGGAGTTGTAGTATATCCTATTCCGGCTGAATTGATCATATCCAAACTTTTCTGGGCAATTCCACTCGGCAGCGATGAATTATAAAACCCTTTTGCACTAAGCGACACATATGCTTTTGCAGTCGTAGCCCCCATTGTAAAAGATAGAAGGCATATAATAATAAACAATACTGTACTGTGCTTTTTGCATTTTTCTTTCACTTTTATAATCTCCTCTTGCAATTCGACCTTTATATGCATCACTGCCACTTTGTTATTACTCTATATCATATTATATATCATTTTCTCAAAAAAGAAAAGAAAAAAATAAGTCCGCCCCGGAAAAAAATAAGCAAACAAAAAACCGGTTTGCTCATCCATTACCAAAGCAAACCGGACCACGTATGTTCATTTCCGTCTATAACATTAATCAAAGCTGAAAAACTCTTTACCTATATTTACTCCTTTGGCAACATCGTCTATTTTTACCATCCCCTGTATATTATTCAGCGGAACGGCATACTCAAGACCGTCAAATTCATCAAGCCCCCAAAAACACAGATCACCTTTCTGCAATAACGGAGCCTCTTCTTCAACATACAAAACATCCTCTGATTTTCCACCGGCCACCATTACATGATACACTGATTTATTATTTGACTTAAAGCTTTTTTCAACGTCAACTGTATATATATAATGAGGAATCGGGGTACCCGGTCCTTCGCTGACAACCTTGTTCTCTATCTCTGTTACCCTTCCGATGACAACGGCTTTAGATGCATTAAAAAAGGACTCTATATCTTCATAATATGGATAATCAGAATGAATCAAAACTACCGAACTGCTTTCCTCTTTATATTCACTTGTTTTTCCGCACCCGGAAAGCAAAAGCGCGGCAATAACAAATATTAAACCGTTTTTTTTCATATTAACCTCCCTACAACAAATCGTACAACAAACTGACTCTGTATATATCCAAACCGGTAGGCGTGTATACAACAGTCCTGTCACGTGCATATTTCATCAAGCTGATATTCGGATTATCCCATGTGTAAATATCAGCCAAACCCATAACATGTCCCAGTTCGTGAGCAAAAGTACTTCTCGCAGCCTTATATTCGTTAGTAGAAAAGTCATTATGTATCCGATTAGAATTGATTTCTATTTCGAATTGAGTAAGATTTTCTCCAGATCCCCATCTCAAAGTCCTGCCGTACCATGTAGCAGCATAGGCATCAACATAAAACTTGTTGTTTGTATTACCATCGATATAAATATCAATGCCTTCAATATTTGACCACGCATTAATGGATGTCATTGCCGCCTGAGAATATGTTGTACTAAGATTCAAACCTCCGAATCGAATGGGTATATCACTTGCATATTTCATATCCAAGGACCAACTATAGCCTCCTAAGCTTGCTATAGTGTATGTCGAACCGCCCAATATAATAAGCAATCCCAAAGTATATGGTAAAATTCTCTTTAAAAATTTACTCATAGTTCTACCTCGCAAAAATATCTTCCAAGTTAATTCTAGCATCTTTGCCTCGATATGTCAATATTCATTCACAGCAACAAATCCAGCAAATCCAGCAACAAATTCATTCAATCTTTTTCTCCTGCAAGTAATAAAGCAAACAGCCCCACCGTATTGGTGGGGCATGATGAGATTTAGTTTAAAATAACAAGCTCTGTATCCTTGTCGAATACATGGATCTTTGACATATCAAGTGCGAAACGAACTGTGTCGCCGGGTCTTGCAGCTGTACGAGGATTAACTCTTGCTGTGAAGGATACGTCGTTAACATCGAAGTAAAGGTAAACTTCTGCACCGAGAAGCTCGTATACACGGATAGTTGCTTCGATTACGCTGTAAGGAGAAGCCTGGATGAACATAGCGTCGTCCTTGATGTCCTCGGGACGGATACCGAAGATAACTTCCTTGCCAACATAACCTGCATCTGAAAGAACTCTAGCCTTGCTCTCAGGCAGATATACCTTGTGCTCGCCGAAGGAAACTGAAACGTTCTCGTCTTCCTGAGCAACATATGCTGTGATGAGGTTCATCTGAGGTGATCCGATGAAACCTGCAACGAACTTGTTTGCGGGGTGATCGTAAAGGTTCTGAGGTGTATCTACCTGCTGGATGATACCGTCCTTAAGAACAACGATTCTTGTACCAAGTGTCATAGCCTCGGTCTGGTCATGTGTAACGTAGATGATTGTAGCTTCAAGTCTCTGATGAAGTTTTGAGATCTCGATACGCATCTGTACACGGAGCTTTGCATCAAGGTTTGACAAAGGCTCGTCCATAAGGAATACCTTAGGATTACGTACGATAGCACGGCCCATGGCAACACGCTGTCTCTGTCCACCGGAAAGAGCCTTGGGCTTACGATCGAGAAGGTTTTCGATACCGAGGATACGAGCTGCTTCCTGAACGGCACGGTCGATTTCCTGCTTCGGAACCTTTCTGAGCTTAAGACCGAATGCCATGTTGTCATAAACTGACATGTGAGGATACAGAGCGTAGTTCTGGAATACCATCGCGATATCACGGTCCTTGGGCTCAACATCGTTTACGAGTCTGTCGCCGATCCAGAGCTCTCCTGAAGAGATCTCCTCAAGACCTGCGATCATACGGAGTGTTGTTGACTTTCCGCAACCTGAAGGGCCTACGAAGATGATGAATTCCTTATCCTCGATCTCAAGGTTGAAATCCTTAACTGCAACGAAGCCGTTAGGATAAACCTTACAAACGTTCTTTAATGATAAACTTGCCATTTTATAACTTCCTCCTGTGATTAATACGTGGCAAACTCACAATGCCACTAACTAGAGCACATTTTACAACAAAACCTCTTTTTCGGCAATATTCCAAATAACCAAAATTTCACACATGTTTCCGTCATTTTGCATATGGGGCAATCAGGTATTTTTATGCTTTTTTTGACCTATTATCCATAAAAAAAGGTGCTTTTTTATACATATTTGCCAAAAGAAGGAAAAAGCTGTCAATAATTACAAAAAAGTGTTATACTGTTTATGCGGCCCGAAAGGCCGCATAAAGACTATCATATTATCTTGCAAACGGAGGTAACGTATGATCGATAAGGAATACAAGCTCACGGAAAACGAGCGGAAAATGATGGGCAGAAGAATAAACAGCCTGCGAAGACTTTGCGGAATGAGAAAGGGAGAGCTTGCGGAAAAGGTCGGCATTTCACCGAGCAGTCTCACACATTTTTTAAACGGTGAGAGACAGCCAAGTGACGAGATACTGCAAAAAATAGCGGATGTTCTTAATACTCACACATCTTTTCTTCTTTTCGGAACAGGTTCTGATTCTCTTTTCGACATGACCGCCGTACGGTCACAGTCCCTGCAGCAAAACGTGAAGCTTTACGACAACTACTGGAACAACCTTACCGCCACCGAAAAGACATATGTTGTTATGCGCACGGCCGGCGAGATAAATCATTTCCGCATGAAGAACATAGGCGGGCTTTCATTTGACGACCTTAAAAGCTGCGTGTGCAATTCGATACCCGCAGGTCTCTTTCCTTTTGATGAGTCCGACAAAAAGTAAGCGTGCTACAAGGCTTAGTTTTTTACTATCCTGCCTTCTTCTATCGTGATCCTTTCTTCTTTCAAAAGCTTTCCTATGGCACGCTTGAATGCCGCCTTGCTTATACCGAATTCTCTTTTTATCGTCTCCGGAGATACGCTTTCGTCAAAAGGCAGTTCGCCGCCGAATTCATCCATGGCTTTCATTATCTTTTCGGCATCGGTATCCATCTGCATGTAGGCTTTTTTACTCTCGGAAAGATTCAGCTTGCCGTCATTTCTTCTTTCGGAAACAAAAAAGGTGTAGGATTCACCTATTCGGTATTTTCCAAACATGGCCTGATTGGGGATCATTCCGAAATACATGCTGTCAACAGCTATAAACGCACCTATATTTTTGTTTATTCCATAGCATATGCCGGTCACTTCGTCGCCGGCGCGGTAGGGACTGTCTGCGCGGAGCTTTTTGTAGATATTCATGGAGGCGCAGAGACGACAGGACTTGTCAATATACATGGTGACGGGCACTTTGTCCCCGGCATTTACCTTTGTGGTCTGCTCTTTAAATGGAAGAAAAAGATCTTTTTCCATTCCCCAGTCAAGAAATGCGCCCATCTTTGCAACATCCTTAACTTCAAGGACCGCTATCCCGCCAAGCGTGATAAGCGGTTTTTTTGTCGTCGCGATAAGGCGGTCCGCAGAATCCCTGTAGACAAAGACATTCAGTACGTCACCTTTTTTTGTGCCTTCCGGCACCTGCTTTGCAGGAAGAAGTATTCCTTTTTCTTCTCCCTCCTCGCCAAGGTATATACCAAAGTCCTTTTCATAGAGGACTTTTAATTCATTATATTCTCCGATTCTGACAGACATATGCATGACTCCTTTCAGGTAAGACTACACAAAATATTTGATACGGATTTTTCTGATACGGATTTTTCGCGCTTGCAGCGCTGAGAAAAAATAAAGCTCTGTTGCATAAACAACAGAGCTTAAAACTGGGGTAGAAGGATTCGAACCTTCGAAATGCCGGAATCAGAATCCGGTGCCTTACCGCTTGGCTATACCCCAATGCGTGAAACAACGATAAGGATTATATACGATTCCATTCCGAAATGCAAGTACTTTTTTAAATTTTTCTCAGCCCAGCAGTTCCTCTGCCTCTTTTAACACTTTTCCGAATTTTTCAAGCGCGTAAACGATGGGGCCCGGCACCGACAGATCTACGCCTGCATGGCGCAGTTCATCCAAGGGATCCATGCTGCCTCCCATTGACAAAAACTCAAGGAAGCGCTTTACGGAAGGGTTTGAATAAGAGCACTCATCCCCTGTTCCTGCGGCCTTGGCGTCATTAAGGATCGATTCCGATACAGCTACTGCTGCGGAATAGCTTGTGGCATATTTGTATACGTAAAAAGGGGTGTAGAAATGAGGGATCCTTGCCCATTCATACTTTACTTCTTCATCTATCACCAGTTCGGGGCCGAAATAATCTTTTATAAGCTCTAAGTAAATGCTTGAAAGACATTCGGCTGTGAGGGCTTCTCCCCTTTCCTCGGCTTCGTGCGCCTTAAGCTCAAATTCGGCAAACATGGTCTGTCTGTAGACAGTGCCTTTAAAGCCTTCGAGGTACTGGTTCAAAAGAGCCATTCTCTCTTCTTTTAATGCGGCATTGCCCGGGTCTGCCTTACGCTTTTTCTTATTTTCTTCAAGCAGCATCTCTATAAGAAGATTCTCGTTTACTGTCGATGCGACCTCGGCCACAAATATCGTGTAGTCTGCATCCTGCGGGGGCTGATTCTGTTTTGAGAAATACGAGTGAACGGAATGCCCCATTTCGTGGGCAAGTGTCGAAACTCTGTCCAGTGTTCCCACGAAGTTTAACATAAGGTACGGATAGGAGTCGTAAGAGCCCGATGAATATGCTCCGCCCTGCTTGCCTGTATTCGGATATACATCTATCCATCTGTTTGCAAAGGCTTCTTCCACTACTTTTCTGTATCTGCCGCCAAGGGGTTTAACTGCCTCAAAAAGCATTTTCTTTGCCTCGTCAAATGAATAGCTCTTCTTGTCTCCCTTTGCAAGGGGCGCATACAGATCGTAATAATGAAGCTCATCCACGCCGAGTATCTTTTTTCTTAAGGAAACATATTTATACATCTCCCCCATCTTTTCCCTTACGGCCTTTATAAGGCTTTCATATACGGACCTGGGCACATTTTCGTATGCCATATGGCTTTCAAGAGAAGACGCGTAATTCTTTGCATAGCCTTCAGCCACCGATGCCTTTACACATGCGGCATAGGTCTGCGCAAAGGTGTTTATGTGCTGCCTATAGGTCTTATAAAAGCTCTTAAAGGAATTTTCGCGAAGCGCCCTGTCGCTGTCAGACTGCATAAGGATATAGTTCGACTGCGAAAGCTCGTGAGTATTTCCATCCTTATCCTTAACAGAGTCATATACAAGGTCCGCATCCTGGAGCGCAGAGGCGATCTGCCCGGGCGCGCCGAGCACCTCGCCAAAGGATGCTATTAATCTTTCCTCTTTTTCGGAAAGAGTGTGGGGCTTTCTGCGCAAAAGCCTTGTCATGGTCATGCCGTATTCATCAAGCAGAGGATCTGCGGCAATGGCTTTTAAAACATCTTCGGGCAGGGCAAGGATCTCCGGGTCTGAAAATGCGAGCTCGGTCTGCGCCTGTACATATTTTGCATAAATGCGCGAAAACATGCTCTGCGGGTCGTTTTCTCTTGTATCTTCGCTTTTTCTAAGAGACGCATAAGTAAACAGGTTTGAAAGCTTTCTTTCAAGCGCCGTAGAGGCATCAAAAAACTTTTTTATATTTCCTGTGCTGTCAAGACTTCCCTTAAAGGAGGCTGCATCGCTTATCAGTTTATCAAGGGTTAAAATATCCTCCTCCCATGCACTGTCGCTTGCATAAAGCGGAGTAAGATCCCATTTATATTCATTTTCTATGCTGCTTCTGTCTTTTATTATCTCGCTCATTGTCTTTTTCCTTTGCATGTTTTTTTGCGCGCAGCGCAGTATGCATTAATATTAATACAAAACACAAAAAAAGACCAGCCGTTTTAGGCCGGTCTTTCAATTATTTTATTGTTCCACCTTTTTTCCGGGGAAGATCTTCATCATCGCGTTCATTTTTTTCATGAATGCTATTATGGGGCATATAAGAAGGCCGCAGCAGAAATTGCTGATGCCGTGGACTATGTCCCACGGAAGGCCCGCCATGATCCATGCGATCATGCCCTTAAAGCTGAGCCCGAAGGCTATAGCCTGAAAGGGCGCGTAAAGTGTTCCGTAGAAAAAGCCGTGCAGGGAACATGTGACCATGTACGCGGCGGGCGCCACGTTCCTTGGCAGTTTTTTGGGGAGAAGCATCGTTACGCCCCATAGGACGGCCCATAGATAGAGATACGGTACCCACCAGGTATTAAAGCCTGCATAAACGCCTTCTATGAATATAAATGTGTAGATGATGTACAGCGCCTTTGCGCGGTACACTACCGTAAAAGCGACCGTAAACACCCCAAGAAGATGTACATTGGGGATGCCCTCCATAAGTATCTTTGATGCGAACATCAAAGCTCCGAGCATCCCGTAAAGCGCCATTTCTTTTGTAGAAAGTTTCATTTCCCTTTACTCATATTTAAATGCGTATGTTTTTCCGTCTTCTACAGGAGTAGCATCCACACCTGTCATGGCATATTCACCGTCGATGTAGAATGCCCAGTAGTGGCTGTCCTTGTCATAATCGGCTGTCTCGCCGTCAACTGTCTTTACATAAAGGCCGTACTGGCTGTCCTCGCCTGCGATAAGCTCTACGCCAAGAAGTGCTGCGCCTACATTTTCCTCATCCGTATATACGCAATAATGCTTTTCGGATCCGTCTGAAAATGTTACGGAGAAATCAAAATGTGTCTCGCCCTCTCCGATCTTTATGCCGTCATCTTCCGATACGGTCTCGTCGCCGGCCTCTTCTGTGGTCGTACTCTCACCCTCCACAGTCGTCTCTTCTACAGTGGTTTCATCTACTGTGGGCTCTTCAGCTGTAGTCAGTTCCTCAGTAGCTGCGGGAGCTGCAGTGGTCCCCTCTTCTACTGCTGCAGTGGTTCCCTCTTCTACTGCTGCGGTGGTCTCCTCTGCTGCTGTTGTTGCAGGTGCCTCTGTCTCCTTTGTTGCTGCAGTTGTGTTTTCTGCAGATTCCTTTGTTGCTGCTGCGGACTCCTTTTCAGAGCTGCTGCCGGCACATCCTGTAAATGCCAATGCCGCAGTAAGCATCATAGCGGATGTTGTAAGTACTTTAAAACTCTTTAAAAATGCTTTTCTCATACTTTTTCTCCTGATCTTTAGATTATTTATGACCTGCAGGCGCTCGCTGCGTTGTGGTCACATTTTGCCGGATAAGTATTTCGACTCGGCAACGCGCTTTATGGCTGTCTTCTCGGCTTTTTGCCAATGACTTTTGGCCGTATCTGCGGCATACGGCTGCGTGGGCGCATGGTACTTGCCTTACGGCGACGGGCTCGTTCAGGCTTTTCACCTGATTCCATGATCCGACCAAAGTAATATATCACATTTTTTTTAAAAATCAAGTATCAATGAAAAAAGGGGCTGTAAAAAAACAGCCCCTATTATTGTTGTAAGCATCTCTATGATCATTTGCACGCAGGACAGAGTTCGCTACCCTCACTTCGCGGCGAAAAGATTCGGACGGATGCTCCGGCGACGATAAATGCGTTGTCGCCTGCGCACCGCCGCTTTTCACCGTGAAGA
>JAEEGF011094060.1_pt1 | contig 18482 bp, 12 predicted proteins | sample 9134171 | NCBI WGS metagenome assembly JAEEGF01 (sample SAMN16246542, study PRJNA631951) | gut metagenome | biome: gut microbiome; feature: rumen; material: AP-attached | host: Bos | place: Iran: Karaj | collected 2018-10
ATGCCTGCCAGGCGGAGAGAGATAAGCTTATAGCCACCCTCGCTGACAACGGAGTCCATCTTATCTTCACGGGGCATATGCACAATCAGAGCATCAATGTCACCGAAACGGCAAAGGGCAATAAATTCTATGATGTCTGCACGGGCTCCGCAATAGGCTGCCCCGCGTATATGCGCCTTGTCACGATTCAGGATGAAAACACGGTTGATATAAAAAGCATTCCAGTACCCGAGTTTGAATGGGATAAAAAAGGAATGACGGGCGAGGAATATCTCAAAGCGCAGTTTGATAAAATGATTCGCACTCTCATTGACAGCATGGTAAACGACCCCGTAAGGCTCATGAATAAAGTCCATATCAAAAATACGCCCGCTCTCAGGAAATTGCTCCCTGTAATCGGCAAAAAGATATCAAAGCTGACCCTCGGCGGAGTCGGAAGACTGCTTTTCATCAAGGTCGACAGGAGCATCAGTAAAGATAATTTCGTTGATTTCGCAGTTGATATGGTCCGCTCTGTCTTCGAGGGCAATCAGCCCTATGTTGAGGGTACCCCGGGAGGAGACGCGCTGCTTAAACTGTTTAAACGCATAAGCCCGTTTATTAAAAACTTCAAGGGAGCCCAGGGCGAAACGCTTGATTTTTATGAAACAATGAAGCATACCGTAGGCAACTACGGCATTGACGATTATAACGCGACTTTAAAACTTTCATAATATGAGAGGAGAGAATAAATGAGTAACGAAACATCAGCGGCAGTCACGAAGCCGGAAAACGCCCTGCCCTCGGATACGGGCAAAAATGTAACCAGGTTTGAATATATCTGCCTTATGCTCGCGCGTATCGGCGGAATGTTCGGCACCACGCTTACAGGCACCCTCGCCACCGCGTTCCTTCACGAATTATACTACGGACCGGTCGGCGTGGAATCGGATCAGATTGCGAAAATTCTCGCTGTTCAGACGACGATAACAACCGTTGCCGGCATCGTTTTCGGCCTTGTCGCGGGCGTTGTTGTCCAGAAATGGAAATCCCGCTGGGGCAGATACCGTCAGTGGTATATCATCTGCCTTGTGCCGATTTTCGCGCTGACCGTTCTCTATTTCTGGGTTCCCAAGGGCTGGTCGGTTCAGCAGATGACCCTGCTCAGATACTGCGTCGCCTGCTGCCAGACCGTATTCAACGCGTTCAACAACCTCGGCCAGAATGTGGCTCAGGTTATTTCCCCGAACCATAAAGAGAAGAAGACCGTCGCCACGGTATGGCAGCTCTCCTACTATCTCGGCTACGGCGGAGCATACCTCGGCACCTTCGTTTACGGCCTGTTCAGCGATGACAAGAACAAGATGTATATGACTCTCGCGATTGTCGCGGCAATCGTCACCGCCTTCGGCAATCTCATGTGCGGTCTCTTCTGCCACGAGAGAATCGAGCTGCCCAAGAAGGAGAAGGTCAGACTCTCAAAGCAGATGCTCACCCTTTTCAAATACAGGAACTACCGCGCCTATCAGTATATCGGCTGGGCGAATGTGCTCGCGGCACTCGGCAAATTCTCAACCCTGCTTGCCGCCATCACAGTCGGCTCCTCGAAGAACCTGCTGCTGACCATCCCCACCGCGGCGGGTACGGTTGTCGGCAACCTTATCACAGCGAAGATTTCAAAGAAATACGAGCCCACGAAGCTGCTTAAATTCTGCGGCCCCTATTCGATGATTTCGGCAGGCATCCTCTTCCTCATCTGCTTCATGGAGGCGAAGATGGGACTGATTTTCTTCAAGGGCTGGAACAGCATTTTCTTCTATATTTTCTATTTCCTCTTCGGCGTCGGCATCGGAGTTCAGGAGCTCTCGAATTCGCACTTTGCCGTCGAGTACTTCGACTATCTCGAGTGGCAGACCGGCGAGAGACTCGAGGCCGTACAGGGCATCGTTCCCGGCTGGATTACGACAGGCCTCAATTATCTCAAGGAACTCGCGATTCCCTTCCTCATCGCCTGGGTCGGCTATCCGTCCTCCAAAGAGGGTGATCTGGTCGAAACAATGCTCAAGCGCCCGCAGGCCGAGTATATGAAGACCTGCCTGTGGCTGCTCGCTTTCCTGCTCTTCGGCTACGCGCTCGCGAATCTTCTCAAGGCGCTTATCCTCAAGTTCTTCTACAATGTTGAGGGCGAAACCAAAGAGAATATGTATAAGGAACTCGAAGTCATGCGCGCGGAGCGCCGCGCCGAAAACCTTGCTCTTGCAGGCGCAGGCGCCGACGGCGACACAGTTGACGGTTCCGGAGAATAACGGAGATTCAAGGGAGGTTTTATCATGAAACTCGCAAAGAAAATCATCGCTCTGCTTCTCGCGGTGCTCATGACGGCGGGAATGTTCGCGCTTTACGCGGCGGCGGATTCCGAAGCGGTCAACAAGCCCGCAATCATTACCGCCGGCTCAATAAACGTGCGCGAGGGACCGGGCGAGGATTATCAGAGAATCGGCGGCCTGACCGCCGGCAAGATGGTATTTGTCAGCAGCTCGGTCGCATCCGACGGCAAAATATGGTATAAAATCGATTACGAAGGCGCAGCCGCCTATATTCTCAGTACTTACGCTTCCCTGATAAGGGATGCCGGCATGATAACCGCCGGCTCGGTCAATATCAGGCAGGAGGCGTCCGAAACGTCGTCAAGAGTCGGAGGGATGACCTTCGGCACGGGCGTATGGATACTCAGCGAAGTGAAATCCGGCAGCGACACCTGGTACAAGATAATCTTCGATGAAGGTACCGCTTATGTGAAGGCGGACTATGTGGGAATTATGTCATTGCCCGCCGCCTCCGAAGTTAAAGCGACCTATAAGAACGATATCACTCTCAGCGCGTTCTGCCGCAATGTGCCGAAGGATTATCAGGTGATAACCGGCACGAATACGCAGATATGTCAGGACGGAGCGCAGGAATTCTGCGGCACGATGAAACTCGGCAATCTTGAGGACAGCCGCCTCGTTTTCCTGAGAATTTATGATTCCGCCGGCCATCTGATGATGCAGAAGGCGATAAGCGTGAATGTCGACAACAGCTTCTTCGGCAAAATCGGCGCCTTCTTCGGCTTCATCTTCAACGGCTTCAAATGGAAGAGCCAGAATCTTGAAGCAAGGTAAATACTATCATTTAAGTAAGATTCCGCAGGTAACTCCTGCGGAATTTTTGTCTGTTTTTCCCGAAAAAATCAAATTCACAAATTAGTTGTTGACATTTAATGAAAATACATATAATATAAATTAAATTAAAATGGAAGGATTTCGGTCGCTTTGGAAAAGATTACGGCGAGGAACAATGACAAAATAAAATATGCCTGCTCCCTTGCCGCCTCGGCTTCAAAGCGAAGGGAGAGCGGGGAATTCCTGCTCGAGGGCGCGAGGCTCTGCTCCGATGCCGCCCGGAGCGGCGTTGAGATTGTGAGGGCTTTCTTCACCGCCGACGCCGTTTCGGATTACGCGCAGTATGTCCGCGAGGTTGAGGCCGTCTGCGGTGAATGCTACGAAATCAGCGGCGAGGTCGCCCGGAAGCTCTCCGATACCGGCACTCCTCAGGGCGTATTCTGCGTGTGCGGGATGAAGGACCATTCGCCCGCCCCTCTCAAAGAAGGCGGCAGATACCTGATGCTCGAAAACGTGCAGGATCCGTCAAACCTCGGGGCAATCCTCCGGACAGCCGAAGCGCTCGGCATTGACGCGGTCATCGTCAGCGGCGGCTGCGACATTTACAATCCGAAGGCGCTGCGCGCGGCGATGGGCTCCTCCCTTCGCGTCGATATCGTAACACCCGACGACCCCGCTTCCTTCATCGGATCGAACAGCGGCGGCGGTATTCATTTCCTCGCCTGCGTTCCTTCCGCAGACGCGCTTGAAATCGGAAACGCCGTGAAAGATTTTTCCGGCGGCACGACGGTATGCGTTCTCGGCAACGAGGGAAACGGTCTGACGAAAGAAACAATCGATGCCTGCGACGTCAGGGTGACAATACCCATGCGCGGCAGGGCGGAATCGCTCAATGTTTCGGCGGCTGCCGCGATAGCGGCCTGGGAGCTGGTCAGATGAGCGAAAAGAAATACTGGATATGGCTCTCGCTCGCACTCGGAGCGGGCGCGAGGACCGATGAAATACTCGGCGCGTTTTCATCCGCGCGGAGCATATACGAAGCGGGCAGGACGGAGCGCGCGATTTCCGGAGTTTTCTCCAAAGCGAAGCTCGACCGCCTCGACTGCACTAAAATTTCCGACGCCGAAAGATATATTGAAATCTGCGGCAAGAACGGCTGGAAGATATATACGCCCGGTGATGATGATTATCCGGATGATTTGAGGAATCTTACCGATATGCCTCTTGTCCTCTACTGCGACGGCGATCTCGCCTGCATTAAGGAGAGAATCGCGATAGGCGTGGTCGGAACGAGAAATCCCACCCGCGACAGCACCGCGATAGCGAGGCAGCTCAGCTCCGATATGGCGAAATGCGGGGCGGTCATAGTCAGCGGAGGGGCGCTCGGAATCGATTCCGCCGCCCACGAAGGCGCGCTCGGGGTAAACGGGACGACGGTCTGCGTGCTCGGATGCGGGCTCGGCGCGAAGTATCTTATGCGCAATGAGCCGATGCGCCGCGAAATAGCGAAAAGCGGAGCGGTTATTTCGGAATTTTCTCCCCTGAGCGAAGCCGGCGTGCGCACATTTCCGGTCAGAAACAGAATTATCTCGGGTCTGAGCAAGGGAGTGCTCGTGGTTGAGGCAGGCGAAAAGAGCGGCTCGCTGATTACGGCGCGCGCAGCGCTCGAGCAGGGCAGAGAGGTCTTCGCTGTGCCCGGCAGCATCCTGACCTCATCCTATAAGGGCGCGAATACTCTTATCCGCGACGGCGCGACGGCTGTCACATGCGCCGCGGACATACTTCAGTCCTTTGAATATATATATCCCGGCGCCCTCGATTTAAGCGGCAATTCCGGGAAGCTTCCCGAGGGCGAAAAGCGAAGGGGCGATAAGAAGGCGAATCCGGTCAAAAAGCTTCCTGCGGATTATGACGCGGACTCTTCGAAAGTATTTGCCCTTCTCTCGGATGACCCTCTTCATTCCGACGAAATCTGCGCGATGACCGGGCTCCCGCCCTCAAAGGTGATGGGTATCCTCACCCGCCTCGAGCTCGACGGCTTCGCGGAGCAGACTGAGGGAAAGAATTATATCCTCGCATAAATTATGTCAAATATCCTTTAACAGGAGAGAAAATATGAAACTGGTAATCGTTGAATCGCCTGCAAAGGCGAAGACAATCACAAAGTATCTCGGCAAGGGCTATGAGGTCGTCGCCTCCAAGGGCCACGTCAGGGATCTGCCCGACAAGACCCTCAGCGTTGATGTCAGGAACAGATACGAGCCCAAATACGAGATAATTCCCGAGAAAGAGGCGCTTGTCGAGCAGCTTTCAAAGAAGGCGCACAAGGCGGACGCCGTCTATCTCGCGACCGACCCCGACCGCGAGGGAGAGGGAATCTCGTGGCATCTCGCGAGCGTGCTCGGCCTCGATCTGGGCAAGCCCAACAGAGTCACCTTCAATGAAATCACAAAGAGCGGCATCAAGGCGGGTATGGATAATCCCCGCAAGGTCGATATGGACCTTGTCAACGCCCAGCAGGCGAGAAGAATTCTCGACCGCCTGGTCGGCTATACCCTCAGCCCGTTCGTTTCGCAGAAAATCAAGCCCCGTCTCTCGGCAGGCAGAGTGCAGAGCGTTGCCCTGCGCCTGATAGTTGACAGGGAAGAGGAGATAAACGCCTTCGTGCCCGAGGAATACTGGAGCGTCGAAGCGAAATTCGCGACCGAGTCCAAGAAGGTTTTCAAGGCGACTCTCGATTCCGATGAAAACGGAAAAGTCAAAATCACAAACGGGGCTCAGGCGCAGGAATATGTTGACCGCCTGACCGGCTCGGATTTTGAAGTCGGCTCGGTGAAGAAGGGAACGAAGAATCAGAAGGCGGCTCCCCCGTTCACCACTTCCACCCTTCAGCAGGAGGCGTCAAAGAAGCTCGGCTTCCAGGCGTCGAGAACAATGCGCGCCGCGCAGGAGCTCTATGAGGGCGTTGAGGTCAGCGGTCTGGGCAGCATCGGTCTTATCACCTATATGAGAACCGACTCTCTCCGCATCTCCGAGGAGGCGCGCACCGCGGGAACGAAATTCATCAGGGAGAATTTCGGCGACAAATATGTTCCCGAAAAGCAGAATTACTATAAATCGAGAGCAAACGCGCAGGACGGCCACGAGGCAATCAGACCCTCGACCCCGTCAATCACCCCCGATTCTGTCAAGGATGACCTGACAGCCGATCAGTTCAAATTATACACTCTAATCTGGCGCAGATTCATCGCCTGCCTTATGGCGCCGTGCGTGATGAACACGACCAAGGTTGAGATTATTTCGAGAAAGCCGGGCGAAAAGGACAGATTCTGCGTGCTCAACGCCTCGGGTTCAACCGTAAAATTCGAGGGCTTTACGAAGGTCTATGAGCTTCCCGAGGAAGCGCTGACCAAGAACGCCCTGCCCGAAATCAAGCAGGATGAGAAGCTCAGACTCAGGGAAATCACTCCCGACCAGCATTTCACCCAGCCGCCCGCAAGATACACCGAGGCCTCGCTCATCAAGGAGCTTGAAGAAAACGGAGTCGGCAGACCGTCGACCTACGCTTCGATTATCTCCACGATTACGGGCAAGGATTATGTCGAGCGCAGGCAGAAACAGCTTGTCCCGACCGAGCTCGGAATCGCAATCACCAATCTTCTCAAGGAGAAGTTCCCCAAGATAGTCAACACGAAATTCACCGCCCAGATGGAGAGCGACCTCGACGAGGTCGGCAGCGGAAAGACCGATTATATCGCGATGCTCGACGAATTCTATCCCGAGCTCAAAGAGGCGGTCGATAAGGCAAGAGAGGACATGCGCGGGCAGAAGATTCATCTCTCCGATGAAATCACCGATGAGGTGTGCGAGCTCTGCGGCAAGCCGATGACCGTCAGGAACGGCAGATTCGGCAGATTCCTCGGCTGCTCGGGTTACCCCGAATGCAGGAATATCAAGCCCTTCGTTATCGGCAAGGGCCTGTGCCCGAAGTGCGGCGGCGACCTGGTTGAAAAGCGCTCCGCGAAGGGGCACGTCTTCTACGGCTGCGCGAATTATCCGAAGTGCTCCTATGCCTGCTGGGACGCTCCCTCGGGCGAAACCTGCGAAATCTGCGGCAAGGCGATGCTCGCCCCCAAGAGCGGCAAACCCTACTGCAGCAACGAGGAATGCGAGAATCATAAGCACCCGGTAAAAAGAAAGTCCTATGGCAAAAAGAAAGGTTAAGATAATCGGCGGCGGCTTTGCCGGATGCGAGGCGGCGTTCGCGCTCGCGAAGCGCGGAATAGAATCGGAGCTTTACGAAATGAAGCCCGTGAAGTATTCCCCCGCCCATTCGAGCGAAAATCTCTGCGAGCTCGTCTGCTCCAATTCCTTCAAGGCAATGCGCCTTGAAAGCGCGGCGGGTATGATGAAGGCGGAGATGAAAATGCTCGGCTCGCTCTGCGTTGAATGCGCCGAAGCGACCGCCGTTCCCGCGGGAGGAGCTCTCGCCGTTGACAGGGAGAAATTCTCATCCCTCGTCACGCAGAGAATCAATTCCGAGCCGCTCATAACCGTTATACGCGAAGAAATAACCGAAATACCCGAAGGCGATGTGATAATCGCCGCAGGTCCCCTCGCGAGCGAGGCACTCGGAGAAAAAATCCGCGACCTGTGCGGCGGAAATCTCAGCTTTTTTGACGCGGCCGCGCCGATAGTCACGGCTCAGAGCGTCAATCTCGACAAAGCGTTCCTGCAGAGCCGCTATGACAGAGGCGGAGAGGACGACTATATCAACTGCCCGATGGATAAGGAGCAGTATGAGGCGTTTTACGAGGCACTGATTTCCGCAGAGAGCGCCCCCGTTCATCAGTTTGATAAAAGAAAAGATGTCTATGAGGGCTGTATGCCGATTGAGGTTATGGCCGCCAGAGGCAGGGATACGATAAGATTCGGCCCGATGAAGCCCGCGGGGCTCACGGACCCGCACACGGGCAGACGCCCCTGGGCAAATCTCCAGCTGCGCAAAGAAAACCGCGAGGGCACGATGTATAACCTCGTCGGCTTCCAGACCAATCTGAAATTCGGCGAGCAGAAGAGAGTATTCTCAATGATTCCCGCGCTCGAAAACGCCGAGTTTGTCCGCTACGGAGTTATGCACCGCAACACCTTCATCGATTCCCCGCGCCTGCTGAATTCCGATTTTTCGTTCAGGACAAGGGAAAATCTGTTCTTCGCGGGGCAGATTACGGGAGTCGAGGGCTATATGGAGAGCGCGATGTCCGGCATTCTCGCGGGCATAAACGCGGCTCACGCGATTCTCGGCAGGGAGAGCTTCGTGCCGCCCGCCGACACGATATGCGGCGCTCTCGCAGGATATATTTCGGATGAGTCAATTAAGAATTTCCAGCCGATGGGCGCGGCATTCGGCCTGCTCCCGCCGCCGGAAAACAGGATAAGGGATAAGAAAGAGAGGTACGCCTTTCTTGCGGAAAGAGGGCTTGCCTCGCTCAGAGAAAAAATCACAAAATCGCTTTGAATTATGAATTGGAGGTATTTTTGTGGATTTTAAGGATTTGAAAGCGCTTATCTGCGAAGAATTCGGCTACGACAGCGAAGATATCCGCCCGGAAACTCTTCTGCTGGAACTCGTCAGCGACGAATACGAAATTCAGGAGCTGCTTTCGGGTATAGGCGAAGCGCTCGGCACGGAGCTTGAAATCGAGCCCGGCGAGGACTGGACCCTCGGCAATCTTGCCGAGGCGATATCCGAAGCTTTATAACCGCAAAATCAGGAGAGAAAATGGAAAATAAACTTGAAAATCTGCAGAAAAATCTCGGATATAAGTTCAAAGATGTTTCACTGCTCAAAACGGCCCTGACCCATTCATCCTACGCGAATGAAAAGGGAACGGTCTGCAACGAGCGGCTGGAATTCCTCGGCGACGCCGTGCTCGGCTTCATTTCCGCAGAGTTTTTCTATAATAACTACGATGTGCCCGAGGGCGACCTCACCAAGCACAGGGCCGCGAGAGTCTGCGAAAACGCGCTGAGCATGTTCGCAAGAGAGCTCGATATCGGCTCCGCCCTCTATCTCGGCAAGGGCGAGGAGAGGATGAACGGCAGAAACAAGCCGTCTATGCTTGCCGACGCTTTCGAGGCGGTGCTCGCCGCGGTCTATATCGACGGCGGCCTCGAGGAGGCAAAGAAGATTGCCCTTCGCTTCGTCGCGCGGCACGATAAGCTCGACGATACGGGCGACTACAAGACGGCTCTTCAGGAAGTGGTTCAGAAAAACCGTGAGGAGCATGTGGAATATGTGCTTATCGAGGAATCCGGACCCGCTCACGACAGGCACTTCGTGATTGAGGTTCACCTCAACAGCAACGTCATCGGCAGAGGCGAGGGCAAGAGCAAGAAGATTGCCGAGCAGATGGCGGCGAAGGAAGCGCTGAGTCTTATGGGAATAGTCAAATGAAGCATATAAACGTTGCGCTTTTTGTCGTTCACAAGGGCTGCCCTCACACCTGCTCATTCTGCAATCAGAGGAGCATCACGGGCTTTCAGCGCGAGCTGACGGTTGAGGATGTTCACTCCGCGGTTGAAACCGCCCTCGCTTCACTCGACAGCGAAACGGCGGCAGGCGGGGAAATCGCGTTTTTCGGCGGCAGCTTCACGATGATTGAGCGCGGTTATATGATTTCTCTGCTGGAGGCGGCTTATTCATACGTTGAAAAAGGGCTTTTCAAGGGCATCAGAATTTCAACACGCCCCGACGGAATCGATGATGAAATCTGCGCCCTTCTCGGGAAATACGGCGTTACGGCGGTTGAGCTCGGCGCACAGTCGCTCGACGACAGAGTGCTTGAAATGAATGAGCGCGGCCACACGGCAAAGCAGGTGGAGGACGCCTGCGCCCTTCTCGGCTCATACGGCTTTGAATACGGTCTGCAGATGATGACGGGGCTTTACGGCTCGGAGGATGCCGACAGCGTTGAGACGGCGGAAAAAATCATCGCCCTGCATCCCGCGACCGTGAGAATTTATCCGACAGTTGTGCTCAAAGGCACGAAGCTCGAGGAGCTGATAAACGCCGGAAAATTCGCTCCGAAGGGCGTTGAGGAAACGGTTGAGCTCTGCTCGCGGCTTATACCGATGTTTGAAAACGCGGGCATAAAGGTAATCCGCGTGGGCCTTCATTCCGGCGGCGGAGTCGAGGGCGAATATATCGCGGGCGCTTATCATCCGGCGCTCAGGGAGCTTTGTGAAGGGCGCATTTATCTGAACGCGGCGCTCAGAGAGCTCGCAGACCTGCCCGCAGGCGCGTACACGCTTGAGGTCGGCAGAGGTCAGCGCTCAAAGATGACAGGTCAGAAGAGGGCGAATCTCGACCTTCTTCGCGAAAAAGGATATATCTGCACCGTCTGCGAAACCGACGGCGCGGGAAAATTTGAGGTCAAGGTAAGGAAGATTAAAGAATGATACTCACAGCGATAGATATGCAGGGATTCAAATCCTTCCCCGATAAGATAACTCTCAAGCTCGGCAAGGGAATCACCGGCGTCGTCGGCCCCAACGGCTCGGGCAAGAGCAATATTTCCGATGCGGTGCGCTGGGTTCTCGGCGAGCAGTCGACCAAGGCTCTGCGCGGCGCGAAAATGGAAGACGTCATCTTCGGCGGAACGGACAAGCGCAAGGCCCTCGGCTTTGCGGAGGTTACCCTGCACCTTGATAATAAAGACAGAAGCCTGAATATCGATAAGGACGATGTTTCGGTCACGAGAAGATACTACCGCTCGGGCGAGAGCGAATACAGGATAAACGGCGAAGACAGCCGCCTGAGAGATGTCCATGAGCTCTTTATGGATACCGGTCTCGGCAGGGACGGCTATTCGATGGTCTCCCAGGGCAGAATCGCGGACCTCGTTTCCGCGAGGTCAACCCAGCGCCGCGATATGCTCGAGGAGGCGGCGGGTATTTCCCATTACCGCTACAGAAGAGCGGGCGCCCTGCGTCAGCTTGAACACGCAGAAGAAAACCTCGCCCTTCTCAGAGTGCGCCTCGAGGACCTCGAAGCGAGAATCGGGCCTCTGAAGACACAGAGCGAGAAGGCAAAGAAATATCTCACCCTCTCGGAAGAGAAAAAGACTCTTGAAATCGGCCTCTGGCTTCATACAATCGAGAAATCCGGCAGAGACCTGCAGGATAAGGAGAGCAAGCTCGCAATCGCGAACGCGCAGTATGAAGAGGTCGAGAAGAAGCTCGAAGGCATCGAGACCGGAATAGAGGAAATCGCCGAGCAGAGGCAGGGTATAACGGTTCAGATTGAATCGCTCACCAAGTCAATCGCCGATTCTCAGGAGCAGGCGACCGCCATCGACGGCGAAATCGCGGTTAAGAAGAATACGATTGAGCATAATCTGAGCACAATCGAGAGAATCAGCGCCGATATGGGCGACGGAGCGAAGACCGTTGCCGAAACGCAGGAGCAGATTGACTCCGCGCAGGCGGAAATCGAAGAGAAGCAGAAGCAGATTGAGGAGAGGAAGGAGACGCTCGCGAGCGAGCTCGAGAAACTCAATTCGCTGCTTGAAAAGAACAGCGAAAACAGCGACAAAGTCCGCGAGGTCAACGAAAAGCTGACCGCCGCCGCGGTGAGACTCAGCGAGATAAACGTTGAGAAATCGAGCGCCGAATCCGCCATCGCCGAGATGGAGGAGAGAATAGGCGCGATTGACGAGCTGCTTTCAACAAGAAGCGGCATCACCGACGAGCTCGAGGGCGAAATCGCAGAGGCGGATACTGAAATCCGCAGACTGAAGGATGAGGAGAGCGAGAATGAAAACGCTCTCGACGGCTTCCGCATGATAATCGAAACGAGAGAGGGCAAGGCTCAGAAGCTCCATGAGGAGATAGACCAGCTCAATCTCGACATTTATCAGAAAAACGCGAGAATAAAGATGCTCGACGACCTCGAGAAGAATCTTGACGGCTATGCCGGCTCGGTCCAGAAGGTCATCAAGGAGTCCCAGAGGGGCGCTCTCAGGGGCATCAGAGGCACTCTCTCCCAGCTCATCTCCACGAAGGGCGAGTATTCCGTAGCGGTTGAAATTGCGCTCGGAGCCGCCATTCAGAATATAGTTGTCGATGATGAAAACGCCGCGAAGAAGGCGATTGAATTCCTCAAAAACAACAGAGCGGGCAGAGCAACCTTCCTTCCGCTTACATCTGTAAAGGCAAAACCCTTTACAGAGAAGGACCTCGAAAAGTGCGAGGGCTATATAGATATGGCGCATTCGCTTGTTGAATGCGATAAAAAATATTCCGAAATCATCGCCTCCCTGCTCGGCAGGACCGCGGTCGTTGACAATATCGACAACGGCATCGCGATGGCGAAAAAATATCAGTACCGCTTCAAGATTGTCACGCTCGACGGCCAGGTGCTCAACGCGGGCGGCTCGATGACCGGCGGCTCAAAGGGCTCGGGCACGGGCTTCCTCAGCCGTATCAATGAAATCGAGGAGCTCAGGGAGGATGTCAAAGTCCTTCAGGGCAGACTCGACGAAAAGACAAAGAAGGTCGAGGGACTCGACGGCGAGATGGCAACCGCGAGAGCTCAGCTCGACGCGAGCGAAGCGGAAATCATCAAGATTCAGGAGGCCCTCATCAGAGCCGAGAGCGAGAAAACTCTTCTCACGGAGCGTCTCGAAACGGCGAAGGGCCATATAGCCGAGCTTCTCGCCGAGAAGGAGCGCTCGGCGGCAAGAATAAAGGACGCAAAGGAAAACATAAAGAAATCCGAGAAGGAATCACTGGCGCTCGGCAAGGAAAACGATGAGCTCAACGCGAGTCTCGACGAGCTCGACGGCCAGCGCGAAGAACTGGAAGCCCTGCGCGAAAAATCCGCAGAAATCCAGCATAATCTCAATCTCGATATTCTCGCCCTCAATAAGGAAATTGAGGCGTGCAGAGCGGTTATCGAAGCCGCGGAAATCAGCAAGGAGGCGCTCGCGAGCCGTTCCGGCAAGCTGATTGAGGAAATCGAGCAGCTCAAGGCAGAAAACGAGAGCATAGAAGAGGAAATCAAGGCCCTCGAAGAGCAGGCGCAGGCACTCAGGGACGGCGCCGGGGATACTCAGGAAAAGATAGAGGAGCTCACCGCATCGAGAAACGGCACCGAGGCAGACACGGTCCGCCTTCATAACGAGGAGCGAGAGCTCAATTCCGAGAAGGAAAAGCTCAGCGGCGAAATCGCCCGCCTCGATGAAAAGAAGACCGCGATTGAAACGACGCTTGAAACTACCAAGAACAAGCTCCTTGACGAATATCAGCTCTCATTCTACGAGGCGCAGGAGGTCGGCGAGATTCCCGAGGATATCGGCGCGGCGCAGAAGACGCTCAATGAAATCCGCAATAAAATCCGCGCTCTCGGCCCGGTAAATCCCGGCTCGATTGAGGAATATCAGGAAGTCAGCGAGCAGTACGAATTCTTCAGCACCCAGCTCACCGACGTTGAGGATTCAAAGAAAAAGACAGAGAAGCTCATCGCCGAGCTCACCGAAAAGATGGCGGAGAAATTCAGGGAGCAGTTCCGCCTTATCAACAACGCCTTCGGCGAAACGTTCAGAGATTTGTTCTCGGGCGGCAAGGCGGAGCTTGTGCTCGACGATCCGCAGGATGTTCTCGAATGCAACATCAATATCAAGGTTCAGCCGCCGGGCAAGAATGTCCAGAATATCGACCTTCTCTCGGGCGGTGAAAAGGGACTTGCGGCAATCGCTCTGCTCTTCGCCATTCTCAAAATCAATCCCGCTCCGTTCTGCATATTCGATGAGGTTGAGGCGGCGCTCGACGATGTCAACGTCTCCAGATACGCCCGCTATGTCCGCAATATGACGAGCAGCACCCAGTTCATCCTCATCACCCACAGACGCGGTACGATGGAGGAGGCGGATGTCCTTTACGGCATAACAATGCAGGAGGAGGGCGTCTCCAAGATGCTCGAGCTCAAGAGCTATGAGATGGTCAAGAAGCTCGGTCTCGATCAGTGATTGACAACAGGCGTCGGTTTAATGTATAATAGACAGGTAAAGCAGACAAATCATTTCACGGAGGCAGACTATGGATATTCTCGAAGCCAAAAAATTAGTTATTGAAGCCGGCGAAAAGCTCGTTGAAACAGGCCTCATCGCAAGAACCTGGGGCAACGTCAGCTGCCGTGTTGACGATAAGACCTTCGTAATCACCCCGAGCGGCAAGCCCTATATCGGCCTCAAGCCCGAGGATATAGTCGAGGTCGCGATTGAGGATCTCGCCTGGGAGGGCGATGTCAAGCCCTCGAGCGAAAAGGGAATTCACGCCGAGGTTTATAAGATTTATCCCGAGGCGAATTTCGTTATTCATACCCACCAGACCGTAGCATCCTGTATAAGCGTGCTCAAGAGCGGAATTGAATCCGTGGTGGGCGAAGCAGAGAAGATTATCGGCAAAAACATTAAGCTTGCGGCATACGGTCTTTCGGGCACGAAGAAGCTCAAAAAAGGCGTATCTGCGGCCCTTAAGCTCAGCCCCTCCAAAGCGGTCATCATGTCTCATCACGGCGCTCTCTGCTACGGCAAAGACTATGACGAGGCGTTTTCGGTCGCCGCTATGCTCGAAAAAGTCAGCGCGGAGTATATTCTTGCCGCTGCGAAGGATAAATTCGGCATCGTAGCCGAAAGTCTTGACGAGTTTGCTTCAAAAATCGTAAACAAGGTCAGCAAATCAAATAAAAGTGTTGCAATCGACAAATCTCAGTTGTATAATAGTTCCTGCGACAGAGAAAACGGCAGGATCACCCTTGTCAATGTCGAGAGCGGCGAAGAGATGATTATGGACCTCGGCTCGGGCAATGTAAACGGCATAGTTTCTGATACCGCCGAGGCTCACAGATCTATTTATCTCGCTCAGCCCAAGCTCAATTATATAATTCACAATGCGGATAAGCCCACCGTTGCTGTTTCGGTCATAGGCAAAAAGATGAAGCCCCTCATCGACGATTTCGGTCAGATTTGCGGCACCAGCGTGAAGGTTGCCAAAACTCCCGATAAATGCGGCAAAAAAATCAGAGGGAAAAACGCTGTTTTGCTTAAAGACAGAGGCGCACTCTGTTGCGGCGGAGTTCAGGGCGATGCCGAAGCAGTTGATATGATAATGACCAAGAGCAGCCTTGCCCTTCTTACCACCAAGGTGCTCGATGCCGCGAAGCCTGTAAATCCCGTAGCGGCGCTTCTTGAGAGAATAGTCTATACCAAGAAGTATTCAAAACAGGCCACTGAATAAGACCACTACTTCTTTTTGTCCCCCGTTTTATACGAGAAAAATCCGGAGTCGAGTTCCAAGCTCCGGGTTTTTCTATTTTTATGCCCCGCCGTCAAATTCCCCCTTTATTTTTTGCAATACATATGGTATAATAATAAGGTCATCCGATTATTTTATATCAATATATGGAGATATTATGAAAAAGGCAATCTGTGTATTATTCGCCGCTCTGCTGATGCTGACGCCTCTTTTCGGCGTGCGTGCGGGCGCGGTCAATTACAATCAATATATCGAGAAATTCCATTCGGACTGCTATATTCTTATCTGCACCGACAATGACCAGATTCTGTTTTCGAAGGATATCAACAAGCAGACGAAGCCGGCGAGTCTGACCAAAATCGTGACTGCGAGCGTCATTCTCGGCGAAATCCGCGACCTCGACCAGACCTATACGATTCCGACCGAGGCGCTCGATGAGCTCGCGGGCACAGGCAGCTCCACCGCGGGGCTGAGAGTCGGCGAAACCTATACGCTCCACGATCTTCTCTGCTGTCTGCTCATCGCCTCGGCAAATGACGCGGCAACCTCTCTCGCGTGCTTTATGACGGGCAGCGACAGGCAGGCGTTCGTTGATAAAATGAATAAGCTCTGCGAAACGCTCGGCTGCGAGAACACCCATTTCACGAATGTTCACGGCCTTGACGACGAGGATCAGTACACAAGCGCGCTCGATATGACCAAAATCATGCGCAACGCGATGAAATATCCCGAATTCAAGGAAATTACCTCGATGAGCCAGTACACCCTGCCGCAGAGCAATATGCAGGAAGAGAGACTCATCAGAACCACGAACAACACTCTCAATCCCACCTATAAGGATTACTATAATAAGTATATCGACGCGGGCAAGACCGGTTTCACAAACGGCGCGGGGCACTGCCTCGCCGTTCACGCGGGCAACAACGGCTATAACTACATCGCGGTCGCGCTGAACGGAATCAAGGAGGACTTCGACGAGGACGGCTACGACGAGAACGGCGCTTTCTACGATGTGCGCCAGATGCTCGACTGGGCTTTCGGCAATCTGCGGCTCGTCTCAATCGCGGACGCGGCAAAGATAGTCGCCGAGGTACCCGTCAGATTCGGCAAGGGCGCGGATTATATCACGCTCTGCCCCTCGGGAACCGAAGCGAGCCTGCTCCCCTCGAGCGTGACCGCCGGCTCCCTGCTCGTCAAAGCGGTTCAGGATACGATGCCCGATCACGTGACCGCCCCGATAAAGAAGGGCGACGTAATCTGCAAGGGCGAGGTCTATTACGCCGATGATGTCATAGCGACAATCGATCTCGTCGCCTCAACCGATGTCAAGCGCAGCGTTCTCTCATTCCTCGGCACGCTGATTGTGAACCTCTTCTCATCATCCGCCTTCAAGCTCCTTGTAATCATTATCCTCGCCGTGCTCATCACACTGATTGTCATGCGCCGCAAGGGCCTGCTCCAGGCGAAGAAGAAGGAATACAAGGTGGTCGATTATAACGATTATTTCGATAAGAAATCGCAGAAATAACGCGAAACAGCGCAGAAAAGCTCATAAATAACGCAGAAAATCCCCGCAGGGTCAGTTCCCTGCGGGGTTGTTTTTTTCGCGGATTCAAGGATTTACGCCTTGCTTCGGCGGCAAAGGAAAGACGCGGAGAATTCTCCGCGCCTTGTGTTATCCGTTTATTTGCTCTTAACCTGCTTTGTAGGTGCAATACATGAAATACTTGAAGCCGAGAGGATTCGAGAAGTAACCCTGAACGTCGGAATCAAGCATATAGAGATCGGTGTAGTAGTAAATCGGGGTGATGCAGCCGGTATCCATAAGCATATCCTCGGCCATGTGCATCATCTTATAGCGGGCATCCTTATCGGTGCAGCTCTTGATTGCGGAGATGAGAACATCATAGGTCTCTGCCCAGGTGCCGTTCTCAACCTTGGTATCAAGGCCGAACTCGGTCAGGTCAAGCGAATATGCCTTGATTTTCGCGTGGTCGCCTCTGCCGTACTGAATATCGTTGTTGCCGGAGCCGCTGACCCACATATCAAGGAAGCAGATGGGATCGTTGTAGTCGGCAAGCCAGCCGTTACGCGCGATTGAATAATCGCCGGCCTTACGGGTATTCAGGAAGGTTGCCCACTCCTGATTTTCCATAGTCATATTGATGCCTACGCCTGCGAGAGCGGACTGGATGTATTCGCCGATTGCCTTATGGCCTTCGCTGGTGTTGTAGAGATAGGTCATCGAGGGGAAGTTGGTGAATTTCTTGCTCGCCTCGTCGTAGTTGTAATACTTCTTGAGGGTTTCCATAGCGGAATTGAAGTTCGCCTCGAGAGCGTCCGCGGAAGTGTCGAAGTAACCGTCGAAATCCTTGCTGTAACCGGTATTCTTATAGAATTCGGTGCCGTCGGCATCGGTCAGACCCATGGCGACGAATGAGGAAGCGGGAAGCTGGCCGCCCTGAGCGATTTCGTCGATGATATAGTTACGGTCGAGAAGGAGGGAAACCGCCTTGCGGATTTCCGCCTTTGCCTTTTCGGCTTCAACGCCGGTCAGGCCGCTGTCCGCCGGGAGAATATCCTCGTTGACGTTCCAGCAGACATAGTAGGTGCCTATCTGGCCGACATTGAAGAATTCATCGGGATAATCCTTCTTGAGAGAAGCGATTTCGTTGGTGGGAACATCGTCGATGAGAGCCCACTCGCCGTTCTTGAAGTTGGAGAGCTGGTTGTTCGCGTCGTCGGAGAGATAGAATTTGATTGTATCCATCGTTACCTCTGCGGCGTCGGGATGGTCGGGATTCTTCTCAAGGGTGATGAGGGAGTTGTGATCCCAGGATTTCATTGTGTAAAGGCCGTTGCAGACATAGGTCGAGGGATCGGTTGCCCAGGCTTCGTTTGAAACGACGTCTTCACGAACGGGGAAGTATGCGGGGAATGCAAGCAGCTCGTTCCAGTAGGTGATGGCGTTCTCGATAGTGACCTCGATGGTCTTGTCGTCGACTGCCTTGACATTGAGCTTCG